>Ga0114921_10000254_pt1 | contig 22363 bp, 17 predicted proteins | sample BentaG_FD_87016 | JGI IMG/M metagenome (GOLD analysis project Ga0114921, IMG submission 87016) | Deep subsurface microbial communities from South Atlantic Ocean to uncover new lineages of life (NeLLi) - Benguela_00093 metaG | ecosystem: Environmental > Aquatic > Marine > Oceanic > Sediment ... | reverse complement strand
TCAGAAAGATTCGAATTTATAACTGATTTCGTAGATATCACTGTCATCTGATACATCGAATTCGAACTCTCCCAAAAGGTGAGGTAACTGCAAAAGCTCTACTATTCCTTTGGATTTGAATCCATATCCTTCTGTATCTCCAATCCTGTGTCCCGATTTGTCATTAAAACTTCCCTCTCTGAGAGAGAATGTTTCAAAGAAAGTGAACTCCCATCCAGATGCCTTCCACGGTGGTTCAGAATCTCCAACAAGACTGTAGATACGATCGATTGAGATAGCGAATCTTACAAGTAAGATGTCGTCCATTTTGAAGATTTCACCTGTATCGTAACTGATTCCTGCCCTGAGCATTCTCGGAAGTGGGTCAGATTCGCGACATTCGACATATCTGATATCAGGTCCAAAATTCTGCAAAGAAGCGCCAACATTCAGACCTGAAAACGGTGTTCTGTAAAGCATTGAGAGGTCAACAGCGAAGTCATAAGCCTTCCCACCGCCACAACCCCAAATTTCTCGCACAACCCAATCTGGGCAGAGGTAACTGTATATGAATTTCAGTCCAGCACCTACGCCCATATCCTTCATTACTCTGGTACCATAACAGATACTTACCGCCACATCAAATGTTCTCCATGTATCGAGCACATTCCCGTATATATCCGTTGCTTCTCTCTCGCCTGTGGTGAGATAAATTATGTTCCCACCGATGCAACCTCGTTTGAGTGGATGAACCAAGCCTAAAAATCTATAATACATACCTGGATATAATGCTGGCAGCCACTTTGAATACATATAAGATATATCCGTCTGTTTTTGAAATGCCAGACCAGCCTGGTTATAGTAGGTTGCCGCGGCATCATCTGCGATAGCAGCAAAAGCACCGCCCATCCCTACTGGTCTCGCACCAGGAAATATTGTAAGGAAAATCGCACCCGCTTGAGAGAAACCAGTATACGCACTCTGAGGGATACATAATAGCGCGATGCTCAAAACTAACATTACTATCGATTTTTTCACATTCATATTGTGTATAAATAAGTTTGACCTGTCAATAGGGTATAATATGTGGACCTTTCTAAAAATTATTTGATCTCAAGATCCGTTGCACGGCATCCCATATGAATCTGTGGCCGTATGGAATGGACAGGATTAACAGGATTTTTATTAAAAGATAACCGCAGATTTATTTTCAAAGTAGGGAACAGGCATGCCTGTTCCCTACAATTTACATTTCTTCATATTTCAAAATATTTAATCCTGTTTATCCTGTCAGATTTAGAAAGAGAACCGTCCCCACTATACGTTTCTCTTCAGTTTCTTTTTTACATAGGGGATTAGACCGCCGTTGGATATTATTTCCAAGATGAATTCTGGCAGACGAGAGGCTTGAATTTTTTCGCCTGTAGTGAGGTTTTTTATTGAACCTGAAGCAATGTCTACCTCAATAGTATGTCCCTGTTCTATCTTCTTCGATATGCCCGGACAGATTAAAATTGGCAGCCCTTGATTTATCGCATTTCTATAATAGATGCGTGCAAAGGATTCTGCAATTATACAACCAATCCCTGCATACTTCAGACAGGTTGCCGCCTGTTCTCTCGAAGACCCACATCCGAAATACTTTCCTGCAACGATTATGTCGCCCTTCTTTAGTTTTTTCAAGAAATCTGGATAGACTGTCTCGAAGCAGTGTTTAGCCATCTCCTCTGGTTCAAAGATGGCGAGATACTTACCGGGATATATCACATCAGTATTTATATCATCGCCAAACTTCCATACCTTACCTTTTAAAATCATATGAACCTCTTTATGAATGCCTTACATGAATGAAAAATCCCAACCTCAAAATCCAAAAACCAAATTAAATTCAAAATCCCAATTCCAAAGTTGTCTTTATTGGGATTTTGGAATTGGGATTTAATTTGGATTTTGTAGTATTTGGATTTGGGATTTCTATTTCTGAACATCGTTTGATTACATTCTTCTCGGATCAATAATTTCTCCCCTTATTGCCGATGCTGCCACAACCGCTGGTGATGCGAGGTATATTTCAGAATCTGCACTGCCCATCCTTCCCTGAAAGTTTCTATTTGTAGATGAGATGCATCGTTCACCCGATGCTAAAAGCCCTTGATGTGCACCCAGACAGGGACCGCAACCAGGATTTAAAACCAATGCCCCCGCTTTTATAAAAGTTTCAATATAACCCTTTTTCATCGCTTCTAAATAGACCTCCCGGGAGGCAGGAATGACTAATAGCCTCACACTCATTGGAATCTGTTTTCCTTCTAAGATCTTTGCCGCTATCTCCATATCTTCTAACCTTCCATTTGTGCAGGAACCCAACAGTGCCTGGTCTATCCTTATACCCTCTACTTCACTCACGATTTTAACATTGTCTACCTTGTGAGGACAGGCTATCTGTGGTTCGAGTCCATCCACATCGAATCTGTAAATTTTTTCGTATTGAGCATCCTCATCCGCATAAACTGGGGTGAATGGGAGTTCAGTTCTCGAAGAGACATAATTTAGCGTCTTTTCATCAGGTGGTATTATCGCAGCCTTCGCACCCATCTCCATAGTTAGATTGCACATCGTCATCCTCGATGCTATACTCATGTGCTCAATCGTTTCACCGTAGAATTCTATTGCCTTATAGTCTGCACCATCCGCTCTGAGTTTGCCAATTATATGTAATATCAAATCTTTTGACATCACCCACCGTTTAAATTTACCGCTTATCTCAATTTTGAATGTCTCGGGAACTTTGAGCCACAACTCACCTGTAGCCCATACGCATGCCATCTCCGTTGCGCCTATACCGGTAGCAAAGGCGCCGAAACTGCCATGAGTAGTCGTATGTGAATCTGTTCCAACGACGAGTTCACCAGGTCTTATATGTCCCTTTTCTGGTAGAATCTGATGGCATATACCAGCCCTCATATCATAGAAATATCTTATCATCTGCTCTTTTATAAACTCTCTCACCGACTTCTGTCCTGATGCAGTTTTCTCCGACTCTGCAGGAACACGGTGGTCGAATAAAATTACAATCTTTTTAGAGTCCCACACCTTCTTGACCCCAATCTTTTTAAAATTTTTACTCACCAATCCTGCGTTCTCATGGGACATAGCGATGTCAACCTTAGCGTTGACAATCTCACCACAACGAATCCTCTTCTTATTAGAAGCTCGTGCCAGTATCTTCTCTGCGATTGTCATAATCTTTTATATCTCCCAAGAAAAACACGAAATGTCACGAAAAAATTTTTTGTATACATTTTATTCTTTTCCATCTATTTCTTTCCTGTTTATGGTAGTCTGTCTTCATTTATCATCCTTTCGTGTGTTTTCGTGTATTTCGTGGGCCAACATAATTTTCATCTGTATTTCGTGGGCTGAATAGTCATAATCTTTACCCCGCTCCGAATAGTTCTATCCTTTTCTTCTCCCTTTTGTAAAAGTTTTCTTTTAAACTTTTGTGCTCTGGACACAAAAATTTTGGGTCTTCCCTCACAAGTTCAAATGCATCTTCTCTTGCAGCAGAGAGAATCCTCTGGTCTGCAAATATATCTGCGAGCCTCAGTTCTGGTAGACCGTGCTGGCGTTCACCAAAGAATTCTCCAGGGCCTCTCAATCTCAAGTCTTTTTCTGATATTTTGAACCCATCTGTTGTGGCCTCAATCGTCTTTAACCTCTCCTTTGCATCATCTGTTATCCTCCCGGATGCTATAAGGATACAGTAAGACCTCTTCGCTCCCCTCCCAATCCTTCCCCTCAACTGGTGCAATTGTGCAAGTCCATACCTCTCAGCATGTTCTATGAGCATTATAGTGGCATTCGGTATATCCACACCAACCTCTATCACCGTTGTAGAAACTAAGATGTTATACTCTCTGTCTCGAAACTTGTGCATAATCTCGTCCTTATCCTCACCCTTCATTCTTCCGTGAATCAACCCGACTTTGAATTCTGGGAATACACTATTTTTCAGCATCTCGTGCATATCCTTTGCGGCTTTTAAATCGATCTTCTCCGACTCTTCTACTAAAGGGTAGACTATGAATGCCTGATTCCCTTCTTCTATCTTTTCTCTTATGAACTCATACACTTTTTTCCTCTTGCTCTCCTGTGTCAATTTCGTTACAGTCTTTCCCCTTCCTGGTGGTAGTTCGTCGAGTACCGATACATCGAGGTCTCCATATACCGTGAGTGCCAGTGTTCTCGGTATAGGGGTTGCGGTCATAACTAAAAAGTCGGGAGAGTGACCCTTCCTCTTCAGCCTCACCCTCTGCATAACACCAAAGCGATGCTGTTCATCAACCACAACAAAACCTAAATTTTTGAATTTTACATCTTCTTCTATCAAGGCATGGGTACCCACAACGAGGTTAACTTCCCCATTTTGAACAATCTCATAAATGGATTTCTTCTCCTTTGACTTTAAACTTCCTATCAGCAAAGAGATCTTTACATCGACATTCCCAAGTATGGTTTTGAGAACCGAATAGTGCTGTTCAGCAAGTATTTCGGTAGGAGCCATAACCGCTACCTGATAACCGTTGCCAACTGCAATCAGAGAAGCGTATGCAGCCACCACCGTCTTTCCTGAGCCCACATCCCCTTGAAGCAATCGATTCATAGGTTTCGATAATGCCATATCCCTTCTTATCTCATCTGTCACCCTCTTCTGAGCATCGGTGAATTCGAAGTCGAGGATCTGTAAAAACTTCTTATGCAGTTCTCCATCCACATTGAAAGAAATCCCCTCATCTTTTTTCAAGAGTTCTCTCCTCTTTGCTAAAAGGAGTTGCAGATTGAAAAATTCATCGTAAACTAATCTTCTGTGTGCCAATTCGATAGATTCTTTAGATTCAGGGAAATGTATGTTACTTATCGCTTCTTTTAAAGGAGCCAGTCCCCTTTTTTGAAGTATGTACAGAGGCAGATGGTCATTAACGAATTTCAGACAGTTATCGAGTGTAAATTTGGCCGCTTTGCGCAGCTCTCGCTGTGTCAGTTTTTCAGTCAGCGAATAGACAGGAACTATTCTACCCGATTGTAGAAGTTCTGTCTCCTCCCCGGATACTGTCTCGTATTCTGGATGTATCATCTGTTTTCCTCTAAAAAATCCAACCTTCCCATTAACTACGACCGTGTCGCCCATTTTGAAGTTACCTTTGTATCTGGGGTCGAACCATGTGCAGGAGAGAAATCCGCTCCCGTCTGAGAGAGATAAGACGAAGACCTTTCCCTTACTCGTAGATTTGATTTCAAGACCGCAGACCATCCCCATAACCGTTGCAGTCTCACCAATACAGAGACTTCTTATATCTTTGATTTTGGTTCTATCTATATACCTTCTCGGGTAATGAAAGAGGATGTCACCTATTTTATTTATGTTCAGTTTTTTTAACAGAGATGCCCTCTTTGGTCCTACACCCTTTAGATACTGTATATCTGTGTTAAGGTCTATCATATCTCATGACGATGTCTTTTCAATGCAGGTCTTTTTTGAAACAGTTTAACGAGCACCAGACCTGCGAAGAAGCCTCCGATGTGGGCGAACCATGCAATCCCACCGCCACCTCTTGCTGCCAGACCGAAGAGACCGTTCAACAGCTGAAGCACTATCCAGAAGCCCAAAACTATCAATGCAGGCAGTCTGATGATTCTTATGAAGAAACCCAATGGAATCAGGGTCAAAACCGTGGCAGTTGGATAGAGAAGCAGATACCCACCCAAAACACCTGATATGGCACCACTCGCCCCTACAGCAGGGACTTTTGAGGCGAGAGAAGTGATAAAATGCGCACCACTGCCTGCAAGACCGCAGATGAGATAAAAAAGTAAAAATCTTGCATGTCCGAGACAGTCCTCGACATTATCAGCAAATATCCATAGATACAGCATATTGCCAATTAAGTGAAACCATCCACCGTGGACGAACATGGATGTAAAGACTGTCAAATACTCACTGATACCGTAGTGAACTATCTCATAGGGGATAAAGCCCGCTTTAAATATGAAACCTTTCATCCCTCGTCCGAGTGAAAGTTCATAAAAGAAGACCGCTGTATTTATGATTATAAGGGAAATGGTGACTACAGGTTTAGTTCGTGAAGGGGCATCATCCTTTAAAGGAATCACGGAATGAGACTACTAAATATTACAGTAGAAGTCAAGGAAAAAAAATTTAACCACAGAGGACACAGAGAGGGAAAAGAAAAATTAGTCAAGCGCTTAAGGGTAAAGAGACCCGTATCGTGGAGGGGTTAACGGTTACGAATATACGGACTCCATCACCGAAGAACGAAACGGGCATCGTAACCGATTAACATAAACGAATGTCAGACCGCCTCTTTCTTGACCTCCTCCTCTTCGATCTCTATACCCTCATATTTTCTCAAACCGGTCCCTGCTGGAATTAGATTGCCTATTATCACATTTTCCTTCAATCCTAAAAGCGGATCTTTCTTCCCTGCAAGTGTTGCTTCTGATAAAATTCTTGTAGTCTCCTGGAAACTCGTTGCCGAGATGAATGAATGGGTTGTTAGTGCAGACTTTGTTATCCCAAGGAGCATGGGTTGGAAAGTCGCTGGCTTGCCCCCCTTTGCTATTATTTCCTCGTTCTCCTTTCTCACCACCCATCTATCTACCGAGTCTCCTTCTATGAAGTTCGTATCGCCCGGCTCTTCTATTCTTACTCTCCTCAACATCTGGCGCACTATTACCCCAATGTGCTTGTCATCAATCCTCACATTCTGCAGCCTGTAAACCGACTGGATTTCATTCAGAAGATATTCCTGAACAGCAGTTGCTCCCTTTATTCTCAATATGTCGTGAGGATTCGATGGACCCTCTGATAGTTTATCTCCAGCCCGCACTTTTTCACCCTCTTGAACTCTAAGATGCTTTCCATAGGGAATCTGATAGACCCTCTCCTCCTTTGTAGGAGAAACAACGATCACCGTCTTCGTTCCCTTTACAGCTTTTCCAAAATGCACTTCACCATCTATCTCGGTGACCACTGCGTGATCCTTCGGCTTTCTCGCCTCAAAGAGTTCTGTAACTCTTGGAAGCCCACCTGTAATGTCTCTCGTCTTTCCAATCTCTCTCGGCATCTTTGCAAGCAAAACTCCGGGTGAAACAGCCTCTCCATCTCTAACCAGAATATATGCACCTACTGGTATGGGATAGTCTCCAATCCGTTCTCCCTTCTTGTTGAGAATTATAATAGTTGGATGGAGTGTCTTCTCCCTGTGCTCGACGATAACCTTCTGTCTTAAACCTGTCCTTTCATCCATTACTTCTCTAACCGTGACATCATCAGCAATATCGACATATTTTATTTTGCCCCTCTGTTCTGCAATTATCACCATAGAATAAGGGTCCCATTCGAACAGAACATCACCTTTTGAAACCTTGCTCTCGGAGTCAACCTTGATATTGGCACCGTAAGGAACATTATAGGTCACTGTCCCTCTGGGCGTGGAAAATTCTATCTTCCCGTTCTTCGACACAGCGATTCTGGCGCCATCTTTTCTCACACAAAGCCTAACCCGTTTGAATTTAACATTACCTTCTGATTTAACAGCGGCTTTCGATTCTTCGGTTATTCTGGAGGCGGTACCTCCTAAATGAAAGGTACGTAAAGTAAGCTGTGTACCAGGTTCACCAATGCTCTGTGCGGCTATAATACCAACCGCTTCTCCGATTACCGCTATCCTCCCTGTAGAGAGATTTCTTCCATAACATTTGGCACACAGTCCCCTCCTCGCTTCGCAGGTAAGAACTGACCTTATCTTCACACTTCCAATACCGGCTCCCTCAATCTCCTCCACAGCTCTCTCATCGATTTCTTCCCCTGCCTTTGTGATGATCTCAGAAGTGAGCGGATTAACCACATCTTCTAAAGCTACCTTACCTATCAGTCTTTCGCCAAGGAATTCGATGACCTCCTCTTCCTCCTTCAAAGCGGTTGTCTCCTGTCCTAAAATTGTTCCACAATCTTCGCAGGTTATGGTAACATCCTGAGCCGCATCTACAAGTCGTCGGGTCAAATAGCCTGCATCCGATGTTTTCAGTGCAGTATCAGCCAGACCTTTCCTACCCCCATGTGTTGAGATGAAATACTCCAAAACGGTCAACCCCTCCCTAAAATTCGATGTTATGGGGGACTCTATAATCTCACCTATTCTGCCTGCTATCTTGCGTTGTGGTCTTGACATAAGCCCACGCATACCTGATAATTGCTTCACCTGATCCATATTTCCTCGTGCACCTGAGGTAGCCATCATATAGACGGGATTGAAACCCTCTCTGTCGTCTCGGAGTCTCGCAAGCAAAATATCGGCTACTTCGTTTGTAACTTGAGTCCATGCGTCTATTACTTTGTTATATCTCTCCGTATCTGTTATTGCTCCATCTCTGTATTGTTTGTGTATTTCGGAGACTTGTTTGAAAGTTTTGTTTACAAGGTTCTCTTTCTCTTTTGGGATAAGCATATCATCTATACCTATTGTAAGTCCAGCACGGGTTGCATAATCAAAACCAATACTTTTCAGTCTATCCAAAAATTCAGAGGTTCTACGACTGCCAATCTTTCTAAACGAACTGCCCACTAAATTCTGCAATCTTTTTTTATCCATAACCTCATTTACAAATTCAAGTTCTTCTGGCACCGCTTCGTTAAATATGACCCTACCCGGGGTGGTAGATATAACCTTTCCATCCATACTAAGATTTATTGTAGAATGGAGATCTACAACTTTCTGTTCAACCGCGTGTAGAATCTCCTCAGTAGATGCAAAAAATCTACCTTTTCCTCTGCCGCCTTTTTTCTCTTTAGTAAGGTAGTAACATCCTATCACTATGTCCTGGGTGGGTGCTGTGAGTGGAAGACCATTGGCTGGAGAGAGTATATTATTCATAGAGAGTGTGAGAAGATAAGTTTCTATGAGGGCTTCAGGAGAGAGTGGGACATGTACAGCCATCTGGTCACCATCGAAGTCAGCTGCAAAGGGTACACAGACCATCGGGTGGAGTCGAATCGCTTTCTCTTCTACCAATTTCGGTTCAAAAGCCTGAATCCCCAGCCTGTGGAGAGTAGGAGCTCTGTTTAAAAGTACAGGGTGTTCGCGCACTATCTCTTCTAATATATCCCATACCTCAGGGGTAGCAGATTCAAGCAATTTCTTGGCGCCTTTCATCGTGGCCACGAACCCTTTTTCTTCCAACCGTCTTATTATAAATGGTTTGAAAAGTTCTAAAGCCATAATCTTCGGAATACCGCACTGATGAAATTTGAGCTCAGGACCAACGACAATTACAGACCTTGCCGAGTAGTCGACTCTCTTCCCGAGCAGATTCTGACGGAATCTACCCTGTTTACCTTTCAGTGCATCGGATAAAGACTTCAGGGGTCTATTTCCCCTTCCCTTCACAATGTGTGTAGCCTTCGAATTGTCGAGGAGGGCATCCACAGATTCCTGAAGCATTCTCTTCTCATTTTTTATTATAATCTCTGGTGCCTTAACTTCCATTAAATTTTTCAATCTGTTATTTCTGGTAATTACCCTTCTATAAAGATCATTCAAATCTGATGTCGCAAACCTTCCACCTTCGAGTGGAACTAAAGGACGTAAATCAGGGGGAACTATAGGAACACATTCGAGTATCATCCACTCGGGTCGTGCTCTCGATGTCCTGAACGCTTCCACCACCTTTAATCTGGTAAGCAATTTCTTCTGCATTTCCCGGGAAGTCTCCACATTTATCCTCGACCGTAAATCGGCAGATAGTTCCTCAATATCTATTTCCGAAAGGAGGTCTTTTATCGATTCACTCCCTGTTTTTGCAACAAAATTATATCTTTGCGATGCCTCTTTATAATCTTTCTCTGATAAGAGTTCCTTCACTTTGAACGGGGAGTCGCCGCTGTTTATGACTATGTAAGATTCGTAGTATAAGACTTTCTTTAACTTGCTTAGATTCAGATCCAGTACGAGTCCAATCTTGGATGGTATACTACGATAGTACCAGACATGTGCCACCGGCGTGGCGAGTTCTATATGTCCCATTCTTTCCCGCCTCACTTTGGACAGGGTCACCTCCACTCCGCATCGATCGCATATTACGCCTTTATATTTAATTCTTTTGTACTTCCCACAATTGCATTCAAAATCTCTGGTAGGACCAAATATTCTTTCACAGAAAAGCCCCTCTTTTTCAGGCTTCTGGGTACGATAATTTATCGTTTCAGGTTTCAATACCTCTCCGTAAGACCAACTGCGAATGGTTTCTGGAGAAGCCAATTTTATGCGTATAGCATTAAAATCCGGCCTCGGTTCTGTCTCTTCAAATCTCCTCATTAAACCTCCTCTTTTAGTAGTTCAACATCTATACAGAGTCCATTGAGTTCTTTTACCAATACATCGAAGGATGCGGGTATACCTGGTTGTGGTGGATGTTCACCTTTTATTATTGCTTCGTAAAGTTTGGACCTTCCAACCACATCGTCTGATTTAACTGTAAGAAGTTCCTGAAGGGTATAAGCCGCACCGTATGCCTCTAATGCCCATACTTCCATTTCACCAAATCTCTGTCCCCCAAACTGTGCCTTGCCTCCAAGTGGCTGTTGGGTTATCAGAGAATATGGACCTGTTGACCTTGCATGGATCTTATCTTCTACCATGTGAGAAAGTTTCATAGTATATATATAACCAACCGTGATATCCGACTCATATCTTTCACCAGTATCACCACTACGCAGATATGTCTTACCTGTGGGTGGTAGACCTGCTTCAGAGAGCATCGCTTTTGTCTCATCTATCGTTGCTCCTTCAAAAACCGGAGTTATAATTCTAACCCCCAATTTCTTGGCTGCCCATCCTAAATGGGTTTCCAATATCTGTCCTACATTCATCCTCGATGGAACAGAGAGGGGGTTGAGTAGAATATCGATTGGTGTTCCATCTGAAAGAAATGGCATATCTTCCTCTGGAGCTATCTTCGATATCACACCTTTATTACCATGCCTGCCTGCTAATTTGTCTCCAACCTGAAGTACTCTCCTTTGAGCAACATAAACTTTAACAACCTTCTGCACCCCATGGGGTAATTCATCCCCTCTTGATAATTTTTCCAACTCCACATTTAAATGTTCTTCCAACTCGGAAATAGCCCCTCTTGCTTCTTCAATAGAGGAGACGATCTCTGAATAGATAGCTGGTGAGAAAACATTCTTATTTATCTCAAGTTTCTCAAAATCCAGTTTCTTCAATGCGGAAGAGGTGAGTTGTTGCTTCTTTCTCATCAAAATCTCACCTTTTTCATCCCTTACGGTATCTTCAACAATCTTTCCTGTCAAAAGTTTGGAAATTTTTCTGTTCCTGTTGGCAATAATTTCTCTCTGTTCCTTTTTTACTTCATCTTTGAGTTTTTTCTTCTTCGTTCTTATCGCATCCTTTGAATACTTATCTTCTATATTTCTCGATAAGATTCTCACATCTATGACAACGCCACTCGTCCCTGCGGGTAGTCTTAGAGAAGAGTCTTTCACATCTGCCGCCTTCTCCCCAAAGATGGCTCGCAGGAGTCTCTCTTCTGGGGTAAGGGCGGTTTCACCCTTTGGGGTTACTTTGCCAACCAGAACATCATCCGGTCCAACTTTCGCACCTATTCTAACTATACCTTCAGAATCGAGATTTTTGAGCGCATCTTCTGCTACATTCGGTATTTCCCGTGTAATCTCCTCTGGTCCCAACTTCGTCTCCCTCACTCCTGTTTCGAACTCTTTTATATAGATTGAGGTAAGGGTATCGTTTTTTAAGAGGTTTTCAGACACTACTATAGCATCTTCGAAATTGTATCCTTTCCATGGCATAAAGGCAACTAAAATGTTCTTTCCGAGCGCTAAAACTCCATTTTCTGTTGCTGAACCATCAGCTATTACATCCCCTTTTTTCACCTTTTTACCCAATTTTACAATGGGACGTTGATTGATACAGGTATCCTGGTTCGTCCTTTTGAATTTAATCAACTTATAAACCTTAGCTTTATCCTTACCTGTAGGTTTGATACGTATCTCCTCAGATGTAACCTTCTCAACCACCCCATCTTCTTCTGCAAACATCACCGCACCAGAATCCTTTGCAACCTTCTCCTCCATACCTGTTGAAACGAGAGGAAATTCCTGGGTGAGCAGTGGGACTGCCTGACGTTGCATATTTGCACCCATCAAGGCACGGTTTGCATCATCGTGTTCTAAAAAGGGGATCAGAGAGGTAGCAGGACTTACCATCTGTTTTGGAGATACATCCATAAAATCTACATCGGATGGCGATACCGTAGGGAAATCCCCCTTTTCTCTTGAAAGAACTACGTTGCGAGCGAACCTACCTTTACTGTCCAGTGGAGCATTCGCCTGTGCTATAATATACTTATCTTCCTCAGAGGCGTTCAAGTATACTACCTCATTTTTGACCACACTATTCTTTACCTTCCTATAAGGTGAAACTATAAAACCGTAATCATCGATCGTAGCGTAAGTTGTGAGGGATGTCATAAGTCCAATATTTGGACCTTCTGGGGTCTCCACAGGACATATCCTCCCGTAGTGGGAGTAATGGACATCTCTAACTTCGAAGCCCGCTGTCTCCCTTCTAAGGCTACCCGGTCCTATGCAGGACAATCTCCTCTTATGTGTCAGTTCCGCAAGAGGATTGGTCTGTTCCATAAACTGAGATAGTTGAGCAGTTGAAAAGAAATTCAAAATGACAGAGTAGACGATCCATGGATTGACAAGATCGGCAGGAGTGAGGTCCTTGGGTTCGGCAAGGCTCATCCTTTCCCTTATATTCCTCGCCATCCGGCTCAGACCAATATTAAACTGGTTCTCAAGTTGTTCTCCTACAGTTCGGCACCTTCTATTTCCCAGATGATCTATGTCGTCTAATCCACCCTTTCCTCTTCTCAACTTTATTATGTATCTTATCGTTTCAATAATATCTTCATCTGTCAGGGTTGTGGTATCTAATGATATGTTTAAGGAGAGCTTGCTGTTTATTTTGTATCTTCCAACTGTTGCTATATCGTAGATTCTCGGGTCAAAAAACATTCTTCTCAAAAATATCTTCGCAGATTCGACATCCGGTGGGGTTGTTGCTCTCAATCTGACATATACCTTTTCTACTGCCTCATCATTCGTCAATTCCCCGGTTTTTCTGATAGTATTCAATACCAACGGATCACCTACTACCACAACTTCGATCTTCTTCAATTTCTCACTCAATTGAGCAACATTCTCTTCGGTAAGTTTTGTTCCTGCCAAGATATTTAGAGTATTGCGTGCCAGATATCTACCAACAACTTTCTTTGAAATCTTAACTGTTTCAGTCTTATAGAACATATTTATTATATCCTCTCTACTGTAGCCTAATGCTAATAGGAAGCTGGTAACAGGGAGTTTAGGACGTCGATTTAAAGATACGACGAGTATATCACTAGCATCTATTAAAAATTGAATCCACGCACCCCTGTAAGGCAATATCTGTGCTGTGTGCAACTTCTTGCCGCTTGGGTGTATATCTTCGCTAAAATATACCCCAGGCGATCTATGGAGCTGGGTAACGATAACCCGTTCAACTCCATTCACTATAAAAGTTCCTCTCTCTGAAATCAGGGGGATGTCGCAGAGAAATATCTCCTGTTCTACAGCATCTTTTGTTCCATCCTCTGTCCTTGATACGAGTCTTAAAGTAACCTTTAAAGGAGCGGAATAGGTTGCTCCTCTCTGTTGAGCTTCTGAAGGCGTATATCTTGGTTTAGCCACTCGATAGTTAATGAACTCGAGCCTGAACTTGTCATGAATATCTTCGATAGGAAATGTTCTATTAAACACAGCTTGCAGGCCTGTATTCTTCCTCAGTTCAGATGGAGTGTCCGCCTGCAGGAAATTTTTAAAAGAATTAGTCTGTACCTGAAGAAGGTCCGGTATGGGTAAAGTTGAACCAACCTTCGAGAAATCTCTTACTTCCAATTAGACCTCCCTTCCGCTTTCAGCGGAAACTCAAAATCCAAAAACCCAAAGCGGAATCGAAATTGAGAAATTAGAAAATAGAAATTGTAAACCGCCAACTGATAACCGAACACCGAAACCCGAATTTCTCAATTCCCTAATTTCCATTTTCTAATGCAACCCCTGGTCATTTAGATTTGGGATTTTTCTTTATGCATTATTTGGGTTTGTATCCATTCTCTATTTACGAGATTATTTTATCTGTACGGTTGCGCCAACTGTCTGGAGTCTCTCTCTAATTTTATCCGCCTCCTCTTTAGGTATACCGGATTTTACCGTTTTCGGGGCAGCCTCGACAAAATCCTTTGCCTCTTTGAGTCCTAAATTTGTTATTGCCCTCACTTCTTTTATCACCTGTATTTTCTTTTCTCCTATCGCTGATAAAATTACATCGAACTCTTTTTTCTCCTCTGCTTGAGGTGGAGGTGCACCTGCCGGAGTCTGGGCAACTGACTGAACAGTAGGAATCTGTGCAGAGACCCCAAATTTCTCTTCAAGGGCTTTAACGAGTTCAGATAGTTCAATCACTGACATTTTCTCTATTGTCTCAAGGACTGTCTCTTTAGCACTCTTCTTTGCCTTCGCTGGCATCTTTTCCTCCTTTCTTTTCTCCAATCTGGTTTAATAAATAGACAAATTTTTTCAAAATTCCGCTTAAATACATGGTAAAATTTGAAATGGGCGATTTTAAATCGGCTATGAATTTTGCAACAAGTAGGTCCTTTGGTGGAAGTGCAGCTAATTCGTCTATATAATCAGCTGTCAAGTCTCTATCCTCCACCAATGCGCCCAAAATCTTGAAATTTGTATTACCTTTTGCAAATTCTTTCAATACCTTTGCAGGTGCTGCAGGGTCGGAATAAGAGAGCGCGAGACCAACAGGACCCTTAAGATAATTCACCAATTTTTCAATCCCTGCTCCCATCGCTGCAAATTTGACGATTCTATTCTGGATAACTTTATAATCTATCGACTCTCTATCGCATCTTCTTCTCAAATCTTCCATCTGTGCAACATCGAGACCTTTGAAATTCGTGATATATATCCCTTGTGCACGCCGGAGTTTATTCTCCCATTCTATCCTCTTATCCTCTTTTTCTTTCCTAATCATTCTGTCCCCCAACCGCGTATAAATTTAAGGGGAAAGGGGGAAAGAAGGAAATGGAGAAGATATTTCTCCCTTTCATAACTTCTCCTTTTCTCCTGTGTTTCAATCTGTGTAATCTGTGGTTTCTTTTTTCTCTGCTGTTCATTTTATCCTTTCCAAAAGGTCTTGAAGATTTAGTTTGATGGGCGGACCCATCGTCGAAGAAAGATAAACGCTCCTCAGATACTGTCCCTTCGCTGTTGGAGGTTTTGCTCTAACAACATCCTTTGCAAACTCTAACAGGTTTTCAGTCATCTTCTGTTCTGTAAATGAAACCTTTCCTAATGGGGCATGTATATTTCCAGTCTTGTCGAGTTTAAATTCGATCTTGCCCTTTTTTACTTCCTTAACAGCTCTGGCAGGTTCGGTAGTGACTGTATCAGTTTTGGGATTTGGCATAAGTCCTCTTGGTCCTAAAATCTTTCCCAGCTTTGCAACTTCGCTCATTATATCAGGGGTGGCGAGCACCACATCTGCTTCTAACCATCCCGATTTTATCTTTTCGATATAATCGCTTCCGCCGACGAAATCGGCACCCGCCTCCTTTGCCTCGGCTTCAGCTCCCTTCGTTAGAACTAAAACTTTTACCGTTTTTCCTGTTCCATAAGGAAGAAGACAAGTTCCTCTTACCATCTGCTCAGAGCGTTTTGGGTCTACTCCAAGTCTAATCGAAATCTCGACCGTCTCATCAAATTTAGAGTTCGCATTCTTTTTAACTAATGATATAGCCTCTTCAACTGGATAAGATTTTAACCTATCAAACGATTCTTTCAACTTTCTATATCTCTTTCCTCGTGCCATTCAATCCTCCACCACTATGCCCATACTTCTGGCAGTTCCTTCTATCATCTTGCAGGCTGATTCAAGGTTCTTTGCATTCAAATCTACGAGTTTCTGACGTGCTATCTCTTCTATCTGTGTCCTCTTAACCGTTCCTACTTTATCTCTATTTGGTTCTCCAGATGCCTTCGCTATACCAACTGCCCTTTTCAATAAAATCGAGGCAGGAGGTGTTTTAGTAATGAATGTGTATGTCCTATCTTTATAGACTGTGATTATCACCGGGATGATGAGTCCTTCTTTATCCTTTGTCTGTTGATTAAACGAATTACAGAATGCTGTAATATTAATTCCATGCTGTCCCAGAGCAGGACCTACAGGTGGTGCAGGTGTAGCATTTCCTGCGCTTATCTGGAGTTTAATCTTACCTATAATCTCTTTTGCCATATCTTAAATCGGCTGAACCTGTGCAAAACCAAGTTCAACAGGTGTTGATCTTCCAAATATCGTCACCATAACTTTTAACTTTTCCCTTTCAGAATATATCTCATCCACAACCCCTGTAAAATCTGTAAATGGTCCATCTATCACCTTGACATTATCGCCTTTTCTGAATGAAACCTCTGTTGCTATTTCCATCTTTGCTTTTTCTGTATAAGAGAAGACTCTTTCAATCTCTTCCTGGGTCAAGCTATGTAGTTCTGTTTTCGAACCTAAAAGGGTCATTATTCCAGGAATTGATGTGATGAGTTCGAGTGTTGACTCATTCAATTCCATTTCTATCAAAATATAACCAGGATAGACTACCTTCTCAATAATCTTCCTTTCATTACCTACAACCCTCGACACCCTTTCTACAGGTATTAATATCCCTCCAAAGCAGTGAGAAAGTTCTCTCTCTTTAATAGCCTGTTCTATCAGTTTCTTGACCTTTTTCTCCTGTCCAGTCATCGAATGGAGAACATACCATTTTTTCTCCATACCTACCTTAAAATTAAAGAGACTATCAGCGCAAAGAGGTGGTCCACAACACCTATAAAAATAGCCATTATTAAAGAAAGCACGACAACGACAATGGTCGAGCCTATCAATTCATCCTTTGAAGGCCATGAGACCTTACTGAATTCAATCTTTACCTCTTTCAAAAATTTCTTAGCCTTTGTGAACATTCTCCTCAGGCCTGGAGGGATTCGAACCCCCAACCCCCGGATTTGGAGTCCGGTGCTCTAACCAGTTGGAGCTACAGGCCTCAAATTAAACCACTTATCTTTGTAATTCAGACACTGATTACCACAGATACTCACTGATCAAATATCTTTCTTTTTATCTCTATATTTATAATCTGTGTTCATCAGTGTAAATCTGTGTCTACTGTCTGAATCGCAGCTATCTATCTGGTCTCTTTGTGTATCGTATGTGCCCTGCAGTGGGGACAATATTTCTTATACTCTACCCGTTGAGGATGTTTCTGTTTATTCTTCGTCATTCTGTAATTCCTTCTTGTACACTTTGTACATTCCAGGATGATGAGGACCCTCATTTTTACTACTCAATTACTTCTGTCACAACTCCTGCACCAACCGTTCTTCCACCTTCGCGGATAGCAAACCTCAGCTCTTTTTCCATCGCTACTGGCACAATCAATTCAACATCTAACAACACATTGTCCCCTGGCATGACCATCTCCACACCTTCTTGCAGTTTGACATCGCCTGTAACATCAGTAGTTCTGAAATAAAATTGTGGACGATACCCATTAAAGAAAGGCGTATGCCGTCCACCCTCCTCCTTTTTCAGAACATAGACCTGCCCTTTAAACTTGGTATGGGGTGTTATACTTCCGGGTGCGGCAATGACCATACCCCTCTCTAATTCATCTTTCTCAATTCCCCTTAAGAGTACACCAACATTATCACCAGCCTGAGCATCATCCAATATTTTTCTGAACATCTCAAGGGATGTTGCCACCGTCTTCTTCGTGGGTTTTATTCCGACTATCTCTACGGGGTCGCCTGGATTAATCTTCCCACGCTCCACTCTACCAGTACCAACAGTCCCCCTTCCTGTTATTGAGAATATATCCTCAACAGACATCAAGAACGGTTTGTCTACCTCTCTTGTAGGTGTAGGGATATAGTTGTCTACCGCATTGAGGATCTCTAAAACAGGCTTGCACTTCGGACAGTCCTCTTTCCCACATCCGCAGTTAAGCGCTACTAAGGCTGAACCTCTAATAACTGGAACTTTATCCCCTGGGAATTCATACTGGGTAAGCAGGTCCCTTATCTCTACCTCTACAAGGTCTAACAGTTCTGGGTCGTCCACCTGATCGGTCATATTCATAAAGACGACTATGCAAGGAACATTCACCTGCCTTGCAAGAAGTATATGCTCTCTGGTCTGTGGCATAACACTGTCCTTTGCTGATACGACCAATACCGTACCATCCATCTGAGCTGCACCGGTTATCATATTTTTAACGTAGTCTGCATGTCCAGGGCAGTCTATATGCGCATAGTGACGTTTCTCAGTCTCATATTCCGCATGGTACAACTGTATCGTTATTCCCCTTGCCTTCTCTTCAGGTGCTTTGTCAATATCCTCAAATGGGACATATTTTGCAAACCCCTTCTTCTCTTGAATAAGCGTTATGGCAGAAGTGAGGGTAGTCTTCCCATGGTCTACATGTCCGATCGTTCCAATATTAACATGCGGTTTCTTCCTTTCAAATTTAGGTCTACCCATAAATTACCTCCTTTTCTAAAACCGAAGCCCACGACCGGAATCGAACCGGTGACCTCATCCTTACCAAGGATGTGCTCTACCGACTGAGCTACATGGGCAGGTTTAAATTATTCATTATAAGATTAAAAAAATATTTGTCAAGAGAAATCGACCTGATTTCGCTAAAAAATGAGACTTAAATCAAACATTTTTGACCAATTCCTTTGCCCTTTCCGCATCTTTTTTGTTCACCATCACTTTCACTTTGCCAAGTCCGTTGATAGTGAAGGGATGGACAGACCTCGCTGCATCTGAAGAAAAGACAGATTCTATTCCATCCCATTCAAGAACCGATTTAATTATATTCGCTTCTGTTTCACTATTTGCTGTATAAACGGATACCAGATCCAGTTCTTTGAATTCTGATAGGTTTTCCAATTCATCCACGAGTTTCGCACCACAATCCGGACATATCTCAATTTCTGGTCGATACTCGTATCGGCATACAGGGCAGAATTTTCCTGCTTCCATATTTTGAGTTTACAAAAAAATAATTTCTTGTCAAGCACAAACAGGTATCTTTTAAAAACTAATCTGTGTAAATGAAATCATCTATATCTAATATGTAAAGATAGAGAAATCTTCTACTCCGAGCTACTTTTGTGATCTCATGCTTGAGAGATTTTCCAGTTCCTCTATATTATGCGATCTCATTTGGCAACCACTACCCTGTTCCTGCCTGTTTCTTTGACCCGATACATCGACTGATCCGCTTTGAGCAGCAGTTCATCCTTTGTCTTTGCATTATCTGGATAGGTAGCAACTCCGAAACTTGCTGTCAGTTTTGCAGTCATACCCTTACTAAGAGAGAAAGACTTCTGTTCAATATCCCGCCTTATCTTCTCTGCCATTTCAGATGCCTCCTTACTTCCAATATCTGGAAGTATCACCACATACTCATCACCACCGAATCTTACGACTATCCCTTTCGCCCCCACAGAGGCTTTAATCCTCTCACCTGCGAGTCGCAATGTATCACCCGCTGTTAGATGCCCATAAGAGTCACACACATCTTTGAAATAATCGAGGTCTAAGAAGATAAGAGATAGAGGCTTCTTCAATTTCTTTGCTCGTTTTATTGCATCTTCAAGGTATTGATTACAATATCTTGAGTTATACAATTTTGTCAAATCATCGGTGATCGCCAATTCTCCCACTTCCTTATAGAGCCGAGCATTCACTATGGCGATGGAGAGTTGAGTAGCGAGTTGTTCTATCGTTCGCAGATGCTCTGATGTAAACTCACCTACATTTTTACTTGCTATGTCTATTACACCAAGTATATTTCCTTCTCTTTTCAGCGGAACAACCATCTCCGACCTTACACCCCCTATACCTCTTAAGTATTTTGGTTCCAGTTCCACATCAGGAATAACCGCTGGTTTTCCTGTTTTTACTACAAAAGATGTGATTCCCTTATCGAGCGGGATTCTCACATTTATTGGAGTGATACTTTTTTCTCCCTTGTAGCCTCGAAGGATGAGAACTTTATTATCTTCTTCAAGTAAGAAGATACATACATAGTAGTAGTTGAAGTTTTTCTGAATTACTGCCGCACTTTTGGTCAACAATTTTTTCATATTGAGGATTGAGGTAACCGCAGCACCGACCTCGTAGAGGGCAGTCAATTCAGCGACCCTTTTGCGTGTGGTTTCATACAGAGAAGCATTTTCGATTGCTATTGCTGCCTGGTCTACTAAAGGGGACATAACTTCCATATCCTTTTTTGAAAAAGAACCACCACCGAGTTTATTTATCACTTCGATTACACCCAAAACCTTCCCTTTAGTAATCAAGGGAGCACACAGAATCGATCTTGTCTTGAACTTGGTCTTCTCGTCCAAACCTTTAAACCAGCGAGTGTCTTGTGATACATCTGGAACTATGATGGGTCTGCCATTCTCTGTGACCCATCCTGCGATGCCCTGTCCTGGTTTCAATCTGGTCTTCTTCAGCTCCTGACCCTTCTTCCCTGTCGCTGCTTCGAATACTAACTCGTGAGTCCTTTCATCTATCAAAAGGATTGACCACGCCTCTGCACTTACAAGGCTGGCAATCTTCTTCATTATAATATTTAAAACTTGTCTCAATTCAAGCGTAGAACCCAGGGTTTTAATAACATCCACGATAGTAGACAGTTCCCCCATCTTTTTTTCTAAATGCGTTTTATTCATGGCATCAAAAGTGACCCTCTGGGTAATACCACCATTCTGTCTCCGTTCACTGACACTGCTTCATCGAGTGCAGATTGAAGGTCAGGGAAATAGAAAAATCCCAGAGACCTTGCTGCACCCTCATTTTTTTTATCAGTTACCCAGAAAACCTTTTTTGTTCTCTCTAAAAATACTGAAGAATATCTTCTGATAAAAAAATTGGCGAAGGCTTCACCATTTTTCGAGTTACCTTTTTTTGCAAATTCCAATGCCTCCAACAGCTCATCCCACTGGACGCCCAGGCGACATCTGGCAACTAAAATTATAACGCCATTGTTTTCACATACCTCATCACCTATCTCCACGGATTTAGAACAATTAACAAAATCTATATCATCGGTCAGTCCACATCCGCAAATGACAATGTTTCCTTTGGGGAGTTTTCGTTTATATATCTTGGAGGATATTTTTGCGCCTCCCTTGAATGCAATAACAGGGTCACCAACATTCACACTCACGATCTTTTTATCCGGGAGCATCACCGCATCTATTATTAAGTCGAGCCCTGCAATCTTCGATGCCTCATCAATATCTTCTCTCATGGGATTCCCATCGATTTTTCCCCATCTGCATTCAGGCTTGGAAAATAGGGAATGATTCTTATCTATACTCTCCTCCCCTGCCACACCTGGAAGGATCATCTTACCTCCGCCAGTAAAGCCAGCAAGTGATGAGGGGAAGATAGTTCCGATCGAAATTTTCACATCGGCAGAAACGACCCATCTATTTATGAACAGCGGCGTACCAAAAGAGGTTTCTCCTATAAAGACATTATCCTCTTTTGAGTAGGCGTTGTGAAAGATTATTGGATAACTTGAGTATATATCACCACCTATCTTCTCTTTAAAATAACTCTCTTCTGGTATATTGTGGGAGCCCGGAGCGACTATTATCTTCACATACTTTATACCTGAAGTTTCTATAAGATTCAAAAGTTCTGGCAGAACAAATTTCGGCTGGGTAGGGCGAGTATGGTCATCTACCATAACTGCAACACTCCGTTTGCCATTCAAAATTTTAAATATACTATCGTTATTCTTCTTCAGTGCATTGAGGTATGCCTGTTGTGGGGGAGATGAGGGTAAACTGTTATGTTCTACCACATCAACGGAAGACCCCTCATCAATCTCAGCATCCATGGTATCAGACTCGAGGTCGTATGGTATCTGAACCTTCATGATTGTATCCTACAAAAACAAAAAAAATCGTCAAGGAAAAATTGCAACCGCAGAGGGCACAAAGTTCGCTGAGAGTACACAGAGTAAGATAAAGAGGAAAGAGAGAATGCTCCTTTTTGTCATTGCGAGCCTGAACACATTCACTTCGCTCAGTGTAAACTCCGTGAAGGCGTGGCAATCT
>Ga0114921_10000253_pt1 | contig 22375 bp, 17 predicted proteins | sample BentaG_FD_87016 | JGI IMG/M metagenome (GOLD analysis project Ga0114921, IMG submission 87016) | Deep subsurface microbial communities from South Atlantic Ocean to uncover new lineages of life (NeLLi) - Benguela_00093 metaG | ecosystem: Environmental > Aquatic > Marine > Oceanic > Sediment ... | reverse complement strand
GTCGGAGCGCTCGCCGACCGAGATCGCGGTGATTGTGCCGGTCATGACGATAGTCGGCGACAGCGACGAAGAGCGCCACAACGAGCGTGAACTCGTGCGCGCCAGTATGAGCTTCTACGGCAGTACGCCTAACTACGCGTTCATCTGGGACGAGGCCGGATTTGAGGGGACGACGGCCCGCATCCGCGAGAAGCAGAAGTCCGGCGACTTCGCTGGTATGGCTGCCCAGATCACCGACGATCACATCGCGACCTTTGCCACTGAGTCGACCTGGGATGGCTTGGCCGACGCGCTCATCGACAAGTACGAGGCAATCGCGAGTCGCATCGTCCTCTACAACGCCCTCGGTGATCCTGAGCGTTTCGAGCGTTACGGTCAGGTCGCCCAACGCATATCACTGACGGCGTAGCCAGTTCGGCGGGTTGAAGGTCGAGGACTCCAAACGCCTCAAGCAGCGGGGAAAACCTGCGCCCGCCCTCAGGAGACCCGTATCCAGGGGTCGCAGTTCTCGGTCTTGAAGACCACTGCTGTTTCCGAAATCTTCGCGTACATCGGGCCCAACGAAGAATTCGCGTCGACTATGTCATCAGGACTCGCCGCAGGTGTGCTGTGCGTTGACCATGAGCAAAATGAGATCGGGGACACATTGCCGAAAACAAAAATCAGGGGAGTCGAAGGCCCCTGCGTTTGATAGGAACCCGGCGCAATATCAGGCCCCACCTGAAAGACCCCATTTCCGGGGATTGGGCCACCCGGTTCGGCAAAAACCGGTGCGGCAAACGCGATTGTTGCGGCACAGGCAACGAGCCCGGCCGATGCGCGAAACCCATTCGCTGGGTGCATTTTTCCTTCTCTTATCGGATTTGTCCTAGTTCCAGCGTATGCGCAGGTGCGCTGGAGCACGACATGATTGGTGAAGAATGCCCAACTTTCGCCGCACCTTGCAGGTGACGACTTCGACCGCGCAGTTCCGTCACTCCGGTTCAATTGACTTGATCAACGTGTCCCATATGCCCTACCCCCTGAGCTACGTCTGCAGATTGATTCTCGTTGGGTGTGGCTGCCCAACTTGAGTCTACCGGTTAATCACGAGTAGTGATGTGGCACAGCATAATCCAAGTTCAGGGCGAGTCCGCTGGCTAGCCAATCTGCAACGGGTCGATCTGCACACGAACGGGCTGGTGATCGTGGCGCGCACTCTGGATCGCGCTTGCCCGGCGCAGCGCTGCCGCCAGCTCCAGGCCGCCGTCGCGTGGCACCCGCACCAACATTCTGCTGACCGGCAGGTCTGCCGCAACACCGGGAGGTCTGCGAGCCCCCAACGGCAGGTCCACCGGTCCGATCCGCTCACCAACCTGGGGCAGCTCGGCAGACTCCAACAACGCCGACACCGCGGCCGGGGTACCGTCCAGCGCCGCGAGGTGCACCGCGGGAGGCAGGCCCACTTCGCCGCGCGAATCGAGTTCGGCCTCGGCATGCCCGATCGGATCCCAGCGGATGAGTGCTTGCACGGTAGCTAGCGCGGATTCGGCGACGACCACGACGACGCCACCCTCGGCACGGCTGCGAACCAGCGCGGCCGCCGCCATCCAGCGCCGCAGCGTATCCTCGGCCGCGCGCAGATCCTGTCTGCCCAACAGGGCCCAGCCGTCCAGCAACAACGCGGCGCCGTAACCACCTACCGGCGTCGGCTCCACGCCAGGTGTCGTGACCACCAATGCGGGGCGCTGCGGCACGCAGTCCACCACGTCCTCACCCCCCGACGTGATCACCGATACCCCGGGAAAAGCCCGGCCCAGCTCCTCAGCGGTGCGGCGTGCACCGACGACGACGGCGCGTACTGCATCGGAACCGCACCGCGCGCACCTCAGCGCCAATTCCTCACGACCGCACCATCGGTATTCCGCGCCGGAAGCGTCGCGGCCAGACAGCGACAGGGGCCCGGTGCACTGCCGACACCTGGCGATGGTGCGGCAGCGTGCACACGCCAGCGCGGGCACGTAGCCGCGCCGGGGCACCTGGACCAACACCGGCGAGCCGGCGGCCAGCGAAGTTCGCGCCGCATCGAGGGCCACCGAAGGAAGCCTCGCGGTGTGCGCGGCCGGGTCTCGTTGCTGGGCATAGGCGCTGTCCTCCAGCGCGACCACGCGCGGCGCCCGTATCCGCAGCGCCTGTCGCGGCGCTACCAAGTCGTGCGCCCAGCCGCTGCGGACCAGCGCTTGCACTTCGGCGGTGCGCGCGTAACCACCTATCAGCGCTGCGCATCGCACTTGGTGAGCGCGCAACATCGCTACCTCGCGGGCGTGGGGATACGGTGCGCGCGGTTCGGCCAGTGAGTCGTCGCCGTCGTCCCACACCATCACCAGCCCCAGCTCCGCCACCGGGGCGAAGACCGCGCTGCGCGTGCCGATCACCAACCGAACGTCACCGCGCAGCACCGACAGCCAGCGCCTATAGCGTTCGGCGGGCCCCAGTCCTGCCGACAACGCGACCACTCTGGACTCGTCCACCACGGTGACAGCAGCGGCGTACAGCCGATCCACATCGCGTTGATCGGGAACCACCGCGAGCACACCGCGACCCGCGTTCACGGTCACCGCGGCCGCCTCGGCCAGCCGCCGCAACCATGACTCACCCGGCAACGCCTGCCAACCCGCCCGCGCGGCGCGGCCCTCACCCAGCGCGGCGAGGAACTGCGCTCCACCGCCATAATCGGACCAGCCCGATCCGTCTGGGGGTTCTGCAGAACTGGTCACCATCGGGTCGAGTTTCGGTGGGGCCTTCTTCTCCACGCTGGCGTGCCGCGGCGGCACCGCCAGACGCAGCACGTCGGCGCGGGTTCCGGCGTACCGGGCAACTACTGCGTCGACCAGGCGGCGCACATCGTGGGTGAGCACCCGCTCCGCGGAGACCACCTTTTCGAGCCAGCCAAGCTTGCCGACATGATCTGTTTCCGAACGTCTTTCGAGAACGAAGGCGTCAACCAGCCGGCCGTGGAATCGCACCCGCACCCGCACCCCCGGCTGGGCGTCGTCAGATTGCTCCGCCGACACCAAATAGTCGAACTCGCGGTCCAGGTGCGGCACTGTCAACATGGGCAGTACCCGTGCGACCGGCTCGTGCTCGGCGGCATCCCGGGTCGTCATCATCAGACGAACGTACTAAACCGCAGTGCGATGACCGTTCTGCCAATGGCCGTAATGGGCGGGTGCGTACGGTTTGTGCCATGTCCCTGGATGACGCCCTGAAGCAGGTGCTCGAGGTTGTTCCGTTTCAGCTGACCACCGACGGCGGCCCGCAGCAGGCGCGCGAGCGTTTCGCCGCGCTTCCCCGTCAATCGGTGCATCCCCAGGTGACCGTCCACGAACGCAGTATCGACGGCCCCGGCGGCGCGATCCCGGTGCGCATCTACCGCCCCCCGTCGGATAAATCCGTGCTGCCGGTGGTCGTCTTCATCCACGGCGGCGGGTGGTCGGTCGGCGACCTGGACAGCTACGACGGATCGGCACGCCTGCACGCGGTCGGTGCCGAGTCGGTGGTCGTGTCGATCGACTACCGGCTGGCACCCGAGCATCCGTTCCCCGCCGCAGTCGACGACGTATGGGCAGCCACCCAATGGGTGGCCCAGTATGCCGACCAACTCGGCGCCGACCCCGATCGCCTGGGAGTGGCCGGCGACTCCGCCGGCGGGAACCTCGCTGCGGTGGTGGCACAACTCGCCCGCGACGCTTCGATCCCGATACGGTTTCAGCTGCTCTGGTATCCGTCGACGACGTTCGACACCTCACTGCCGTCGTTCACCGAGAACGCCGAGGCTCCCATCCTCACGCTGGCGGCGTGCAAGGGCTTCACCCGCTGGTATGTCGGCGACTCCGATATTTCCCCCCCGCCTGCCACCCTGGTTCCGGCCGGGGGCGATCTGTCGGGTCTGCCCCCGACCTACATCGCCGTCGCCGGTCACGATCCATTGCGTGACGACGGGGTCCGGTATTCCGAACTGCTCGCCGAGGCGGGGGTACAGGTCGAACTGCACAACGCCGAATCGCTGGTGCACGGCTACATCGCCTACGCCGGCGTGGTGCCCGCGGCGACCGAGGCCACCGAACGCGGACTGCAGGCCTTGCGGGCGGCACTAACCTGAGGCCATGACCGAACCCCGCCGCCGTGCCTGACCAGACCGTGCCTGACCAGACCGTGCCCGACCAGACCGTGCCCGACCAGACCGTGCCCGACCACGACATTGTGATCGTAGGCGCCGGTTTCTCGGGCATCGGGACGGCGATTCAGCTCGACCGGTCGGGCCTGGGCGACTACCTGATCGTCGAAGCCGGCGATGGCCCCGGCGGCACCTGGTACTGGAATACCTACCCCGGAATCGCGGTCGACATTCCGTCGTTCTCGTATCAATTTTCTTTCGAGCAGAGCGCATCGTGGTCACGGACCTACGCGCCCGGCGACGAGCTTCAGGCCTACGCCGCGCACTGTTTCGACAAGTACGGGCTGCGACCGAAGACGCGGTTCGGTACCAATGTTCTCGGCGCGGACTTCGATGATGCACAAGGACTTTGGCGAATCCGCATGGATTCCGGGTTCGGGCCGGAAACCGTTACGGCAAGGTTCCTGGTCAACGCCAGCGGGGTGCTGACAGTGCCGAACCCGCCCGACATCCCCGGTGTCGATTCGTTCGCCGGGGCAACCGTGCACACCGCACGCTGGGACCACGACCAGGAACTCTCCGGCAAGCGCGTCGCCATCATCGGGACCGGCGCATCCGCGGTCCAGGTGATCCCCGAGATCGCGCCGGTGGTCGAGCGGCTCACCGTCTTCCAGCGCACCCCGATCTGGTGTTTTCCGAAGTTCGACGTCCCATTGTCGGGCACAGCGCGGCGGATGATGCGCCTGCCGGTTGCCAGGGCCCTGCAGCGCCTGCTCAGCCAGGCCTACGTGGAGGTGACGTTCCCGCTGGCCGCGCAGTACTTCACCGTCAACCCGTTGGCCCGACGGACGGACCTGCTCGGTAGGGCATACCTGCGCAAGCAGGTCCACGATCCGGCCATCAGGGACCAACTCACTCCCAACTACGCGGTGGGCTGCAAGCGGCCGGGTTTCCACAACACCTACCTGTCGACTTTCAACCGCGACAACGTCGATCTGGTGACCGAGCCCATCGACAGGATCACCGAGTCCGGCGTCGCTACCACCGACGGAAGCCTGCACGAGGCTGACGTGCTGATCCTGGCCACCGGCTTCAAGGTATTGGGCGTCCAGGATGACGAAACCTCGGCTCCGACGTTCCCGGTGACCGGCCGCGGGGGCCGCTCGCTGGCCCGGTTCTGGGAGGAGAACCGTCTGCAAGCCTATGAGGGTGTCAGCGTGCCGGGCTTCCCAAACTTCTTCACCGTATTCGGGCCTTACGGCTACGTGGGCTCGTCCTACTTCGCATTGATCGAAGCGCAGACCCACCACATCGTCCGATGCCTGGATGCGGCCCATCGCCGACGTGCCACCCGCGTGGAGGTGCGGCAGGAGGCCAACGATCGCTACTTCGCCGAAATGATGAGCAAGCGGCACCGCCAGATTTTCTGGCAGGACAGCTGCCAGCTGGCCAACAGCTACTACTTCGACCGGCACGGCGACGTACCGCTGCGGCCGGCCACCACGTTCGAGGCGTACTGGCGCAGCCGCCGTTTCCCGATCGAGGACTACGAGTTCGTGTCCTGAACGCTTGGGTCAGCTTCTGTCGGGGTGCGGTGCCGTGGGCGGCGAATCGGTGTCATCGGCCACATCGACGTCCTCGCCCAACGCCGGCTCCAGCGCGATGCTCGGCGATCGCCGGTCGCCGGCGCGCATCGGGGCGTCGGCGTCGGTGGACTGCAGATGTACCACCTCGCCCACCGCTCGGCGTAGCCCGGGTGGCCCCTCGACGCGAAGGAATTCGCCGATCCTTCCGGCACGGTAGCGCAACGGCGACCCGAGGAACTCGCCCAGCACCACCCCGCTGCCGAGAGCCAACGCGACGGCGACCGCCCCGACGAGCTGTCTCAGACCGTCATCGAAATCCTTCGTGTCGACGGCCAGATAGAACACTGCCCGGAAGACCGCCAGGCCGGGCAGCATGGGCATGATGCCGGCGGTCGCGGTCACCAGCGCCGGCGCCTTTCGGCGGATCGAGATCAGGGTCGCGATCAGGCCAACCCCGGCCGCGGCGAACCCGCTGGCGACCACCTGTCCGAACCCCGCCTCGCCCAGACCGATCAACACCGACTCGGCGAGCCCAGCGACGATCGCGGCTATGCCGACCGAACGCAGGGGCGCGTAGCTCGCCACCGTGAAACAGGCACCCGCCAGCGCCGCGCCGATCACGGCGAGGGATATCGTCAACGGCCGGTTCGGGACGATGAACATCTCCGTCGCGTCGACGTGCAGTTCGATCGTCACGCCGATGACCGCGGAGATCTGAAGACCGGCCAGGATACCTACGACGATCCCGGCCGTCAGAAACACCGCCTCGCCGAGCCGGGTGACCGCGGTGACCATGTATCCGGTCACCGCGTCCTGCATCGCGCCGACCAATGTCATTCCCGACAGCAGCATCACGATGCCGGTAGCGACCAGCGCTGTCGGCCCCTGGTCGGCGAAATAGTAGGCCGCGACCGCCACCAGGGTCGCGATCATGGCGCCGACCACGTTCTGGAAGAAGAACGGGGTCCCGAGCCGGTTGAGCAGCCGTCCGGTCCGGTCGATCGCCGCCGCGGTGACGGCGGCCAGGATACACGTGAGCCAGTTGCCCCCCAACAGCATCGCGATACCGAGCCCGAAGCCCGCCCACCCGGCGGTGGCGATCCAGCGCGGGTACGGGTGCGGCCGCTCGGTCAACTCGTCCATCGATTCGTGGGCCTCATCGACGGTGACCCCGCCGGAGGTGATTCGCTGAACCAGCCGATCGAGTTCGGCCACCCGGGTGTAGTCCGTCGCCCGGGCCTGCACGGACCGCACGATGGTGATGGGCGGGCTATCCGCGGTCGGCAGCGCCGACACGAAGACGGTGCTCACGAATACCTCGACCACACAGTCGGTGAGTTGGTAGGCCCGGGCCACGTCCTGCGCGGTGGCGACGACGTCTGCGGTCCCCGCACCGGAGGACAACATTACTTCGGCGAGACGGATCGTGAGATTCAGCACCTTGCGGGTGTGCAGATCATCCATCACGTTCTGGGTGCGGATGCGCTGACCAGCAAGGGGTGCTGGATCGCGCCGACCGCGAAGTGCATTCTGCAGGCCACGGCCGAATCGAGCCGTGCCACCTGCGCTATCTCGCACCATTGCCCAGCAGAATACTGATGCCCTGCCCCGGGCCGGTAGAGCTGACCCTGCCTAGATCGCTGCCTTCAATTCGTCGACCTTGTTGGTCTGCTCCCACGGCAGCTCGATGTCGGTGCGGCCGAAATGCCCATAGGCGGCCGTCGGTGCATAAATCGGGCGCAGCAGGTCCAAGTCCCGGATGATGGCACCGGGCCGCAAGTCGAACACCTCGCCGATCGCCTTTTGGATCTTGACCGGGTCGATGTTCTCCGAGCCGAACGTCTCGACGAACAGGCCAACCGGAGCGGCCTTGCCGATCGCGTAGGCAACCTGCACCTCGACCCGGCGCGCCAGCCCGGCGGCGACCACGTTCTTGGCCACCCATCGCATCGCGTACGCCGCCGAACGGTCCACCTTGGAGGGATCCTTGCCGGAGAAGGCGCCACCGCCGTGGCGGGCCCATCCCCCGTAGGTGTCGACGATGATCTTGCGACCGGTCAGGCCGGCGTCACCCATCGGGCCCCCGAGAACGAACTTTCCGGTCGGGTTGACCAGGAGTCGCGGCGAGGTCGTGTCGAGGGTCTCGTGGCCCAGCTCGGTGAGCGCCGCGTCGATAACGTGTTTCGTCACCTCAGGGGCCAGTTGAGCCTCCAGGTCGATGCCATCGGCATGCTGGGTGGAGAGCACCACGGTGTCCAGTCGTACCGGCACGGTGCCCTCGTAATGCACTGTGACCTGAGTCTTGCCGTCCGGGCGCAGATAGTCGAGGGTGCCGTTCTTGCGGACCTCGGTCAGCTTGCGCGACAGCCGGTGGGCCAACGCGATGGGCAGCGGCATCAACTCGGGAGTGTCGTCGATCGCGTAGCCGAACATCAGGCCCTGGTCCCCGGCGCCCTGGGCGTCCAGGGGATCGGTGGCACCTTCCACGCGCGTCTCGTGCGCGGTGTCCACACCCTGGGCGATGTCGGGTGACTGCGCACCGATCCCGATGTTCACGCCGCAGGTGAGGCCGTCGAACCCCTTGTCGGAATGGTCGTAGCCAATGTCGAGGATCCGGTCACGCACGGTGTTGGTGATGTCGACGAAGGCGGACCTGGCGGTGGTCGCCACCTCACCCACGACGTGGACCTGGCCAGTCGTCACCAATGTCTCGACCGCGACACGCGAACGCGGGTCCTCGGCGAGCAAGGCGTCCAACACCGAGTCGCTGATGGCGTCGCAAATCTTGTCAGGGTGCCCCTCGGTCACAGACTCACTGGTAAACAGCCGAGCTTCACTCACGGTCGATCCCTTCCACTTGAAACTAGTTTCGAAATAATGCAGGGCCTACCCGCTACCGGTGTTCAGGAAAGCCACGATCGCGTCCACAATACGGCTGGCGATCAGCGTCTTCGAACCGCGCTCCATAGACGCCTCGGTCCCGTCGGCCGACAGCAGCCAGCCGTCGTTGTCGTCAACCTCGAAGGCACGATTGTCGCCGACCGCATTGACCACGAGCAAATCGCAGCCCTTGCGCGCGAGCTTGGCGCGAGCGTGGAACAAGACATCGCCGTTGGCATCGCCGGTTTCCGCGGCGAACCCCACGATGGCTTTCGCGTTCGGCAACTGGCCGTCAGTGCGGGAGCGCACCAAACCGGCGAGAACATCGTCGGTGCGCACCAGCTCGATCGTGGGGTCGCCGGCGGCGTCCGGGCCTTTCTTGATCTTGCTGGTCGCCTGATGGGCGGGGCGGAAGTCGGCGACAGCGGCGGCCATGACAAGCACGTTCGCGTCGGGCGCATGCTTGGAGACAGCGTCGCGAAGCTGGGCGGCTGAACCGACGTGAACGACGTCGACGCCTGCCGGGTCGATGAGACCGGCGGTGTTGCCGGCAATCAACGTCACCTCGGCGCCGCGCTGGGCCATCACGCGAGCCATCGCATAGCCCTGCTTGCCCGAACTGCGGTTGCCGATGAAGCGGACCGGATCGATCGGTTCGCGAGTGCCCCCAGCCGTCACCAACGTCTTGACGCCGGACAGGTCGTAGGTCAGCGCGTCACCGCGGTCAAGGAGCAAATGAGCCAGGGTGCTGATCTCCTCGGCCTCGGGCAATCGGCCCGCGCCGGTGTCGGCCCCTGTCAGTCGGCCCGAGGCGGGTTCCATCACGACCGCACCGCGACTGCGCAACGTTGCTACATTTTCGCAGGTGGCCGGATGAAACCACATCTCGGTATGCATGGCCGGGGCGAACAGAACAGGACATCGTGCGGTCAGCAGCGTCGCGGTCAGCAAGTCATCAGCGCGACCGGCGGTGGCACGGGCCAGCAGATCAGCGGTGGCCGGCGCGACGACGACGAGGTCGGCGGATTGGCCTATCCGGACGTGCGGTACTTCATGAACGTCCTCGAAGACGCCCGCATGGACTGCGTTGCCCGACAGCGCCTCAAAGGTGGCGGCACCCACGAACCGCAATGCTGAATCGGTAGGAACAACTCGGACCGAATGCCCGGCCTCAGTGAGCTGACGGACGACTGTGGCCGCCTTGTATGCGGCAATGCCACCGGCGACGCCGACGACGATCCGCCTGCGATGCGTCTTCCGCTCTTCGTCCGAGACTCTCATCGCCGGGCGGTGCCCTCCGCTACTCGCCCTCGGTGTGCTCGAGCAGGTCGCCGTGGATCTCGCGCATCGCGATCGACAGCGGCTTCTCCTGTAGGCCCGGCTCCACCAGCGGGCCAACGTACTCGAGAATTCCGTCACCGAGCTGGTTGTAGTAGTCGTTGATCTGCCGTGCGCGTTTGGCGGCGTAGATCACCAGCGCGTACTTGCTCGACGCGCGGTCCAACAACTCATCGATAGGCGGGTTGGTGATGCCCAGCGGCGTGTCATAGGAGCTGGCGGCGGACGGATCGATGTCCGCGGCGGCCAGCCGGGTGTCGGCGCTCGGGGTACTCACGTAGAAGGTCTCCTGCGGTTTCGGTTGATGCGTTTCTGACACGTCCCGGGCGGCGATCAGCGTTTGTCGCGCGGCACCGGCGTGTGGGCCACCAGCAAGGATACCAATTCCGAGCAGGCAGAATCCAATTGACCATTGACGACGACTCTGTCGAAGTCCCCCTGGGCGGCAAGTTCAGCCCTCGCGGTCTGCAACCTGCGGGCCATCACCTCGGGCGACTCGGTGCCACGGCCGGTCAGCCGCGCCTCCAGCACCTCCCAACTGGGCGGAGCCAGGAACACCGTGATGGCTTCCGGCATCGCCTGTTTGACGGCCCGCGCCCCAGCCAGGTCGACCTCGATCAGAACTGGCCGACCGGCGGCCTCAGCTGCCCGCACTGGCGCCGCGGGCGTTCCGGAGCGGTGTAAACCGCGGTGAATCTCAGCCCATTCCAGCAGCGCGCCCTCGTCGATAAGGCGCTGAAACTGTTCTTCGGTCACGAACGAGTAGTCGACACCGTCGATTTCGCCGGGACGGGGCGTTCTCGTCGTCACCGAGATGCTGAAGTAAAGGTCGGGAAGCCGCTCGCGCAGACAGCGCACCACGGTGGACTTCCCGACAGCAGAGGGGCCGGACAGCACGATGACACGCGTCATCGCTCGATGCTCTTCGCGCAAGCGCTCATCGCTGATTTCTGCTGCCCGGCCCCTCGGCCGGTGTTCACTAATCCTCTAGGAAGTGAAGTCGAACTTTTCCAGCAGGGCCTTGCGCTGACGATCACCCAGGCCGCGCAACCGGCGCGTCGGGGCGATCTCAAGCTCGGTCATGATCTCCTGGGCCTTGATCTTGCCGACCTTGGGCAGTGCCTCCAGCAAGGCGGAGACTTTCATCTTGCCCAAAATCTCGTCGGCCTCGGCGTCCTTGAGGACCTGCTGAAGGTTGGTGCCGCCGCGCTTGAGCCGATCCTTGAGTTCGGCGCGCACTCGACGTGCGGCAGCAGCCTTCTCCAACGCTGCCGCCCGCTGTTCGTCCGTCAACTGGGGAAGGGCCACGGGTTCCTCCGTCTCATTCATATGTTTTATATCGGCTGGTCGACAACCAGCCAGCGTGCACGACCGTACCCACGCGGGCTGACTAAAGCTAACCCCACCCCCCGGTTACCGACTCAAAAGCCCAGCGTGCAGCACGCTAGCGGGGGGGTTAGCTGCCTCACACCCGAGCACCTCTGCACCCATGCGAAGTCTGCGCGCCGCACTAAACGCCCTGCATATCGAGGGTACTGCCGAACCTGGGACGACAACTGCCGCCCTAGCCGGCCGGCAGGGCCGGCGCGGCACCCGCCGGAACCCGACAAGTGGAGAAATTCTTGCTGGTCAGCGCGCGTCGGGCGTGTCGGAGTGCCGCATCGTTCCGGATCGGCGGCCGTTCAAGCGTCGTTCCGGATCCGTCGTTCAAGTTCAGGGCGTTCAAGTGTCAGGAACGCTCGTCGTTCAAGTAGGCGACGGCATCCCGCATCCGTTCGGCGGCCCCGCGCAGCGAGGCGATGTCGGGCCCGGCCTGCAGCACCGCCCGCGACACGGCCGGCAGAAGCTGCCCCGGCAGCGCCCCGCCGAGACCCGCCAGCGCCTCGGGGCGGCCACCCTGAGCCCCCACGCCGGGGACCAGAACCTTTCCGTGGAGCGCACTGACATCGGGCGGGTCGGTCAGGGTCGCTCCGACAACCACGCCGACCATGCCGTTCGCGCCCGTCGCGCCGGTCGCGCCGGAATGTCCTTTGTCGTTGGCGGCCGCCGCAGCGTCGACGATGGATTGGGCCACGGTGTAGCCCGCAGCTTGTCCCTCTCCCACAGCGCGCTGTACCGACGCGCCTTCGGGGTTGGAGGTGGCGGCCAGCACGAATACGCCGCGGTCCCGTTCGCGCGCTCTGTCCAGCAGCGGCTGAAGCGACCCGAAGCCCAGATACGGCGAGGCGGTCACGGCGTCGGCAGCCAACGGCGAGTCCCCTGCCCAGGCGTCTGCGTAGGCGGCCATGGTCGAGCCGATGTCGCCGCGTTTGGCGTCGGCGAGCACCAGCACGCCGCCCTCCCGCAATGCGGCGATCGTGCGCTCGAGGACGGCAAATCCTGCCGAACCGTACGCCTCGAAGAACGCCACCTGCGGTTTGACGATGGCGAAGCCCTCGAACGCGGCCAGGCAGATGTCGCTGAACCGGGCCAGACCCTCGGGGTTGATTTCCAGCCCCCAAGCGCTCAGCAATCCGGGGTGTGGGTCGATGCCCAGGCACAGCGGCCCCCGCTGCGCCATCGCCCGGGACAGGCGGTCACCGAACCCGCCCATCCTCAGGATCCCAGCACGCTGTGCAACTCCTGCAGTGACATCACGCCGATATCGTCGCGGATACCGGCTTCGATGCCCTGCACCGCCGCCGACGCGCCCTGCACAGTCGTCACGCAGGGGATGTTCATCGACACCGCCGCCGAGCGGATCTCATATCCGTCGATACGCGGCCCGGAGTTGCCGTACGGGGTGTTGATCACCATGTCGATCTCCCCCGCCCGAATCGCATCGACCGCAGACGCATGAGGCCGGGCTGCACTCTGCTCCTCGAAGTGTTTGCGGACTTCGTCACATGGAATTCCGTTGCGCCGCAACATTTCCGCGGTACCTCCGGTAGCCAACACGCGGAAGCCGAGATCGGCGAGGCGTTTGACGGGGAAGACCAGCGAGCGTTTGTCCCGGTTGGCCACCGAGACGAATACGGTGCCCTGGGTCGGCAGTGACCCGTACGCAGCGGTCTGGCTCTTCGCGAACGCACTGCCGAAGTCACGGTCGATACCCATGACCTCGCCAGTGGACTTCATCTCGGGGCCGAGCAGCGAGTCGATCTGGCTGCCGTCGGCCTTGCGGAACCGGTGGAAGGGCAGCACGGCTTCCTTGACAGCGACCGGCGCATCGCGCGCGGTGGTTCCGCCGTCGCCGCTACGCGCCAGCAGCCCTTCCTCCCGAAGCTGTGCAATGGTGGCGCCCAACATGACCCGGGCGCAGGCCTTGGCCAGCGGTACAGCGGTGGCCTTCGAGACAAACGGGACCGTGCGACTCGCCCGCGGGTTGGCCTCCAGCACATAGAGAACGTCGTCCTTGAGCGCGTACTGCACATTGAGCAGACCGACCACCCCGACACCGAAGGCGATCGCCTCGGTAGCCCGTCGCACCGCCTCGATGTCACTGCGGCCCAGGGTCACCGGCGGCAGTGCGCATGCCGAGTCCCCGGAGTGGATGCCGGCCTCCTCGATGTGTTCCATGACGCCTCCGAGGTATACCTCGGTGCCGTCGCAGAGTGCATCCACGTCGATCTCGATCGCGTCCTCGAGGAATCGGTCGACCAGCACGGGATGCTCGGGAGACAACTCGGTGGCGCGGGTGATGTAGCCACGCAGGGTCTCCGCGTCGTAGACGATCTCCATGCCGCGTCCGCCCAGCACGTAGGACGGTCGCACCAGCACCGGGTAGCCGATGTCGGCCGCGATCCGGCTGGCCTGCTCAAAGCTCGTCGCCATGCCGAAACGGGGGGCAGGCAAGCCGGCTGCCAGCAACACCTCGCCGAAGCGACCACGGTCCTCGGCCAGGTCGATGGCCTCCGGCGGGGTACCGACAATCGGGACCCCGGCCTCCTCCAAGCGCTCGGCCAAGCCCAGCGGCGTTTGACCGCCGAGTTGCACGATGACGCCCACGACGCCGGGACCCCGTCCGTCCTCGCCAAGCCCGGACCTCTGCTCGGCGAGGTAGACCTCCAGGACATCCTCGAAGGTCAGCGGTTCGAAGTAGAGCCGGTCAGCAGTGTCATAGTCGGTGGACACCGTTTCGGGATTGCAGTTGATCATCACCGTCTCGAAGCCGACCTGACTCAACGTCATCGCGGCATGGACGCAGCTGTAGTCGAACTCGATGCCCTGCCCGATGCGGTTGGGCCCCGATCCGAGGATGAGCACCTTGGGCCGCTCGGTCTGCGGCGCGACCTCTGTTTCCGCGGCGGGATCAAGCTCGTAACTGCTGTAGTGGTAGGGGGTCTTGGCCTCGAACTCAGCCGCGCAGGTATCCACGGTCTTGAACACCGGATGAATTCCCAACCGTCGGCGCAGCGACCGCACACCCATCTCGCCCGCCAATTCCGGCCTCAGCGCTGCGATTTGACCATCCGACAGGCCGTGGTATTTGCTGCGGCGCAGCAACTCGGCTCCGAGCACGGGTGCGTCGATCACCTCGGCCCGCAGCTCGACCAGCCCGGCGATCTGCTCGACGAACCATGGGTCGACACCAGAGGCCAGCGCAACCTGTTCGACGCCGGCACCCAACCGAAGCGCGTACTCGATGTCGTACAGCCGACCGTCGGTGGGCGTACGCAGCCGCTCCAGCACCCGGCCCCGTTCGAGGTCGACATCATCGGTATGGGGGTCGGGCGCGGTCCAGAAACCCGCCCGATTCGTCTCCAGCGAGCGCATCACCTTGCCAAGTGCCTCGACAAAGTTGCGCCCCAACGACATCGCTTCACCTACCGATTTCATCGTGGTGGTCAGCGTGCCGTCCGCTCCCGGGAACTTCTCGAACGCGAATCGTGGCGCTTTGACAACGACGTAGTCCATCGTCGGCTCGAAGCAGGCCGGCGTCTCCTTGGTGATGTCGTTGACGATTTCGTCCAGCGTGTAGCCGATGGCCAGCTTCGCGGCGATCTTCGCGATCGGGAACCCGGTGGCCTTGGACGCCAGCGCGCTGGAACGCGAGACCCGGGGGTTCATCTCGATCACGATCAACCGGCCGTCAATGGGGTTGATCGCGAACTGGATATTGCAACCGCCGGTGTCCACGCCGACCTCGCGCAGGATATCGATGCCCAAAGTGCGCATGGTCTGGTATTCGCGGTCGGTCAGCGTCATCGCCGGCGCGACGGTCACCGAGTCACCGGTGTGAACGCCCATCGGGTCGACGTTCTCGATCGAACACACCACCACCACGTTGTCGCGGCCATCACGCATCAACTCGAGCTCGTACTCTTTCCAGCCGTAGATGGACTCCTCGATCAGGATGTTCGCCGAGGGTGAGGCGGCGAGGCCTTCGCCGGCCATTCGGTCGACATCCTCGGCCGAATAGGCCATCCCCGAGCCGAGACCGCCCATCGTGAAGCTCGGCCGTACCACTACCGGCAGGCCGAGGTCAGCAACCGTCTCACGCACTTCATCCATCGTGAAACAGACTCGGCTGCGGGCTGATTCGCCACCGACCTTGGCGACGATGTCCTTGAACTTCTGCCGATCCTCGCCACGCTGGATCGCGTCGAAATCGGCACCGATCAGCTCCACGCCGTACCGGTCGAGGGCGCCGTTCTCGGAGAGTTTGACGGCAGTGTTGAGCGCGGTCTGCCCGCCGAGGGTGGCCAGCACCGCATCGATCTTGTTGCCCCGCTCCGCCTGCTGCACAATGACCCGCTCGACGAAGTCGGCAGTGATCGGTTCGACATACGTGTGATCGGCGAACTCCGGGTCGGTCATGATCGTCGCCGGGTTGGAGTTGATGAGGCTGACCTGCAGACCCTCGGCACGCAACACCCGGCAGGCCTGGGTGCCCGAGTAGTCGAACTCACAGGCCTGCCCGATGATGATCGGGCCGGACCCGATCACCAGGACGTGGTTGAGGTCGGTGCGACGCGGCACTAGTGGCCCTCCCCTGACATCAGGTCGACGAACTGATCGAACAAATACTCGGCATCGCGTGGACCCGCGGCTGCTTCCGGATGGTATTGCACCGAGAACGCCCGCCCGCTCACGAGTTTGATCCCCTCCACTACACCGTCGTTCGCGCAGGTGTGGCTGACCACGGCGGGCCCGAACGCAGTGTCGAACTCCTCGCCCGCCTCGCCCTCGAGGGCAAAGCCGTGGTTCTGTGCGGTGATCGCGACACGACCGGTGGCGTGGTCCACCACGGGGATGTTGATGCCGCGGTGCCCGAAGGTCATCTTGTAGGTGCCGCGCCCCAGCGCGCGGCCCAGAATCTGATTGCCGAAGCAGATGCCGAACAGCGGGATTCCGGCGCCCAGCACCTCCTGGGTGACCGCCACGAGATGATCGGCGGTAGCCGGATCGCCGGGACCATTGGACAGGAACACCCCATCCGGACGAAGGTCGGCGATCTCGGTGAAGCCGGCCGAGGACGGCAGTACGTGAGTGCGGATACCGCGCCTGGCGAAGTTCCGCGGGGTATTCGTCTTGATGCCCAGATCCAGCGCTGCGACCGTGAAGCGTTGCAGCCCTTCAGGTTCGACGACATAGCTACCTTCAGTACTGACTTCGCCCGCCAGGTCCGCTCCAAGCATTGCAGCCTGGTCACGCACCCGAGCCAGCAATTCGTGAGCCTCGGCCAATGCGGTGCCACTGAAAATTCCGGCTTTCATCGAACCGCGACTCCGCAGGTGGCGAACCACCGCGCGGGTATCGATGCCCGCGATGCCGACGACACCTTGGCGTAGGAGTTCGCCCTCGAGGGTTCCGGTGGCGCGCCAGTTCGACGCCCGCGGAGAGGGATCACGCACCGCGTAGCCGGCCACCCAGATCTTGTCGGCGCGACTCTCGCTGTCCTCCAGGTTCCAGCCGGTGTTGCCGATCTGCGGCGCGGTGGCCACCACGATCTGCCGGTGGTAGCTGGGGTCGGTGAGGGTCTCCTGGTAGCCAGACATGCCGGTGGAGAACACGGCTTCACCGAGCGTCTCACCGACCGCTCCGAACTCCGTGCCGGTAAAGATCCGGCCGTCCTCGAGCACGAGGCAGGCTTTGCGTGCGGTCATACGACCTCCTCCGGAAGCCATTGCGAGTAAGCGCGACGGTCGTCGGCGCGAAAACCGGTGTCTATCTCCACTCCCGTCGGCAGCCGCCAGCGGATCGCCAGGATGCCCCCGTGGGACGGTGCCTTATCTTCAGGGGCTCCCCTCTGCCCACCGAGGATGACCTTCCCGGCCAGATATTTTTCAGTACGGATCTCGACGATCGCGTCATCGGGTATCCATATCGGCCCAGCACCCTCGCGCTGCAACATGATTCCCTCCGGATAGCGGCTGAGCACAGCCTTGGCGCGAAACCCTAGATCTCTGGCGGCCACGCGCTCGTTCCAGCGCGAGGCCAGCGTGCTGCCGACATAGAGCCCCTTGGTGGCCGAGACGATCGCCGCTCCCACAGTGTCGGGCAGCGAGGGCAAGGTTCCCACAACCTGTGCCTGCTGCTCGGCGCGGCGCCGCCACCCGCGAATCATCACCCTGAACAGCACGGCGATCATCAGTGCCACCAGCGCGGCCATGATCAGCGAGGCAACCAGCGTTTCGGTGTTCACGCCTGCACCTCACCGTCCCGGGCAGTGAGCCTGCCGCGCAGCAGCGTAGCCGTGACCACTGCCGGTAGCACCATGTCCTGATAGGGCGTGTTATCCGACCGACTGGCCAGCGCCGGGCCGGTGACCGTCCAGGTGGCCGCGGGATCGACCACCGTCAAGTTCGCCGGCTCCCCAACCTCCAACGGCCGCCCTTGGTCGGATAGTCCGACGATGCGGGCAGGGCTCTCACTCATCACGCGGGCGACATCGCGCCAGGTCAGCAGCCCGGGATTGACCATCGTCTCGACGACCACCGACAGCGCGGTCTGCAATCCCAGCATCCCTGGCCGGGCGTTGGCAAACTCGCACATCTTCTCGTGCTCGGCGTGCGGTGCGTGATCGGTTGCCACACAGTCGATCACGCCGTCGGCGAGAGCTTGACGCAGCGCGACGGCGTCGCTGGCCTCGCGCAGCGGCGGGTTCACCCGATTGCGCCCGTCATAACTGTCCAGCCGATTGTCGTCGAGCAGCAGGTGATGCGGCGTAACCTCCGCGGTGATCGAAATACCCTGCTCTTTAGCCCATTTCACGAGTTGGACGGTTCCCGCAGTGGATGCGTGGCAGATATGTACCCGGGCGCCGGCGTCGCGGGCCAGCAGCGCATCGCGGATGACAATGGATTCCTCGGCAGCGCGCGGCCAGCCTGCCAATCCGAGCCGAGCGGCATTCGGGCCTTCATGGGCTACCGCGCCGGCGGTGAGGCGTGGCTCCTCAGCGTGCTGGGCGATCAGCACCCCGAGTCCGGTCGCGTACTCGAGTGCGCGGCGCATCACCAGCGGGTCGTCCACGCACACGCCGTCGTCGGAGAACATCCTGACCCGCCCGACGCCGGCGGTCATCAGCCCCATCTCGGTCAGCTGTACACCCTTCAGGCCGACCGTCACCGCGCCGACCGGGTGCACGTCAACCAGGCCGATCTGCTGGCCGCGGTGCCACACATGGTCGGTGACTACGGCGCTGTCGGCCACTGGATCGGTATTGGCCATCGCGAACACCGCGGTGTAACCGCCCAGCGCCGCTGCAGCCGAACCAGTTTCGATGTCTTCGGCATACTCTCGGCCGGGCTCCCGCAAGTGGGTGTGCAGGTCGACGAAGCCGGGCAACAGGATCTGTCCGTCGGCATCGATCACCTCCCAACCGTCTGCCGGCGGCCGGCCCAGCGCGAGGTCTGCACCGATGGCCTTGATCTGGCCATCGTCGACCAACACGTCGACGCGGTCCCCCTCACCGTAGGGTCGCGCCCCCCGGATCACTACCGTCATGCGCTGATCGCTTCTTCCCCGCGAGCCGGAGGTACCCCCGCCTCGGTCCCCACGAGCAAGTGGAACAGCACCGCCATGCGAACGTGAACTCCGTTGGAAACCTGTTGCAGCACAGCTGATTGCGGCGAGTCCGCCACCGAGTGGGCAATCTCCATACCGCGCAGCATCGGACCGGGGTGCAGCACTACGGCGTGCTCGGCCAGCAGCGCCTGGCGCTCCTCGGACAGGCCGTAGCGCACCGAGTACTCTCGCGAAGACGGGAAGAAACCACCGTTCATCCGCTCGGCCTGCACGCGCAGCATCAACACCGTGTCGGCCAGTGCGAGCTCAGCGTCAAGATCATGCGAAACGGTGACCGGCCAGCTGTCCACGCCGACTGGCAACAACGTGGGCGGGGCGACGAGCACCACTTCCGCGCCGAGCGTGTGCAGCAGCGCGATATTGGAACGCGCCACCCGGCTATGCAGGACATCGCCGACGATAACCACGCGCTTGCCCTCGATGCCGCCCAATCGCTGCCGGATCGTCAAGGCGTCGAGAAGGGCCTGGGTGGGGTGCTCATGGGTGCCGTCACCGGCATTGATGACCGATGGGCTCCCCGGCGGATCGTCCGCCAGTGCCGTCCAAGTGGCGAGCTGCTGCGCGGCGCCCGAGGCAGGATGTCTCACTACCAGCGCATCGGCGCCGGCAGCTCGCAGGGTCAATGCTGTGTCGCGAAGCGACTCTCCCTTGGCCACAGAGGATCCCGAGACGCTGACGTTGATCACGTCAGCACTCATCCACTTGCCTGCCACCTCGAACGAGACCCGGGTGCGGGTCGAGTTCTCGTAGAACATCGTGATGATGGTGCGCCCGCGCAGGGTGGGCAGCTTCTTGACCTCCCGGCCCAGCAGCGCCTCCCGGAAGCGGTCAGCGTTGTCGAGAATCGCGGTGGCGTCATCGCGACTCAGGTCGGCTGCAGCGAGTAAATGCTTCACCGCTGCCCCCTGTTCGGGCAATCGCTCATCACCGCGCAGGCCCTCCGTAGGGTGCGATCCGGACGCCGTCGTGGCCGTCGTCCTCGGTCAATCGGACCTTGACGTTCTCGGCGCGGGACGTGGGCACGTTCTTTCCGGCATAGTCGGCGCGGATGGGCAGCTCCCGATGCCCACGGTCGACCAGTACCGCCAATTGGACCCCCCGGGGACGGCCCAGGTCCCGCAGCGCATCGAGGGCAGACCGGACCGATCGGCCGGAGTAGAGGACGTCATCGACAAGAATGACCAGCGCCTCATCGATGCCGCCTTCTGGGATCAAGGTGGCGGCCAGAGCGCGCGGCGGCTTGCTCATGAGATCGTCGCGATAGAGCGTGATATCCAAGGCTCCGTGATCAACCTCGGTGCTGCTGAATTCAGCGATGTTGCGCGCCAGGCGACTTGCGAGGGTGACACCGCGGGTCGGAATACCCAGCAGCACCACACGGGGAGCATCTGGGCTGTCGAGCGCGGTCTTCTCGATGATCTGGTGAGCGATGCGGGCGATGGTCCGGCTCACGTCCGCTGAGGACATCAGCTCCCGGTCAGCACCGGCGCGATCAGGCGAGCCCACGAGAGAGCTGGACCTCCTTCTCCGCCTCACGGGACGGATCGTTAAAGGGGGTTTGTAGAGCAGTCTCCTGCTCTAGCTTTGTACAGGAGGTTACCAGGGCTCAGCTGCGGGGAGGCCGTAGCCCAAACCGCAACTCGCCAGCCACCGCCCAAGCGTCGGCCACCGGTCAGGCTTACGCAGGAGCGGGCCTGGCCACTTGCAGGATCCTCTGACACCAGGAAGATTAGTTCTCGTTTAGACCGCCACCTGTCAGGAAGCCTTGCAGGGGTTTTCGTCGCTGCTGGTCTTCGAACCGTCCGGACACGTGGTGTCGGCGTAGTCAGCACCCTTTAGGTTGGTCCCGGAAATGTCGGCACCCGTCAGGTCTGCATTCGAAAGGTTCGCGCCCGAAAGGTTCGCATCGGCAATCTTTGCATCCGTCAGGTCTGCGCCGCTCAGATCGGCGCCCTTGAGGTCAGCGTTCGACAGGTTCGCTTTTTGGAGGTCAGCGCCGGACATGTTCGACCCAGCGCCATTTGCACCGGAGAGGTCTGCGTTCTGAGCACTCACTTTGCTCATATTTGCGTCATCGAGGTTTGCTCCGGACAGGTCGACTCCGTTAACATTTGCGCCGCTCAAATCCGCATCCTTGAGGTCGCAACCGGCCAAATCTGGGGCCTTGTCCTTATAGTTCGATTCGTTGCAGCCACTAGAGCCCGAACCAGAAGAAGATCCACCGTCGCCCGAAGGCGTCGACGAAGAGCAGCCCGCGACTATCGCAACGCTCAGGGCTCCGGCCGACACCAAGCCGGCGACTTTGCGGAGTCTCGAATCATTCATTTGTCATGTCTCCTTTTAACCGGCCGAAGTCGAAACAGACGGAAAGGGTGCGGGTTCGATTACCAGCCGCCGGGAATCGGTGGAATCGCTGGAATCGCTGGAATCGCTGGAATCGCTGGAATCGGTGGCGGAGCAAGCGGACATCCGTCAACCTCTGGAATACAGGGAATGGGAGGAACCGGCGGCGGTGGGGGTTGCTGTGGGTAGTCTGCCGAAGCCATAGGTGCCCCTGTGAGGGTGAGGACCGCGATGACACCGATGATCAAACGCTTCATCTGCGCTTTCCCTTCATCTTCTGTGACCCCGACACGGGCGTCAATGGTAGCTACAAGGCAGCGTCTTTCGTGCCGAATTCAGGAAACCAGCGCGCCCCTTGGTGGGCGGGATCGGCAGGGCGGCCAGGGCTGGTGGGTGCGGGGTGAGGACCCTGTGAGGGAGTCGATTCGGCGCTAAGAGCGGTTTAGAGGGCACGGCCCCGATTAGGTGCTTGCATCGTCGCAGATCAGAGGCTTCCTCGGTTTGAACCTCGAAACATATCGTCGCAGTTCAGAGAGTTAGTTAGCTTGCCTTATCTATCTTCCCGGCATCCGTATACCCCAGGGGGGGTCTACCAATCGCTTAGAGAGCCATACAGAGCTTGTCTCTTGAAGACGTAGAGAGACATTGGGGTCGAATAGCACGGCCCGATGCTAGAGCGCATCGGATGCGCGTCCAACCATCAGGTTGGGCCGACGGCCCGTTCGCGGGCAGCCGAGGAGTGAGGCCCCGGACGGGGGCCGGACACGACGAAAATAGCCCCTTATCAGGGGCCCTCAGGCCGCCGAGTTCTACGGATGGAATCGTGATTCCGATGAGTAGGAGACGCGGCGAAGCCGTTCGGTGTGGCGTGCGCCGATGACGACGTGGTGTGAGTTGTGGACCGTTTGAGTCCGGGGACTGGCCGCCCGCAGTGAGACGACGGGCGAATCCCAGATACCGCTACGCGGCGCCACCAGTCGGCAACGCGTTGGCCTTCACGATGTTGAGGATGTCGACGATGTTGTCGACCTGGCCTTCGGTGAAGATCGCCTCCGGTCCGGTG
>Ga0114921_10000252_pt1 | contig 22441 bp, 21 predicted proteins | sample BentaG_FD_87016 | JGI IMG/M metagenome (GOLD analysis project Ga0114921, IMG submission 87016) | Deep subsurface microbial communities from South Atlantic Ocean to uncover new lineages of life (NeLLi) - Benguela_00093 metaG | ecosystem: Environmental > Aquatic > Marine > Oceanic > Sediment ... | reverse complement strand
GAGCGTCAAGAAAGGCCGCTAGCAGGCCGGGTTGTAGCCTGCCTGGCATGTCAACTACCGGACCCCTCGCTGGGGTGAAAGTCATTGAATTGGGCGGTATCGGCCCGGGACCGCACGCGGCAATGGTGCTTGCCGACCTCGGCGCCGACGTGGTGCGGGTGCGCCGGCCGGGTGGGCTGACGATGCCGCCCGAGGACCGCGATCTGCTGCACCGCGGCAAACGGATCGTCGACCTCGACGTCAAGAAACAGCCGCAGGCGCTGCTGGACCTGGCAGCCAAGGCCGATGTACTGCTGGACTGCTTCCGGCCGGGCACCTGCGAAAGACTCGGTATCGGCCCCGACGACTGCGCGGCGGTCAATCCGCGGCTGATCTTCGCCCGCATCACCGGCTGGGGGCAGGACGGGCCGCTGGCGCAAGCTGCCGGGCATGACATCAACTACCTGTCGCAGACTGGGGCGCTCAGCGCGATCGGCTACCGGGACCGCCCGCCGGTGCCGCCGCTGAACCTGGTCGCCGACTTCGGCGGCGGGTCGATGTTCGTGCTGCTGGGAATCGTCTGCGCACTCTACGAGCGGGAGCGCTCCGGGCTGGGCCAGGTGATCGACGCCGCGATGGTCGACGGAGTCAGCATCCTCGCGCAGATGATGTGGACGATGAAGGCGACCGGCACTCTTCAGGACCAGCGGGAGTCTTTCCTGCTTGATGGCGCAGCGCCGTTCTACCGCAGTTATCAGACATCCGACGGCAAGTACATGGCCGTCGGCGCCATCGAGCCCCAATTCTTCGCGCAGTTGCTGGCCGGCCTCGGACTGTCGGCCGAAGATGTGCCGAGTCAACTGGATTTCGGCGCGTACCCACAAGTACACAAGATCTTCGCCGAACGATTCGCCACCAAGACTCGCGACGAGTGGACAGAGATCTTCGCCGGCACGGACGCCTGCGTCACGCCGGTGCTGACCTGGACCGAAGCCGCCTCCAACGAACACCTGGCTGCCCGATCGACAGTGATGCGCGCGCACGGTGTCGATCAGGCCGCCCCGGCGCCGCGTTTCTCCCGGAGCTCGGCGGGCCCGGTTGGGGCGCCGCCGGCGGCGACCACTCCGCTCGACGAGATCGGGTGGTAATCGCGGCTTAGCTGTCGAAACCGGTGCGTAAACCTCGTCGGGTTACTAGGTTCGCGGTCGTGGCCGTGCGAGCATCGCGAGAAATAGTCATCGACGCGCAGCCCGAAGCGATCCTGGACGCGCTTGCAGACATCGACTCGGTGCCGTCGTGGTCTCCGCTGCACAAGCACGCCGAAGTGATCGACACTTATGAGGACGGCCGGCCGCACCGCGTGGCGGTCACCATGAAAATCATGGGAATCAGTGAGAAGGAAATCCACGTATATCACTGGGGTAAGGACTGGGTGATCTGGGATGCGGAGGAGACATTCCAACAACATGCGCAGCATGTGGAGTACACGTTGCGACCTGTGGCGGGCGGGACGCGGGTGCGGTTCGACGTGACCCTGGAGTTGCGGGCGCCGGTACCGGAGTTTCTGATCACCCGGGCCACGAACATCGTGCTTTACGTCGCGACGGAGGGCCTGCGCAAGCGCGTCCTTGGCTGACGGTGTCAACCTGGACGCAACACGCCAAGCCGGCTGATCGCCTCATCGAGGGTGTCCTCGCGCTTGCAGAATGTGAAGCGCACCAGGTGGTTCCATACGTCAGCGGGCCCGGATGCGGGGTCGCAGAACGCCGACATCGGAATGGCTGCCACTCCCGCCTGTCCGGGCAGCGCCGCGCAGAACTCGGTGCTGTCGTGGTAACCCAGCGGACGAGGGTCGGCACACAGAAAATAGGTACCCGGGCTGTCATGCACCTCGAAGCCGATCCGCGTCAGCGCCGCCGCCAGCTTGTCGCGCCTGGCTTGCAACGAGTCCCGCAGCGCCGCCACCCAGGCCTGTTCGGTGTTCAGCGCCTGGGCCACGGCCGGCTGAAACGGGGCGCCGCCGACGTAGCTGAGATACTGCTTGGCCGCCCGCACCCCGGCGATGAGCTCTCGTGGTCCGCAAGCCCATCCGATCTTCCAGCCGGTGCAGTTGAACATCTTCGCCGCACTCGAGATGGTGATCGTGCGTCCGGCCATACCCGGAAAACCGGCCAGCGGGAGGTGGCGGTGGCCATCGAAGACGAGGTGCTCATAGACCTCGTCTGTGACAACCAGCAGATCGGCTGCCACCGCGATCTCAGCAATTGCCTCCAGTTCGGTTTCGGTCAACACCATGCCGGTCGGATTGTGGGGCGAGTTGACGATCAGCGCCTTCGTCCGCGGTGTCACCGCGCGTTTCAGCGCGTCGATGTCCAGGGCAAAGCCGCGGCCGTCTGGTACCAGTGGTGCCGACGTCCGGTGCGCGCATGCCATCGCCACCACCGGGGAGTACGAGTCGTAGAACGGCTCGATCAGCAGCACCTCATCGCCGGGTTCGACCAACCCGAGTACCGCCGCCGCGATCGCCTCCGTCGCACCGACGGTCACCAGCACCTCGGTGTCCGGGTCGTACTCGATGCCGAAGTGCCGACTGCGCTGGGCGGCGATGGCCTCGCGAAGCGGTGCGATACCCAGCCCTGGCGGGTACTGGTTGACCCCGGTGGCGATGGCCTCCTGGGCGGCTTGCAGCATCGCCGGCGGACCGTCCTCGTCGGGAAAGCCCTGGCCGAGGTTGACCGCGCCGATGCGCGCGGCCAGCGCCGACATCTCGGCAAACACCGTCGTGGCATACGGCCGCAGCCGCGACACTGTCATGGGCATTGAGCGTAGGCGTGCTTCTCGGCGGAGAGCACGAGCCACCCAACCAACGCGAGCCACCCAACCGATGCGAGCCACCCAACCAATGCGAGCCACCCAACCAACAGGTTGGTTTGTAGCCCCTGATAGGGTGCTGAGCCAGAGGTCTACCCTTCAATGGAAGGGCTGATCAGGCCCCGTCTTTCCGACACTGAACAGGAAATCCGACATGCCCGAAGAAGCCTTCATCTACGAAGCCATCCGCACCCCCCGCGGCAAGCAGCGCAACGGCTCGCTACACGAGGTCAAACCGCTGAATCTGGTCGTCGGCCTGATCGAAGAGATGCGCCGCCGATTCCCCGACCTGGACGAAACCCTGATCAGCGACGTCGTCCTCGGGGTCGTTTCGCCGGTCGGTGACCAGGGTGGCGACATCGCGCGTACCGCGGTGCTGGCCGCGGGCATGCCCGACACCACCGGTGGTGTTCAGCTCAACCGGTTCTGCGCCTCGGGGCTGGAAGCGGTCAACACCGCGGCGCAGAAGGTGCGCTCCGGCTGGGACGACCTGGTGTTGGCTGGTGGCGTCGAGTCCATGTCACGGGTGCCGATGGGCTCCGACGGCGGCGCCTGGGCACTCGACCCGGCCACCAACTACGACGTGTCGTTCGTCCCGCAGGGCATCGGCGCCGACCTGATCGCCACCATCGAGGGCTTCTCCCGCGAGGACGTCGACTCCTTCGCGCTGCGCTCCCAGCAGAAGGCCGCCGCGGCGTGGTCTGGCGGTTACTTTGCGAAATCCGTCATCCCGGTGAAGGACCAGAACGGCCTGCTCATCCTCGACCATGACGAGCACATCCGCCCCGACAGCACGCTGGAGGGCCTGGGCAAGCTGAAGCCTGCGTTCGAGGGCCTCGCCGCGCTCGGCGGCTTCGACGATGTCGCACTGCAGAAGTACCACTGGGTGGAGAAGATCAATCACGTCCACACCGGCGGGAACTCTTCGGGCATCGTCGACGGCGCTGCTCTGGTGCTGGTGGGTAGTGAAAAAGCTGGGGCGTCGCAGAACCTGACCCCGCGCGCCCGGGTCGTGGCGACCGCCACCACCGGCGCCGAGCCGACCATCATGCTCACCGGTCCGACTCCGGCTACCCGCAAGGTGCTCGACCGGGCCGGGCTGACCGTCGACGATATTGACCTGTTCGAGCTCAACGAGGCTTTCGCGTCGGTAGTGCTGAAGTTCCAGAAGGATCTGGACATTCCCGACGAGAAGCTCAACGTCAACGGCGGCGCCATCGCGATGGGGCACCCGCTGGGCGCCACCGGCGCCATGATCGCCGGCACCATGGTCGACGAGCTGGAACGTCGCAACGCCCGCCGCGCGCTGATCACGCTGTGCATCGGTGGCGGTATGGGCGTGGCCACCATCATCGAGCGAGTCTGAGAAGGGGAACCCGAAACATATGTCCGACAACACTATCCAGTGGGACAAGGATGCCGACGGCATTGTCACGCTGACCCTCGACGACCCGTCCGGGTCGGCCAACGTGATGAACGAGGCCTACATCGAGTCGATGGGCAAGGCCACCGAACGCCTTGTCGCCGAGAAGGATTCGATCACCGGTGTGGTTATCACCAGCGCTAAGAAAACATTCTTCGCCGGTGGCGACCTCAAGGCAATGGTGCAGGCGACCCCGGAGAATGCCGGCGAGTTCTTTGACACTGTGCAGCGGGTGAAGGCCCAGCTACGCACGCTGGAGACGTTCGGCAAGCCGGTGGTGGCCGCGATGAACGGTGCCGCGCTCGGCGGCGGGCTGGAGATCGCGCTGGCCTGCCACCACCGCATCGCCGCCGACGTCAAGGGCAACCAGATCGGCCTGCCGGAAGTGACACTCGGCCTGCTTCCCGGTGGCGGTGGCGTCACCCGCACGGTGCGCATGCTCGGCATCCAGAATGCCTTCGTCACCGTGCTCGTCCAGGGCACCCGGTTCAAGCCGGTCAAGGCCAAGGAAGTCGGCCTGATCGACGAAGTGCTGCCCACAGTCGACGAATTGGTGCCGGCCGCCAAAGCGTGGATCAAGGCCAACCCCGAGGCTCAGCAGCCGTGGGACAAGAAGGGCTACAGGATGCCCGGCGGCACTCCGGCATCACCGGGGCTGGCGGCGATTCTGCCGTCGTTCCCGTCGAACCTGCGCAAGCAGCTCAAGGGCGCGCCGATGCCGGCGCCGCGCAACATTCTGGCCGCCGCTGTCGAGGGTGCCCAGGTCGACTTCGAGACGGCCACCCGCATCGAGAGCCGCTACTTCGCTGAGTTGGTCACTGGTCAGGTTGCCAAGAACATGATCCAGGCGTTCTTCTTCGACCTGCAGCACATCACTGACGGAGGGTCGCGGCCGGACGGCTACGAAAAGAACACTGCAAAGAAGGTCGTGGTTCTTGGGGCGGGGATGATGGGCGCCGGGATCGCTTACGTCTGCGCCAAGTCCGGTATCGACGTTGTGCTCAAGGACGTCAGCCTGGAGGCTGCCCAGAAGGGCAAGGGGTACGCGGAGAAGCTCGAAGCCAAGGCGCTGTCGCGGGGCAAGACCACCCAAGAACGCTCGGACGCGCTGCTGGCCCGTATCCACCCGACCGCCGACGCGAACGACGCGGCCGGCGCCGACCTCGTCATCGAGGCGGTGTTCGAATCGGTCGAGCTCAAGCACAAGGTGTTCGCCGAGATCGAGCCGGTGGTTGCGCCCGACGCGGTGCTGGGTTCCAACACCTCGACACTGCCGATCACCGAGCTCGCCAGCGGTGTCAACCGAGTCGAGGATTTCATCGGCCTCCACTTCTTCTCACCGGTGGACAAGATGCCGCTGCTAGAGATCATCAAGGGCGACAAGACATCCGACGCTACGTTGGCCAAGGCCATCGACCTGGCTCTGCAGATCGGCAAGACGCCGATCGTGGTCAACGACAGCCGCGGCTTCTTCACCTCGCGGGTCATCGGCACCTTCGTCAATGAGGCGCTGGCCATGCTGGGCGAAGGTGTCGAGCCTGCCAGTATTGAGCACGCCGGCAGCCAGGCCGGCTACCCGGCGTCGCCGCTGCAGTTGACCGACGAGCTCAACATGGAGCTGATGGCCAAGATCGCCAAGGCGACCCGGCTGGGCGCCGAGAAGGTGGGTCAGAACTACACGCCGCACCCGGCCGAGGACGTCGTCAGCAAGATGATCGAGCTGGGCCGGCCGAGCAGGTTGGCCGGCAAGGGTTTCTACTCCTACGCCGACGGCAAGCGCACCGGGCTGTGGCCGGGTCTGCGCGAGGCCTTCAAGGCCGGTTCGTCGACCCCGCCGCTGCAGGACATGATCGACCGGATGCTGTTCGCCGAGGCGCTGGAGACCCAGAAGTGCCTCGACGAGGGCGTTTTGACGTCGACGGCCGACGCGAACATCGGGTCCATCATGGGCATCGGCTATCCACCGTGGACCGGCGGGAGTGCGCAGTACATCGTCGGATACCCCGGCGGCAAGGCTGGTTTCGTTGCCCGGGCCCGCGAGCTCGCCGCCAAGTATGGCGATCGCTTCACCCCGCCGGACTCGCTGACGTCCTAGCCCGCACGCGAAGAAAACTGGGCCGAGTGTGCGGTTTCGTGCGCGACGCGATTGGGCGTACAAGGCGGCACACTCGGGTTGCCCCGATCCAACTCGGCCCGTGAAACGACCTTAGCCCGGACTGTTGCCGCGGACCGGACTACAGTCGGCAGCTATGCGCTTTGGACTGTTCATCCCGCAGGGCTGGCGATTGGATCTGGTAGGCATCGACCCCCATCGGCAATGGGCGGTGATGCGTGACGTGGCAACCTACGCAGACGACAGCGCGTGGGACTCGCTGTGGGTGTACGACCACTTCCACACTATGCCGTTGCCCACCGATGAGGCCACCCACGAAGCCTGGTCGCTGATGTCAGCGTTCGCGGCGACGACGTCGCGGATCAAGCTCGGGCAGATGTGTACGGCGATGAGCTACCGCAACCCGGTCTACCTGGCGAAGGTGGCTGCCACCGTGGATGTCATTTCCGGTGGGCGGGTGCAGATGGGCATCGGTGGCGGCTGGTATGAGCACGAATGGCGGGCCTACGGCTACGGTTTCCCGTCGGCTGGCATACGCCTGGCCCGCCTCAGCGAGGGCGTGCAGATCATGCGCGAAGCCTGGCGTGACGGAAAGGTCAGCTTCAATGGCAAACACTTCCAGGCCGACGGGGCGATCGTGTCGCCAAAGCCGTTGCAGGAGGGCGGGATTCCACTCTGGATCGCCGGAGGAGGGGAGAAGGTAACGTTGCGCATCGCGGCGAAGTATGCGCAGTACACTAATTTCACCTCCAACCCGGATGGTTTCGCCCATAAGTCGCAGGTGCTCGCGGGCCACTGCGGCGAAGTGGAGACGGACTACCACGCCATCGTCCGTTCGGCGAACGTCAACGCGGTCGTCGGTAGCTCCGAGGCCGACGTCGCGGACCGGCTGGAGCGGTTGCGATCACAGCTGACCGGCATCGTCGGCTCGGACGTGGCCGGGGCTTACTGTGCGGGCATGACGGCGCCGGTATCTGCGACGGGGACACCCGAACAGGTCGTCGAGAACCTGCAACGATTGCGTGATCTCGGCTGTGAATACACGATCTGCTACTTCCCCGAAGCCGCATACGATCGCTCCGGGATCGAGCTATTCGAGCGGGAAGTGATTCCGGCACTCGGCTAACGGGCCCACGCGATGCTGAACGTCGACTTATTGAACACCATTCGCGCCAAACCGTGCACTAGATGGACGTTGGGCAGGCGATGGGGCTAGATCGCCGGCCCCAGCAGATCGTCGGCGTCCTTGATGACATAGCCGTAGCCCTGCTCGGCCAGGAACCGCTGCCGGTGTGCAGCGTAGTCGGCGTCGGTGCTGTCGCGGGCCACCACCGAGTAGAACACCGCACCACCGCCGTCGGCTTTGGGGCGCAGCAGCCTTCCCAGCCGCTGTGCCTCCTCCTGCCGTGACCCGAATGTGCCCGAAACCTGCACCGCGACAGCGGCTTCGGGCAGGTCGATAGAGAAATTAGCGACCTTGGACACAACCAGGGTGGAAACCTCGCCTCGGCGAAAGGCGTCGTACAGCGCCTCGCGCTCGGCAGTCTTCGTCGACCCCTGGATCACCGGAGCGTCCAGTTCAGCGCCCAGCTCGTCGAGCTGGTCCAGGTAGGCGCCGATCACCAGCGTCTGCTCACCGGGGTGGCGGCTCAGGATCGATTTCACCACAGGAATTTTCGAGTGCGCCGTCGAGCACAACCGGTAGCGTTCGTCAGGCTCGGCTGTGGCGTAGCGCATCCGCTCGTTGTCGGTGAGCGTGACACGCACCTCAATGCATTCCGCGGGTGCGATCCAGCCCTGCGCCTCCATATCCTTCCAGGGAGCGTCGTAGCGCTTGGGCCCGATCAGTGAGAACACGTCGCCCTCGCGTCCGTCCTCGCGGATCAACGTCGCCGTCAGCCCCAACCGCCGCCGAGACTGCAGGTCTGCGGTCATCCGGAACACCGGCGCAGGAAGCAGGTGCACCTCGTCGTAGATGATCAACCCCCAGTCGCGACTGTCAAACAATTCGAGGTGCCGGTATTCGCCTTTGCTGCGTCGGGTGATGATCTGGTAGGTGGCGATGGTGACCGGCCGGACCTCCTTGCGCTCGCCGGAATACTCGCCGATCTCTTCCTCGGTCAGCGAGATGCGCGCGATCAGCTCACGTTTCCATTGCCGGCCCGCGACAGTATTGGTGACCAGGATCAGCGTCGTGGCAGCAGCTTTCGCCATTGCTGCCGCGCCGACCAGCGTCTTGCCGGCCCCGCACGGCAGCACCACCACGCCCGAGCCGCCGGACCAGAACGAGTCGGTGGCCATCTCCTGGTAGTCGCGCAGATGCCAGCCGTCCTGACGCAGGCTGATCGGATGCGCCTCGCCGTCGACGTAGCCTGCCAAGTCTTCGGCGGGCCAGCCGATCTTGAGCAGCATCTGCTTGACGTGGCCGCGCTCGCTGGGATGGACCACGACGGTGTCGTCGTCGATTCGGGCTCCCAGCATCGGGCTGATCTTTTTGTGGCGCAGCACCTCCTCGAGCACGGCGCGATCCAGGCTGACCAGCGTCAGGCCGTACGCGGGACTCTTCACCAGCTGCAGGCGGCCATACCGGGCCATGGTGTCGACGATGTCGACCAGCAACGGCTGCGGCACTGCATAGCGGGAGTGGCTTACGAGGACATCCACCACCTGCTCGGCGTCGTGGCCGGCGGCGCGGGCGTTCCACAGCGCCAGCGGGGTGATCCGGTAGGTGTGGATGTGTTCGGGCGCTCGCTCTAACTCGGCGAACGGTGCGATGGCGGACCGGGCTGCGCCGGCCTGCTGGTGGTCTACCTCGAGCAGCACGGTCTTGTCGGACTGCACGATCAGGGGCCCGTCGGTCATCGGTCCATTATTGACTTGTCGACCGACATCACCGAAGTGACGCGGTGGATGGCGAAGTCTCGCACCCGGCCGGACGTCGGGTCGAAGGCGATCAGCTGCCCGGCGCGTACATTGACCGGCTCCACAACCCGCTGGGTGGCCACCCCGGCCGCGTCGACGTAGCCGATCACCACGGTGATCTGTTGGCGAGCCGCCTTTTGCAGCAGCGACATCGCGTCGGCGGGGTCGATACGGGACTCGGTGAACGGCGTTGTGGTCAGCTTGCGCAGTACCGCGACGACCGCGCTGAGTGTGTCGCCCTTCGGGCCGGGGACCGGTCGGTGCGTTCGCTGGTGCTTTGGTGTGGGCACCCGGGAGCGGCGGGCCCTGATATCAACGATCGCGCCGGAGGAGTCCTCGGCCGCCGGAACGAAGCCGGCGCCGCGCAGCGCGGTGAGGACGTCGCCGATCGATGCCTGGGATACCGCTACCGTGAGCGCGAGCAGCCGCAGCCCAAGTTCTTCAGCCGCGGGCAGGGCGAGGGCCTGGGTCAGCAACGACGGATCCTCGCACCGCAGAAACGAGGTGGCGATGCCGACCCGCAGCTGCCCGTGCCGACGCGAGACGTCGTTGATGAGGTACGTCAGCCCCTGCGGTACTGGGGTTTTGGAGTGTTTGGTGAACAACGTATGCAGCGTCCCGGGGGTCATGCCGGTGTCTAGCGCATGCCGGATCGATTGTTCGCTGACCCGGTACACCATCGCCGCGCCGGCCGATTCAACGGTGGCGACGGCGGCGAGTTGCTGTGATAGCTCGCGGTCCAGCGGCCCCGGCGCCACCACGGTCAAGTCGGCCTGCACCAGAAAATGGTCGATGGGTTTCGGCAGCGCGCGGGCCATCGCGTTGACCGCGGCGTCAGGGCTGTTGCCCAGCAGTTCGCGCGCCGGGGTGGTGATCGCTCCGCGACTCACCACACCCAGGGCGTGTGCCTCGTCCAGCAGGTGCGCGACAGGCTCAAGCTGTAGCCGCATTGACCAGCGCGGCCGCCGCCAGATCAGCGCCCGCGATGCTTCCGTTGCGTTTGTGCCCGCACCGGGCGGCAGATCGGCCAGGAGCCTCAGCAGCAACCGGCGATCCAGCGGAGCTGCAGTCGAGTAGAGCGAATCGGATAGCGCACCATAGGGTTTGGCGTCCGGCCCGCGGCTGCCGATCAGCCCGGGCCGGGTCGGCAGGTCCAGCCAGGTGCTGGCAAGTACGTGCCAGCGCTCGGCGGCTGGAGTTTCCACGAACCGGTCGGCAGCAACCGTCGGCGCCCAGTATGGGCCGTCGCCGCCGGGCGGCGCAGGGTCGGGCAAGCCGCTGGCGATCAGTCCCGCCGTGGCGGCGATCTCCAGGATCAGGCCGAGCCGGTGCTCGTCGATGCCGGTCACCTTGGTCAGCCGCTTGACTTCGCGCACCCCGAGACCACCGCTGCGCAGCTCTTGAACCGGGGCGGTGCCGAGGGTCTTGAGCACCAGCTCAAGTTCGCGCAGCAGGTCGATCACCGCGCCCGCGGCGGCGGCATCGGCGTCTGCGAGTGAGGTGACCGACGCCACCGGGTCGGGCGCCACCAGGTGCACGGGTCCTGGTTGCTCCCCGCGCAGCACCTGCCCCACGAGCCGGGGCAAGATCACCGTTTCGTCGTCGATTCGCCGCAGCAGCCCGGCAGTCAGCAACTGCGGCACCGGACGGTCCGGCGGCGTCTCGGGTGCGGCGTCTCGAGTGCGGCCCATTGGCGACCCTTCCAGCAGCCTCTCGAGCAGGTCCACTTGCGGTTGGTCAAGGTCGTCAATCAGGTCGGCGATCTCGTCCGCGGTGCGCGACGTGTCCTCCAGGTTCACCTGGCCCGGTTGCCACGGGAGTGCGGCACCAGCGTCTCCAGGCACCCGCACCGCGGCATCACCCCAGGCCAGCGCCCGGTCGCGCAGGTCGTCCAGTGCTTCGACGACAGCGGCTTCGGGGGCCCGCGCACCGATCAGCGCGACGAGCTTGTCAACCGGCACCGGTGTGGTGTCGGCGTGCAGCACCAGGAGCGCGTCGATCACCGCCAGCCGCAGGAAGTCGAGCTCGTCGGTGGCGGCCCTGACCGACTGTCGGGCCTGTGCGCGCGCTGCCAGGGCGGCCATACTCCCGGGGGGTGGCTGCGCTAGGTCCGGTCGCAATTCCAGTAGGCGGAGCAACTGTTCGTCGGATAAATCGGCCAGCCAGGCCCCCAGTGGGGTGCCCGGGGTGTGTTCTGTCATTGCCGACCAGCGTAAAGCAGCAGCCCACGCGCGCGAACCGCCGTGAAAATGCGAGAATGGGATTCGTGGCTGACAATGCTGGGAACAAGGCGAACGAGAAGCAAAAGATGCGGTATGTGGACAACGGCTGGCCGGCGACCGGCCCGGAGGATCACGCAGTGAGTGAGTTGGCGACCGACCGCACAGGTGCGCTGTCACCGTTCGGCGAGGTGACATTCCCGCTGCCGGCGGACGACCTGCCCTACCTGCATCCGGTCACCGTCGTCAACAAGTAGTGGTGACTCCGGACTCGGGTGCCGCCGGGCCGGCGACATCGGATTCGGGCGCGGGACGGCTGTCGCACCTCGACGAGCGGGGGGCGGCGCGGATGGTCGACGTCACGGGCAAGGCGGTTACCAAGCGGACGGCCGTTGCCGCCGGCGCATTGCGAACCACCGGTGAAGTGGTAGCGCTTATCGCCGCGGGCGGACTACCCAAGGGCGACGCGCTGGCCACTGCGCGGGTGGCGGGCATCCTGGCTGCCAAACGAACCAGCGACCTGGTCCCGCTGTGCCACCACTTGGCGCTGACGGGCGTCGATATTGACTTCACGGTGGGCGATTGCGACGTTGAGATCACCTCGACGGTGCGCAGCACAGATCGCACCGGTGTGGAGATGGAGGCGCTGAGCGCCGTCAGCGTGGCGGCGTTGACGCTCTACGACATGATCAAGGCGGTCGACCCGGCCGCACGCATCGACGATGTACGGGTGCTGCGCAAGCAGGGCGGCCGCAGCGGCACCTGGGTTCGCTGATGAGCGTTCGCTCCGCACGCGTGGTGGTCGCCTCGACCCGCGCCGCCGCCGGGACCTACACCGACCGGTGCGGGCCGATCGTTGCTGAATGGATTGTCCAGCAGGGATTTCCACCGGTCCAACCCGAGGTGGTGGCCGACGGCGATGCGGTCGGCGCAGCTCTGCGTGAGGCTGTCGGTGCCGGAGTTGAGGTGGTCATCACCTCCGGGGGCACTGGCATCACGCCCACCGATGCCACCCCGGCCCAGACCGCAGCGGTGCTGGACTATGAGATCCCGGGCCTGGCCGACGCCATCAGGCGGGCGGGTCTACCGAAGGTGCCGACCGCGGTGTTGTCCCGTGGAGTGTGCGGCGTGGCCGGCCGGACGCTGATTGTGAACCTGCCCGGTTCGCCCGGCGGGGTGCGCGACGGATTGGCGGTGCTCGCAGGGGTGCTGGAGCACGCGCTGGATCAACTCGCCGGCAGGGATCATTCGCGATGACAACGGTGCTGCGCGCAGCGCTGACCGACAGGCCGATTCTGCTATCCGAGCACGAGGATCTCGTCGCCCACCATGCTGCGGGTGCCGTCGTCGGGTTTGCCGGCGTCATTCGCGACCACGACGTCGGCCGGGAGGTCGTCCGGCTAGAGTACTCCGCACACCCTTCCGCCGAGCAGACCCTCGCCGGCGTGGTTTCCGAGATCGCCGAGCACGCCAGTGGGGTGCGTGCCATTGCCGCCAGCCACCGGATAGGTGTGCTGCCGATAGGTGACTCAGCGCTGGTGGTCGCGGTCGCGGCGGATCACCGGCAAGAGGCCTTCGTTACTTGCGCTGACCTGGTCGACACCATCAAGGCGCGACTGCCGGTGTGGAAGCACCAGTTCTTCGCCGACGGCACCGAGGAGTGGGTCGGCTCGGCCTGAGGCGGGCGGCTACGGGGTGGGCAGCGGCGGAACGTCCTCAGCCGGTGGCGGAACGTCCTCGGCCGGTGGCGGAACGTCCTCAGCCGGTGTCGGAACGTCATCGACCGGTGCCGGAACGTCATCGCCCGGTGCCGGACCGGTCGGCGTGTTGGGGCCCACCGGGCCCGACTGCTGGGGACCCTCGCTGGTCAGTCGACGCTGAGTGAGTGCGAGCAACGCGCCGTTACCGCTGACGTCCTGGGTCTTGATGGCGTGCCACAGTTCCCTGAGATAGGTGATGTTGGGGTACTGCGAGTTGGCTTCCAGTTCTTGGGTGGTGCCCGGCGGCAAGTTCTCCAGGCTGGAGAGGTGCGGAACCTCAGCGGGCGCGTCCTCCGGTATCTCGCCCGAATTGGCCTGGTTGGCAGCGTCGTTGGCCTTCGGGGGCGCGTTCACGTCATTGAGCGGCGCCAGTGGATCGGATGCTGGCGCCGCAGCGATGTCGGGTTGATCGGGTGTCGGGGCCGCAACGATGTCGGGTTGATCCGGCGCCGGGGCCAGCGGAAGTGGCAGGAACGGATCGGCAAGGAGCGGCGCAAGCGTCAGGGATTGTTGTGACCAAACTGCTGATTCCTCCGGGGCGGACGGGGCCTCGGTCACGGTCCAGTCTGCTTCGGTGGCCTCAGCGGGCGGAGCCTCGACCGCGACAGGCTCCGAGGGCGGTGCCGGTGGGAGGTTCTCCGCCGGTGCGGGCGGGAGGTTCTCCGCCGGTGCGGGCGGTAGGTCTGCCGGGGGTGCGGGCGGGAGGTTCTCCGGGGGCGGCGCCGGTGGGAGGTTCTCTGCCGGTGCGGGCGGTAGGTCTGCCGGTTCAGCCGGGGGTAGGTCGGCAGGTGCCGGTGGTAGGCCGATTGGTGGTGGCGGGAGGGGAAGTGGGGCGTTCATCGGCTCGGGATCGGCGACGACGTTGCGCGGCGTCGCTTCCGACAGCCCTCCGCCGCAACTGGGCCACGCGCCGCGACCCTGAGTGGCCAGGACGCGCTCCGCGACGGAGATCTGCTCTTCCTTGCTGGCCAGATGGGCGGAAGGGGCGTACTCGCCGCCGCCATGAGCGCTCCAGGTACCAGGCGAGAACTGCAGCCCGCCATGGTATCCGTTGCCGGTGTTGATGGCCCAGTTGCCGCCTGATTCGCAGCGGGCTACCTGGTCCCATTCTCCGTCGGGTGCTGCATTCGCCTGACCGGTCAAGGCAAGGCCGCTACCGCCGATGACAACTCCGGTGAAGGCAATCTTGGCGACGTTCTTGGCCGATACAGTGGACTTGCGATGCCGTCCGCTCATAGGTCAGTGGCGTCCTCTCTGGTGCGCGTCCGCGAGGTCAACTGCTGGATTCGGGTGGGATCCGGGCTAGAGAGATTGCCCGGCCGGCGCCGTCTTCCAGGCGGAAACGACGTCGGCCCCACCCATGGAGCCGCGAGAGCTCCAGGCCCGAATTTCGGTGGACCGGTTGAGTCCCCCCGCCTCCATCCACGTTGCTCGAGTGTCGCCGCCCAACGGGATGGAGCACGGTGCGAAGGGAGGAGAGGGCCGCCGCTCGGAAAGGCTCGGCTAGCTTGGGCACGACGGTAACGCCTTCTGTCGGCTACGTCACCTCTTAGTGAATTCGGCGTTCCGATCCTCAGCGAACTCTAAAAGCCCTCTAAAACCCCACGAAAACTCGTGGTTTCCAGAGCCAGATGGGCACCGCAACCGCCCTATAGACGGCGCGTCACCTATTTGTCGTGTGATGTAAATCACTATCAGCCGCCGGCGAAGGGGGGTAGGACATCGATTGTGTCGCCTGAGGCCAGTGTGGTCGTTCGATCGCGTACGGCTATCCCGTCGCGTAGATAGGAGCACCGTTGCAGCACCCTGGCCAAGCGCTCATCCCGGCCGCCGAGCTCGTCGACCAGTTCGTCGACCGTTGCTCCGGAGGACACGCTGACCGCTTCAGACTCGGCGTGGGCGGCGGCCCGTGCGGCAGCGAAGTAGCGCACGGTGATCTGAATCGGATTCGGTGTCATCCCGGCGTCCGCACCTGGTCAACCGGAACGATCTCCTTCCCCAGCGGGACCAGCGAGACTGGGATCAGTTTGAGGTTCGCCAGCGCCAGAGGAAGGCCGATGATGGTCAGCGCCATCGGCACCGCGCTCACCAGGTGCCCGATCGCCAACCAGATTCCACACAGCAAGACCCAGATAATGTTGCCGACCATCGCACCGGGTCGGGCTCCCGGCTTGTCGACGATGGTGCGCCCGAAGGGCCACAGCGCGAACGATGCGATGCGCAGTGCCGCGAAACCAAACGGGATAGTGATGATCAGCACGAAGCAGATGAGTGCCGCGAGCAGGTAGCCCAAGGCCAGCCACAGGCCGCCGAATACCAACCAAATGGCATTCAGGATTAGGCGCATCTGTCCTTCCAGCGGGCGGATCTGTTCTCCTGCCGTTGTGCCAGCCTACCGAGTAAACAGAGATGCTCGGCGGCCCGTCTTCCGAGTAGGATCGTCAGGCATCGCGTCCTGCGCAGGCGGGACGCTTAAACTTTGCTACCCGATACGCGTGACCCGTGAGACAGCAGGTGAGACCAGTGCCGACCGGCAAGGTGAAGTGGTACGACGCCGCCAAGGGATTCGGCTTCCTGTCTCAGGAGGATGGCGAGGACGTCTACGTGCGTTCGTCGGCGTTGCCCGAGGGAGTCGACGGCCTCAAGGCGGGTCAGCGCGTCGAGTTCGGCATGGCGGCCGGTCGCCGCGGGCCGCAGGCGTTGAGCCTCAAGTTGATCGACCCACCACCCAGCCTCAGCCGTCCGCGCCGCGAGTCCGGCCCTTCCGAACACAAGCACACTCCAGACGAGCTGCACGGCATGGTCGAGGACATGATCACCCTGCTGGAGAGCGCGGTGCAGCCCGAGCTGCGCAAGGGCCGCTACCCCGACCGCAAGGCCGCCCGGCGAGTGTCCGAGGTGGTCAAGGCGGTGGCCCGGGAGCTGGAGTCCTAGGTGGGCCAACCGGCGGGTGAAAAGGCAGAAGAAGGGTTAGGCCCTAACCATCCACACTGACCATTCCGCGTGCGGGATGTCGCGCAGTTCACCGGACTCGTCGATGACCAGGGTGCGCAGCTGTACCACAAGCCCTGCCAGCCGACCGCGCTGCGGGTCGACGGTGGGAATGGTCACCGCCAGTCGACTATCCCGTTTGAAGTGATTGACGGTGCTATGGGCGGGATTCTCATATACCCGCAACAGGCGCCAGGGTGCGCCACCGATCACGCGCGGCACCGACAGCTGCACGGGGTTGCGGTCGTTGACCAGCAGCTCGCCCTGATCCTGCGGTGTCTGGCAATCGTCGAGGTTCAGCACATCGCAGTAGAAGAACGGGCCGACCCTGGTCAGCTGCCCGTGTGAGTACGCGCTGATCTCCGGCCAGGGTGGCTCCGTGTCCTGGGCGAGGTGCCAGGCCGCGACCCCCGCACCGACTGACGCCAGCCCAACCGCGACCGCCACCAGCGTGGCAACCAGCCGTGTCACTCCGGGGCCACCACCGTGGTCGGGGCGCCGGGCCCCACGTCGTCCCGCGGCCCCGATCGGGCTCCTTCTTGTTCGGCCATCACTGGCCGGTTGCCGCCGAAGCCCGGGATCAACGAGTCGCCGCTGAAGCTGACAATCGTCTGCGCCAAGCCCGGGATCAGCAGCGCGGTCACCGCGGTAAAACCGACCCACAGATCGGTGTACACCAGCACACCCAGCGCGCCTCCGGTCACCCAGGCCAGTTGCAGTATCGACTCCGATCTCCCGAAGGCTGACGCGCGAGACTTCTCCGGCAGGTCATCCTGCATTGCGGCGTCCAGCGACGCCTTGGCGATGGCGCTGGCGCCGGCTGTGACCAACGCGGCGGCGGCGACCATTAACAGCTTGCCCGACACCGCGGCGGCCAGCGCCGCGGCGGTCACCGCGATGGTGCAGCGCACCACAAGCACGGCGGGCCTGCCCAGCTCGAGTCGAGCGCTGGTGAAGTTGCCGGCGAAGCTGCCGATTGTGGCCGCGACGCCGATCAGGCCCAGAATGCCGAGCTGTTCCCAGCCGCTGGCGTCCTGCGCCTTGGCGACGAACGCCGGGTAGAGAAAAAGGAACCCAACCATCAACTTGATCGTTCCGTTGCCCCACAGCGCGGTGATGATGTTGCGGCCCAACGGTTGTCGGGGGGCACCCGACCTTTCCGCTCGCTTTGGCCAGCTTCGGCGCAGGGGCCGCCTTCGTCTGCGGTTGTACCCGCCGTGATAGGACCCGTGATAGGACAATGTCGTCGGGACCTCGCCCGCGGTGACCTCCACCCAGCGCGGGATCTCCATCGACAGCCAGGCGCCCACCACGCTGACCACGATGATCACGAACAGAGCGCCGGGCAGGTCGAACAGTGTGGTGAACACGTACTCGACGCCCGCGGCGATCGCGCCTCCGGCGATAGTGCCACCGAGCAGGCCGAACACTGTGAGCCGCGAATTGACCCGCACCAGGTCGATCGTCGGGGGTAGCACCCGGGGCGTTACGGCACTGCGAAGCACGCCGAAGGATTTCGACAGCACCATCATGGCCAGCGCGCACGGGTACAGCACCCACGGCGGGAAGCTGCCGGTAGCGCCGTCGTAGTTCATGACCAACACCACTGCCAACGCGGTACGCAGTATGAACGACATTGCCAGCGCCAGCCGGCGACCGTGCTGGAGCCGGTCCAGCGCCGGACCGATCAGCGGCGCGATTACCGCGAACGGCGCTATCGTGATCAACAGGTACAGCGCGACCTTGCTCTTGCTCTCGGCGGCCGCTGCTGCGAAGAACAGGGTGTTGGCCAGTGCCACCGCCATTGCGGCGTCGACCGCGAAATTGGCCATGACCGGCCAGGTCAGTGCGGTGAGTCCAGACTTGTCAGCGCCGTCGGCGGTGGCGGCTCGGTGGAACAGCCAGTACATCCGCGAACCCATTTCGCGGCTGCGCTTGGCAGCAACACGGGTGACGGTAATCCGCTCGCCCGCGCCGGCCCCCACACCGCGGGAAGGTCCCCCGCGCTCATCACCGTCGGGTCGTTCGTGCAGCGGCGGGAGATAGCGGTTCGCACTGGGCGTCGGCGCAGCGCTGCTGCCAGGTGATCGTGGACGCGATCCGGCGTCGCCGCTGGGGTAGTTGGCCATCCCGGGGTGCTCGCCGGCTGGACCGGTGCGGCGCGGCGGGCGCGGACCGGAAACCGGGCCCGCTGCTCCGTGATCACGCCGCCGAACATCCACGGATTCAATTCTTCCCTATCTGCACGACAGGGGCGCGTAGGTGGCCGGTGTGGCTGGTGGTCTGAGTCTTGGGGCAGAATTGGGGGCGATGGATAGTGTGACCGGAACTGCCGAACCCACGGACGCGGCCGCTCGGGGCGATCGCCCCGAAGTGCTGGCCGCAGTCCTCGAGGGCGCTGTCGATCTGGCCCGGGCCGCCGTCGTGGAGTTCAGCGGCGATGCGGTGGGGGAGTATCTCGGAGTCACACTTACCGAGCCGACCGCGGCAACTCACCGATTCCTGACCGATCTTCCCGGCTATCGGGGATGGCAGTGGGCGGTTGTTGTGGCCGCGTACCCCGGCGCCGACCACGCGACCATCAGCGAGGTGGTACTGGTTCCGGGGCCGACGTCGCTGTTGGCGCCGCACTGGGTGCCGTGGGAGCAGCGGATCAAGCCCGGCGATCTCAAACCCGGCGATCTGCTCGCGCCGCCGCCCGACGATCCCCGGCTGGTGCCCGGCTACACCGCGAGCGGTGACCCTGAGGTCGACGACGTCGCCGCTGAGCTCGGGCTGGGTCGCCGGCGGGTGATGAGTCGCTGGGGCCGCGCAGATGCCGCGCAACGCTGGCACGACGGCGAGACCGGCCCCGGTTCGACGATGGCCCGATCCACCAGCAGAAAGTGCCGCGATTGCGGCTTCTACCTGCCTCTGTCCGGCTCGCTCGGTGCGGTTTTCGGCATGTGCGGCAACGAGTTGGCCGCCGACGGTCACGTGGTGGACGCCGACTACGGCTGTGGAGCGCACTCTGATACTCCGGTGCCGGGGGGTGAGGGTTCACCGCTCTACGATCCCTACGACGACGGCGTCCTCGACGTCGTGACGCCGCCGGCCGATCCGGCCGGCTAGCCGCTCTCGGCTGCTTCCTTGATTCGCCCCAAAGAGACATTCATGCCGTCGACCAGCTCTTGCTCAAAGTTCGGCACACCACCGAACACTGCGTTCACCGTCATGTTCGACAGCGGCTTGATGCCGTTCTCGGCGTGCCGGCTCTCGACAACCCGGGTGCCGTCGGCGGTCGGCTCTAGTTCGTAACTCCAGAGCGAGTTGTTGGTGTTCACCCGGAACGCCAGCTTCTGCTCCGGGATGACCTCAGTGAATGTGCACGTGGTGGGCCAGAACATGCGCTTGCGGCGGTTGAGGTTGACCGTGCGGGTGCCCTGGCGTACCGGGCCCAGCGCCTTCATCGCCAGACATTGCGGGCTCCATTGCGGCATTCGCTGCAGATCGGAAATCAGACCCCACACCGTCGCAACCGGCGCGTTGATGTCGATTTGTGCTTGTAATAGCGGCGCTGCCATTGCGCCTCCTACTCTTGTCAGTTTCTACTCTTGTCGGTTTTCTTCTGATCGGGACCGGGATTGCGCGGCCAACCCGGTCTGGGCTCCTCGCGCTCCGCGGCGGGCAGCGTCGCGCTGCCACAGGAAGATCGCTGTACCCAAGAGCCCGACGCCGAGGCCGGCGACGGTGACCGGCCGCCAACTCTGAAGTGCGGGTACGGCGAATGCCGTGATGGTTGCAACGAGCCAGGCCACGGCGCAGACGAGGATCACGCGCCCCGGTTCCAACAGGCCGCTGGGAAGCGGCGGAGGCTCCGGCGGCGTAGTGGACTCAGACGACATTACTGTCCAACCTAATGGGTTCCGATCAGCGAGGCTCCGAACGGTGGCTGCCGGTTCGACGAGAGTCCGTGGGCGCTGTGCGTTCTGAGGCAGCCGATGTCGTCGAGGTCTGCGACATTGAAGACCCCGACGACTCTCGGCTCGACGACTTTCGCGACCTCAACAGCATCGACCGACGTCCTGATCTGCCCACCGGCAAAGGCCTGGTGATCGCCGAGGGGGTGCTGGTGGTGCAACGCATGCTGGCTTCCCGGTTTGTGCCGCGAGCGCTGCTCGGCACAAACCGCAGACTCGCCGAACTACGGGCCGACCTGGCCGGAGTCGACGTCCCCTATTTCCGGGTTACCGCTGACGTCATGGCTGCGGTGGTCGGGTTTCATCTCAACCGCGGGGTTCTGGCCGCTGCAGGCCGGCCGCCGGAGCTGACCGTGGCACAGGTGATCCACGGGGCCCGCACCGTCGTCGTGTTGGAAGGTGTCAACGACCACGAGAACCTGGGATCGATCTTCCGTAACGCGGCGGGCCTCAGGGTGGACGCCGTGGTGTTCGGGAGCGGTTGCGCCGACCCGCTCTACCGCCGTGCCGTCCGTGTCTCCATGGGGCATGCGCTGCTGGTGCCCTACGCCCGCGCAACCGGCTGGCCGGCCGAACTGAACACGTTGCGGGAAAGCGGGTTTCGACTACTGGCGATGACGCCGGATTCTGCTGCGCAGTCGCTTGCCGCGGCGATGGCGACGGTGCGTCGCGACCGGGTCGCGGTGCTGGTAGGGGCCGAAGGGCCGGGGCTGACCGAGGCTACGATGCGGGCCAGCCAGCTGCGGGTTCGCATTCCGATGTCACGCGGCACGGATTCGCTCAACGTCGCCACCGCGGCTGCCCTCGCGTTCTACGAGCGGGCCCGGGCTTGAGCGAGTCTCGTGGCGCGGAACTAGGTCCGGGCTGGGGGCCTGGTCTGTTCGGGGGCTTATCGCCTCGCGTCGGGTATGAGGAGGTTTTCGGGGTGGTGGTAGTTGTTGGTTCGGGTTTGGCCGGCGTCGAGGGCCGGTGGTGGTATCCATTCGGTGGTGCCGTCTTTGCGTTTTCGGGTTTGCCAGCCGCCTTCTTTGACGAGCCGGTTGTGGGGGCCGCAGGCGAGGGTTTCGTTGTCGATGTTGGTTAGTCCGCCTTTGGCCCAGTCGGTTTGGGCGTGGTGGACCTGGCATCCATACCCGGGCACTGTGCAGCCGGGGAACGTACACCCGCGGTCCTTGGCGTGAAGGACGATGCGTTGGCCGGGTGAGGCGGTACGCCTGCCGCGCCCGAGGTAGAGAGGCACGTTGGTGTGGTTGTCGAAGATCGCCAGGTGGTGATGGGATTGGCTGGCCAGCCGGATCACATCGCGCATCGGGAGCAGGGTGCCCCCGGCGGTGACCGCGTGGCCGGCCCCGGATTCCAGTTCGACCAGTGTGGTGGAGACGATGATGCTGGCGGGCAGCCCGTTGTGTTGGCCGAGCTGGCCGGAGGCCAGCACGGCGCGGCCGATGGCTTTGACCGCATCGTGGTTGCGCTGGGGTTGGCTGCGCTGGTCACCGGAGATGGCCGCTTCGCTGGGTTTGCCGTCGACGGTCGGGGTTGGGTCATCGGGGTTGCACATGCCCGGGGCGGCCCATTTGGCCAGTACCGCATCCAGGGTGGCGCGGGCTTCGGGATCTAGCAGACCCTTGATCGGACTCATGCCGTCAGCGTCTTGTTTGCCGATTATCAGGTGTCGGCGGCGGGCCCGCTGGTCATCGCTGTAGGTGCCGTCGGGGTTCACTAGGGCTGTGAGCCGGTCGGCGGCTTTGCGCAGGTGTTCTGGCCGCAGGGTGGTGGCGATGTCGGCCAGGGTGGCCTCGCAGCCTTGGCGGGTCTGATAGTCCACCGCAGCCGGCAGATCGGCGAAGAACCGGCGAATGATGCGCACATGTTCGGCGCCGATAGCCCCTGCGGCCTGCGCTGCGGCCACGTTGGGTAATTGCGGAGTCAGCGGTTCGCCGCTGATCGCTCGGCGGGGTCCGAGATCCTCGGCCTCATCGAGGCGACGGCGGGCCTCAGCACCGCTGATGCCCAGCCGTATCGATAGCACCTCACCGAAGGACTTGCCGCCAACCTCAGCCGGGGTGGCCAGGCTGGTGAGGTGATGCAGCACCGTGTGTTCGACGGCGGGTTGGCGGCGACGGTGGGTTTCCAACCGCTGGGCCACAGCCAACAGTTCAGGGCAGGTCAACCCGTCCAGGGGCATGCTGGCGAGCTTGTCGTAG
>Ga0114921_10000251_pt1 | contig 22484 bp, 15 predicted proteins | sample BentaG_FD_87016 | JGI IMG/M metagenome (GOLD analysis project Ga0114921, IMG submission 87016) | Deep subsurface microbial communities from South Atlantic Ocean to uncover new lineages of life (NeLLi) - Benguela_00093 metaG | ecosystem: Environmental > Aquatic > Marine > Oceanic > Sediment ... | reverse complement strand
ATGGGAAATGAGAAATCGGCCCGCCAATATTTCGAGAAATATCATAAGCAGGCTCAGAAATGGGTGCAAGAGGATCCAAGCCATGCGTATAGCCATATCACTTTAGGACTGGCTCTTACCCGCCTAGGACAAAAAAAGGCAGGCTGGGTAGCAGGACAGAAAGCCATGGGGCTTGATCCTAACGGACATTTTGGTAACGCCCAGCTGCTCAGTGTTCAGGGAAAGATTAAAGAGGCGATCGAACAATTGGAGCTTTTATTTGAGAAAGGATACCGTGATTATGTCTGGATAAAGATTCACCCCGACTTTCAGCCCTTGTATGATGAGCCGCGCTTCCAGGAGTTAATCCGGCGGGTTTTAAAACAGTAGATTCTTGGAGGAGTATTTTTCAGCTATCAGCAATCAGTTGTCAGCTATCTGCTTTAACCAAAAAGTAAAATAACATCCATTCTCTCCTTGGGAGAAGCGGAAGAAATACCTCGCTTTAGGTGAAATTGATTTGAGTTCGGGTCTGACATTCGTCTTTTTGCATTTGAGGTCAATTTTTTCCTGTGTTATAAGCCATAGATAATGTCAGTTAATGGAAATCAAGCAAAAAAACGAGAAAATCGTTGCACGCCTAAAAACAGATTCCTATGTTAATAAACAGGAGGAATTATATTATGATAAAAATAGCAGACATTTTACCTGGATTATTATCTGAAACTTCAAAAACTTTGAGACGCTCTGAAATCCGGGAGCTTTTGAAGATTACAAAACAACCAGGGGTCATTTCGTTTGCGGGAGGGTTGCCTTATCCCGGACTATTCCCCATAGAAGAGATGAAAGATGTCGTAAATACAGTGTTGGATAGAGAAGGCGAACATGCCCTGCAGTATGGACCGACTGAGGGCGATAGCAGGCTGATTGATTATCTGGTGAATTGGATGAGAGAAGATGAGGCGGCTGAAATAGACGAGGAAAATATTTTGATTGTTTCAGGCTCACAACAGGCATTGGATTTGATTGGAAAAATATTTATTAATCCAGGTGAACCCATAATTATTGGACTTCCATCATATCTTGGCGCCCTGCAGGCTTTCAAAGGTTTTAGAGCCAAGTTTATAGGTGTCCCTGTTGGCAAGGAAGGAATGGATGTGGATAAAGTCGAAGAAATCTTGAAGGAATACGGAAAGAAGGGAGAAAGGATAAAATTTATTTATGTTGTTCCTGATTTTCAAAATCCTGCTGGAGTTACAATGACCCTGAAACGGAGGGAAAAACTGTTGGACCTGTGTTACGAGCAGGGAACAATAGTAGTGGAAGACAGTCCTTACCGCGAGTTAAGATTCGAGGGTAAGTCTGTTCCCATGGTGGGGGCAATGGACAAGAAGGGCTATGCCTTCTCTCTGCATACATTTTCTAAAATATTATTCCCTGGTACGCGTATAGGATGGATTATTGCCAATAAAGCGATAATGGATAAACTGGTTATGGCCAAGCAACCCGTGGATTTGTGTTCTTCACCTTTCAGTCAGTCCGTTATCTATGAATTTTGCAGACGCGGCCTTCTCAAACCGCATATTGAAAGGATAGTTAAAATCTACAGGAAAAAACGGGATGTCATGCTTGAAGCCTTAGAGAAATATATGCCAAAAGAGGCGGGGATAGATTGGACACATCCTGAAGGAGGGCTTTTCTTGTGGGTAACTTTACCAGCGCACATCGATACAGAAGAAATATTTCCAAAGGCGGTAGAGAAAAAGGTTGCTTATGTTATGGGATCTGCGTTTCATTTTGACCGAAGCGGGAAAAATACTTTAAGGTTGAATTTCTCTTATCCAAGTGAAGAACAGATTGATGAAGGGATTAAAAGGCTCACAGATCTGTTTAAGGAAGCGTTGTAGGAGGGTGTCATTTTTGTTTGAATCTGGTCATGCACAAAGGCGCCACCCCCGATTACTAAAATATCCGTAGCACCTTTCATCTAAAAGACTCTAAATCCTGCCTGGTGTTCTGTCAAACATGGTTAGCCCCGGTATTGTTATTTTAAGACCTTGGGTGACAAAAATACAGTATTTGTTGGGACAGGACTTTTAAGATTTAAATTTTTACCTTGTCCCAAAGTGACATGATCTTTGAATTTTAGGAATAATTCAGGTTAATAAAGATCGTCTGCCTCATGCTGAAAAACAGAGAAACATATCAACGTAAACAGCTTAAAGATTAAATTATTGACCTAGGATATCGTCATAGAGCCTTATTTCAATTGAAATTATTGTGAACATTGATTATCATTATAAAAGAGGATAAATATGATGATTCGGTCAACAGCAGTTATTTGTGTTAGACATAAGAGCAAATTGGCTATGGCCAGTGATGGCCAGGTTAGTATGGGAGAGACCATTCTGAAGCAAACAGCCAAAAAAATCAGGAGGCTTTACAAAGGTAAGGTATTAGCCGGCTTTGCAGGCTCCACCTCTGACGCTTTCGCTTTATTCTCGAGGTTCGAAACCAAACTTGAGGAATATCGAGGTAATCTTTCGCGGGCAGCCATAGAATTGGCCAAGGACTGGCGCCTGGATAAAGCACTTCGGAGATTAGAAGCTCTATTAATTGTTGCTGACAAAAACTATTCCTTTTTAATTTCGGGAACAGGTGATGTTGTCGAACCTGATGATGGAATTATTGCCATCGGTTCAGGAGGCCCTTATGCTCTAGCTGCTGCTCGTGCCCTAATAACACACACTGATTTATCCGCAAAAAAAGTTGCTCTAGAAGCCATGAAAATTAGCTCGAATATCTGCGTTTTTACTAATAATCAATTTTTTGTAGAGGAGCTTTAAATGCCAATAATACTTCCCCAGAAATTGGATAGAATATCTAAAGAATTAAAGGAAATTGAGCTCACTCCTCAAGAGATTGTGGCTGAATTAGATAAATACATTATTGGCCAAGAGGCTGCCAAGAAAGCTGTAGCTATTGCCTTACGAAACAGGTACCGACGGCGGAAGCTTCCTCCTGAACTCGCTGATGAGATTGCTCCTAAGAATATTTTAATGATTGGCCCTACCGGGGTAGGAAAAACTGAAATCTCTCGGAGGCTGGCTAAGCTTACTTCCTCTCCTTTTCTCAAAATTGAGGCCAGCAAATTTACAGAAATTGGCTATGTGGGCCGGGATGTTGAGTCCATGATTAGAGATTTGGTCCGCATATCTGTCGATATGGTTAACTCCGAAAAGATTGAAGAAGTGAGAGAAAAAGCTAAGAGCCATGTGGAAGAAAGAATATTAGACCTTCTCCTCCCTCACTTAAGAAGGAAAAGAGAAAATTCTTTTGCCAAAGATGAACATTTGCAGTTCCGGGAGACAAGAGAAAAGTTGAGAGAACAGCTGAGGGCTGGGCTTTTGGATGAAAGAAAAGTAGAGATCGAGGTTCAAGAGGCAGGGGCTGCTCCTTTTCAGATTTTTTCAGAGAGCGGGATGGAAGAGATAGGGATTCAGATTCAAGAGATAATTCCAGGGTTTTTAGGTCGCAAGACCAAGAGACGAAAGGTCAAGATAAAGGAAGCCATGGAATATTTAATGGAGGATGAACAGAAGAAATTGATTGATATAGAACAGGTTTCCCGAATGGCTGTGGAAAAAGTTGAGCATTCAGGAATCATTTTTTTGGACGAGGTGGATAAAATCGCAGGCCGTGAAACAGGCCGGGGCCCAGAGGTAAGCCGTGAGGGAGTTCAGAGAGATTTGCTTCCTATTATCGAAGGCACGACCGTGAATACCCGTTATGGCTTAGTGCGAACAGACCATGTTCTTTTTATAGGAGCTGGAGCCTTCCACGTTACCAAACCATCTGACCTCATCCCTGAACTCCAGGGGAGGTTTCCCATTAGAGTTGAGCTGAGTTCTCTGAATAAGGAAGATTTCGTCAAGATACTGACCGAGCCTGAAAATGCTCTGATCAAGCAGTATGAAGCTCTTATGGAAACCGAGCGGGTTAATGTTAAATACACAGCTGATGCTGTTGATGAAATTGCTGAAATTGCTGAGAAAGTAAATGAAGACGCTGAAAATATCGGAGCACGAAGGCTCCATACAGTCATGGAAAAAGTCATGGAAGAGATCTCTTTTATGGCCCCTAACATAAAGAAAAAAGATATCTTAATTAACAGGGAATATGTCCAGAAGCAACTCAAGGATATTATCGAAGACCAAGATCTGAGCCGTTTCATTCTTTAATGAAGAGATTTTTCTCTCTCCTTGTTTATTCTTTTCTGTTGTTCCTGTTCACTTTTTGCGGAAAAAAAGGCCCTCTTCTGGCTCCTCTCATCAAAAATCCTCAAAAAATTGAAAATTTTGAGGTTCAACAGAGAGGAGACAGGATAATTCTTAATTGGACTAATCCCACGAGTTATTCAGATGGGAGCCCTTTATCAGAAATAAAGGAAATAGAGATTTGGTTGATTGAAGAAGAACAAGAGTCAGAGGAAACCGAGGAGGAATCTTCGCCGGGAAAAAGGCGAACTTTCCCAAAAATTTCTTTGGACGAGTTTAAAAAGAGGGCCAGGCTTGAAGACGTCATAAAAAAGGATGAATTTCCTGAGCATCAACGAAAAAAGGATAAGGATTCCCATGAATTTGAATATTTTTATAAATTAACTGAAGAGAATTTTACTTCGAAACTTTTAACTTTTGCTGTCATCATAAAAGACAAGAAGGAAAAGTCGTCAGAATTTTCAAATTTACTTACCATAGGATCGAGGATTGTCCCTCTTCCTCCTCAGGAGGTGCAATTTTCCCTCTATGATGACAGGATTGAGATCCAGTGGAAAGAGCCTGCAAAGAACATTGACAATTCCTCCCCAGCTAAAATAAATGGCTATAATATTTACCGAAGGGAAGAAGGAAAACTTCCCCGCCGGTTAAACTCTTCTCTAATAAAAGAGAAAAAATACAGTGATAAAAATTTCCTCTTTGGCCAGGTTTATCATTATTTTGTCAGAGCAACATCAATAGAATCCTCTCCTTTCTGGGAAAGCAACGACTCTAATACCATAGAGGTTTTGGCTAAAGATACTTTTGCGCCCGCAGCGCCTATTGGCCTTGTTTCAATAGCAGGAGAAAATTTTATTTCCTTGAGCTGGGATGTAAATCAAGAAAAGGATTTGCTCGGCTACAGTGTCTGGCGGAAAGAGGAGGGCCAGGAGGAATACACTCTCTTAACACCTCAACCACTTGAGGAAAATATTTATAATGATTCAACAGTTGAAATTAATAAAAGATATTATTATGCTATTACTGCCCAAGATAAAAACGGAAATGAAAGTGAAAAATCAAAGCCCATATCTGAGAAAGTAAGGAAAAACGGGGATGAAAATTTTTCGGTTTAAGCACAAGAAAAGATCTATTTATGGAATTTTAAAGGAAGAAAGCCTTCTCCCTGTTAGAGGGTCAGTATTTAAGAACTTTGAGGTTGAAGAAGAGGGAATTCCTATCAGTGAAGCGGAACTCCTGCCCCCTGTTAAACCATCCAAAATTGTCGCCACAGGCTTAAACTACAGAAGCCATGCTATGGAGAGAGGAAAATCAATCCCTGAAGAACCTCTGATTTTTATCAAGCCTTCTTCAGCTGTTATCGGTCCTCATGATATCATTATTTACCCTAAAATGGCAAAACGAGTGGATTATGAAGGCGAATTGGCTTTAGTCATAAAGAGAAAGGCCCATTTAGTGAGGGATAATGAGAATGTGGAGGATTACATTCTTGGCTACACTTGCTTTAATGATATAACGGCCCGTGACCTTCAGGAAAAAGATAGGCAATTTACCAGGGCTAAATCCTTCGATACCTTTGCAGCCGTAGGTCCCTGTATCGTTACTGATATTGATCCATCCCGACTAAGAATAAAGACTTTTTTGAACGGGAAGTTAAAACAATCAGCAATCACAAAAAATTTGCTTTTCCCTGTTCCTTTCTTGATAAGATTCATTTCTGAAATCATGACCTTATATCAGGGGGACATCATCGCCACTGGAACCCCGGCTGGAGTGGGTCCCATGTTTCCGGGTGACAGGGTTGATGTCCAGATAGAAGAAATAGGAACGCTTTCCAATACTGTTATGAAAGTAAAATAAAAAAAGCCAGAAAGGCAATTAAGTAGAAAACGCTAGTTTTTCTTACTCATCTAGCTTTATTTTTTGGGAGGTATAAATGAAATTTTTCTTGGATACAGCCAATTTAGACCAGATTAGAGAAGCAGCGAGTTTGGGAGCTATCGATGGGGTCACCACCAACCCAACCCTGGTTTCGAGGGAAAATTTAAAGTTTGAAGAATTAATCAGGGAAATCTGTAAAATTGTTCCTGGTCCAGTCAGTGTGGAGGCTGTTTCTACTGAATCAAAAGAGATAATAAAAGAAGCAAAAAGCTTGGCTAAGATAGCTGATAATATAGTTGTGAAAATTCCGATTTGTGTGGAAGGGCTCAAGGCGATCAAAAAGTTATCTCAGGAAGGAATTAAAGTAAATACAACTTTGGTATTTTCCCCCATGCAAGCTCTCATAGCGGCCAAAGCCGGGGCCAGCTATGTAAGCCCCTTTATCGGTCGTCTTGATGATATTTCTCATCCTGGAATGGACCTCATAGAGCAGATAATGGTTATGTTTGGCAATTATGGAATCAAGACCGAAGTGATTGTGGCAAGTGTCAGACACCCCCTTCATGTTGTTGAAGCAGCTCTTATAGGAGCAGATATTGTAACTGTGCCCTCTGCAGTTTTAGAAAAGTTGATTAAGCATCCTTTGACCGATATGGGGATGGAGAGATTCTTGAAAGATTGGGGGAAGGTGAAGCGTTAAAAATTTTTATTAGGATGGAAGAAAATGACCGTTGAGAAAAAATTAAGTGATTTAAAAAAGAAAATAAGGTTAGCTGACCTGGGCGGAGGGGAAAAAAGGATAGAGAGACAGCATCAAGCTGGAAAGCTTACGGCCCGCGAAAGAATAAATATTCTGCTGGATGAAGGTTCTTTTGAGGAAATGGATAAACTTGTTGTTCATCAGAGCCATGATTTCGGGATGGACAAAAAGAGAATTTATGGGGACGGCGTTGTTTCAGGCCATGGCCGTATCAATGGCCGCACAGTGTTTATTTTCGCCCAAGATTTTACGGTTTTTGGTGGTTCTTTAAGCGGAGCCAATGCAGCCAAGATAGTCAAAATTATGGACCTGGCCATGAAGGTAGGAGCTCCTGTTATCGGGCTAAATGATTCAGGCGGGGCCCGCATCCAGGAAGGAGTTGCAAGTCTGGGCGGCTATGCTGATGTTTTTTTGAGGAATGTTTTGGCCTCTGGAGTGATCCCTCAGATTTCAGGTATCATGGGACCTTGTGCTGGAGGTGCTGTTTATTCACCAGCTATGACAGATTTTATCATCATGACAGAGGAATTAAGTAACATGTTCATAACAGGGCCTGAAGTGATTAAAGCTGTAACCCGTGAGGAAGTAACAATGGAAGAATTGGGAGGGGCCGAAACGCATAATACTTTGAGCGGGGTTGCTCATTTTGCCGCTGAAGATGAGGAGAGTGCCCTGGATTTGATTAAAGAACTTCTCTCTTTTATACCTAATAATAACATGGAAGACCCCCCTCAAAAAGAAACTCTTGATCCTGCTGACAGGGTAAGCGAGGAATTAAATTCTCTGATTCCCGATGATTCCAACCAGCCTTACGATATAAGGAAGATAATTAGAGAAGTTTTAGATGATAACTATTTCTTTGAAGTCCAAGCCGGCTATGCCAAAAATATTGTCATAGGCTTTGGCCGCTTAGATGGTAAGTCAGTAGCCGTTGTAGCCAATCAGCCTGACCACTTGGCCGGTGCTTTAGATATAAATGCCTCAGACAAAGGGGCACGCTTCGTTCGTTTCTGCGATGCTTTTAACATCCCTCTTATTACTTTTGAAGATGTTCCTGGATTTCTCCCTGGTGTTGCTCAGGAGCATGGAGGAATAATCCGCCATGGGGCCAAGCTCCTTTATGCCTTTTCTGAAGCCACGGTACCTAAAATCACAGTCATTACGCGGAAGGCTTATGGAGGAGCCTATTGCGTCATGGCCTCTAAACACATCAGAGCCGATATAAATTATGCCTATCCCAACGCTGAAATTGCTGTTATGGGTCCTGAAGGAGCTATTGATATAGTATACAAGCGCGAGATAGAAGAGGTAAAGGGATCGGACAGGGTAAGGAAGGCAAAAATTGAAGAATTCAGGGAAAAGTTTGCCAATCCCTATATGGCTTGTGAGAAAGGCTATTTAGATGAAGTGATCGAGCCCAAGTTTACAAGGTCAAAACTTATTGCTGCCTTGAGGATGCTGGAAAACAAGGCTGATAAAAATCCACCCAAAAAGCATGGAAATATACCCTTATGAGAGACAGCAAGACAAGCAAGACAGAAAGAGCGAGATTTGCGAGACTAGCAAGACATAAAAATAGTTTAAGGTTTAATGTTTAAGGTTTAAAGCATTAAATAGTAAAAGGTAAATAATGAATTAAAGCGTCATTGCGAGCGAAGCAATATCCTAGGGAAAAAAGGATGAGATTGCCACGTCGCTTTGCTCCTCGCAACGACAAACAAACGAAATAAACGAAACTAACGGAATAAACGAAAGAGACTAAAGAAACGAAACAAACGAGATTAACGAGAATGACAAAGATGTTTAAGAAAATATTGATTGCAAATCGAGGGGAGATTGCTGTCAGAGTCATCCGTACCTGTCGTGAAATGGGTATCACTCCTGTAGCTGTTTATTCAGAAGTAGACAGAAAAGCGCTTCATGTGAGACTGGCAGAGGAGGCTTACATCTTGGGACCTGCCAAGCCATATCAAAGTTATCTTAACCTCGATAAGATAATAGAAGTTGCCAAGAGGGCAAAGGTTTCAGCCATTCATCCTGGCTATGGCTTCTTAGCTGAAAATTCAGATTTTGTAAAGCGCTGTGAAAAAGAAGGGTTCGTCTTTATTGGCCCTCCTTCCGAGCCCATGGAGATCATGGGCAATAAGACGTATTCTCGGCAGAAGATGGTAAAAGCAAAAGTTCCTATTATTCCTGGTACTCTTGAGCCACTAAAAGATGAAAAGGACTTAGGCCAAAAGGCGCAAAAGGTGGGCTATCCACTCTTGCTAAAAGCCTCTGCCGGTGGGGGCGGCAAGGGGATGAGGCTGGTAAAAGAAAAAGAAGAGCTCCTTTCTTCTTTTCGAATGGCCCAGTCTGAGGCGCAATCAAGCTTTGGTGACCCTTCTATCTACATCGAAAAATATATAGAAGAACCGCATCATATTGAGATTCAAATCCTGGCAGACAATTTCGGGAATATTGTCTCCTTAGGTGAGAGGGAGTGCTCAATTCAGAGGAGATACCAGAAGGTCTTGGAGGAAACTCCTTCGCCTTTTTTGGATGAGGGAACGCGAAGAGAGATGGGACAGATAGCTGTAAAGGTTGCTGCCGCCGTCAAATACAGAAATGCGGGCACAGTGGAATTCGTTGTCGATAGAGAAAAAAAGTTTTATTTTTTAGAAATGAATACTCGCCTTCAAGTGGAACATCCAATTACTGAAATGGTCACTGGAATTGATCTGGTCAAATGGCAGATTGAAATTGCTGCAGGCTCTTCCCTGAGTTTTTCTCAAGAAGATATAAAGCCGAAAGGATTTTCTCTCGAATGTCGAATATATGCTGAAGATCCTGATAACAATTTTATGCCTTCTCCGGGAAGGATAGTTCATCTCCGCAGCCCAGGGGGAGGATTGGGCGTCAGAGATGATAATGGAGTTTACGAAGGATACGAAGTCCCTTTAGAGTATGATCCTTTGCTTTCCAAACTCATCACCTGGGGAATGACAAGGCCTGAAGCCATTCATCGAATGCTTAGAGCATTATCAGAGTATCAAATTTACGGCATCAAGACGACTTTGCCTTTTTTTAAGCGGATACTCGTTCACCCGAGATTTTTCAAAGGGAATTACAATACTCATTTCATTTCTGAGCTGGAGAAAGAAGAAGATGGAGGTGGTGATGAGGAAAAGGTGGCAGCCCTGATAGCTGCAGGCATAAGAGACTATGCTGAGAGCAAGGCAGGAACTTTTTCTCCTCCCTCAAAACAAAGAGAGAGCAACTGGAAGTTTCAAGGGAGATTGCGAAACCTTGCCAACAGGCTTTAAAATGAATATCTCTTTCTGGCTTGACAAAGAAGAATTTAGGTTGAATCTTGAAGAGGAAAGAGAGAACAATATTCAGGTTACTCTTGGTTCGAAGAAATACCTTGTTTCTGTTGAATCCTTAAGCACTAATGAGCTCCTTTTGAACATTGACGGAAAAATATACGATATCATCATAGACTGCAATTCCTCTGGCTTCTCTGTTTATGTTAATGGAAGATTTTTTAAGATAGAGAAAAAATCTGCTTCTCAGATTCTGGGAACACAGAAAACGAAACATAAGAAGAGAGATATCAAGTCATCAATGCCTGGAAGAATTGTGGAGATTTTGCTTCAAGAAGGGGATGAGGTGAAAGAAGGGCAGGCAGTATTAGTATTGCAAGCCATGAAAATGGAAAACGAAATCAAATCTCCCCAGTCAGGGGTGATAAAAAAAATAGGCCCGAAGGCTGGTGAGCATGTTGAAAGTGGCTCCCTTCTCTTCTCTGTAGAGTAAAGAAAAAAGGAGGGCGCTTCTATTTTTCTGAAGAGGTAAAAATAGAGCCGTCCCCAGTTTCCGCTTCCTCTTTTTATATTTTCAGAGTAAAATAAGGTAATTATGAGCTAAATTTGACGGCATTTCCCCTCTTTGCAGGCATCGGTGGAGAGGGCGATAACAGAACGGAAGAGTGAGGAGTTTAAATGACGAAGCTCAAAACTGAATCTGGTCAGGAATAAGAAAAGCAAGAAAAGCAAGACTGGCTCTAGACCAGCAAATATTAAAGAGTGAAGGGGAAATGGTGAATAGAAAATGGAAATGAGAAATTGGAAACGAAAAAGCATGGTTGAATGTTTAAGGATAAGAAGGGTGAAAGCTGTTAGCTAATGGCTAAATTAGCGACATAAACGAAACAAACAAGATGGCCTTTTAAAAGATGAACAAGAAATTAAAATCATTGATCAGTATTTCCCTAATAGTCCTTCTTGTGCTGGTGATAGGGATTGTCCTTAAAAATATCTTTCTCCACCAGATTAAGAAAAAAATCGAAGAAAACTTTAGCTATGCCCATCTTCACCTTTCTTTTTTCCCCCCTGTGCTCATCGTGGAGGATGTCAGGTCAATTTCTCCTTCTCCTTTTTTTTCCGCAAAAAAAGTCGCCGTTAAAATTTCTTATAAATCTTTATTAACCGAGGAGAAACCTCTTAATGTCTTTATCGATGAGCCAGTTTTAACAGTTCATGCTAGACCCTCAGATGAAAGTAAAGGGGGAGAGGCGAGGTTCCTGTTTTCTCTTCCTTTTGCCATAGAAAGGGGATTGATAAGAAGAGGAGAGCTGCATTTTTGGGGGAAGGGGAGCAACTTTCACTCCATAGGCCTAAAAGCCCTGTTTACTCAGAAGAAAGATTATATGTCTTTTAAGGGAGAGGCAGAAGAAAATGTTTTTTCTTCAGGTTCGCCCAAAAAGGAGCTTCGAGGGAAGATAAGCTTCTCAATTGAAGGCCGAAATAATGAAATAAATATAAAAAAGATGAGAATTTATAATTCCGATTTCATCATTAGGGCTGAAGGGAATTTAGTCAATTTCGCTGATCCTAAGATTTTATTAAGAACTTCCCTTAAAGCAAAGGCTTCCTCGATTGCTGACTTTTTGGGCCTTCCTTTTGAATGGGATGGAAAAGCTGAAGGAACAGGAATTCTGGTGAGAAAAGAAGGGGAAATCTCTTTTTCATCAAGCCTTTCAAGCGATAACCTCATCTTTAATAAAGTCCCTTTGGGAAAGGTTCGGGGAAAGGTCGAGATAAGGGGAGGTGGTAGAGGTGCCGTTGAATTCAACATCCAGAAAGGTCTTTTGCCGAGGGAGTATTTAAAAATATATTTTAACAACGGGAAGATTCATGGAGTTGCCAGGGGATTCCATCTGGATCCCATAATAAAATTCACAGGACTTCCCTGGCCAATCAAATCTCCCGTTTGGGGAAACTTTATCATTGATGAAGAAAAGCTGGAGGCAAAAGTAGAATTTCGGGACAAATCCTTTGAAGTCGTTTCTGATAAATTTCCTTTCCAAGGCTTAGTTAAATTCAATTGGGATAGGAAGGATGAATTTTCTTTTTCCTCTCAGGGCCTTCTCTCAAGTTTTGGCCTTGTTGATGTAGAAGGAAAGGTAAAAATTAATAAAAAGATTGACCTAACTATCCAGGGTGAGTTCAGCGATATAAGGCAAGCTCGACAGTTTACCTCTTTAATCCTCTCCAAAAATTTTGCGCTTCCTGAGATAAGAGGAAGAGGCAGAGCCAATCTAAGAATTTTTGGCAATTCTTCCTCACCTCAGATAAAAGCAAATTTTTCTTTTTCTCCCTGTGGTTTTGACAAGTTTCAGGTTTTTTCAGTGGAGGGTGGGATCGAAATAGTAAGAAGTAATTTTTTAGGTAAATTCAGGGTAGATGACCCTTTTATGAAGGGAGAAATCAAGCTTCTCTCAAACCAGGAAGGCTTGAGGGCGGACATCTATCTTGCTCAAGGGAATATCGAAAAAATTCTCCCCTTCTTGGATATCAATCTTCCTATTCAAGGAAAAGCCTCAGGCAATTTTAAAATCAGACAAGAGGCAGAAGATATACAGGTTGAAGGTGTATTCTCAAGCTCTTTGATGAAAATCTCTAATCAGAGTTTGGAGGAAGTGAGAGGAAGCTTGATATGGGGAGGGAATGTTTTAACTTTCCCTGAACTCCAATTTAATTTTTATGAAGGATATATAAAAGGATACGCCCAAATAGGGCTTTCAGGTCGAGAGTTTAATCTGGATTTTTCAGGAAAAGACCTCAATCTTGTTTCCCTTTATCCCTCCCTTAAAGGAAATTTATCTTTTGAGCTAAAGGGAGAGGGCCTTTTTGGCCAAGATAAGGCTTCAGGGAAATTTGAAATTAAGGATTTACTTTATTCTCCTTTCCAGAAATCCGATGTAAAGGGAGAGGTTAAACTTGGCTTCTCGGAAAACGAGTTCCTATTAGACCTAACGGGAAATATTTTTCCGGGAGAGAATGAATTTTATGTTTCGCTAAGTTTGCCTTTGGGCCGAAAGCCCCTTTCGGCCAGAATAAGAGGTGCGTTTCGAAATCTGGATCTTCTTCTTCCCTGGAAAGGAGCAAAAGGACAGATTAATTATTTGGCAGAGGTAAAAGGAGAGAAGCCCTCACCCCTGCTTAAAGGAGTGATCGATTTTAAAGGCTCAGTTCTTCCTTTTCCCAAGTTTGCTCACGCTTTTAGAGACTATTCTGGATTGATATTTATTGAAAACAGCAATCTTTCCCTTCGTTCCTTCAAAGGCGTATTGGGGGGCGGAGATATCTGGGGGTCCGGAGAAATTCAGCTGGGCAATCAGGGGATTAGGAATGTAAACTTGAAAATAGAGGGAAAGAATTTACGGCTATCTCTTTTAGAAAGGACGAGGGCTTTAACGGATTGTTCTTTAAGACTTGTTAAAGATAGTCATTTGTTTACCTTGGATGGAGATTTTTCAGTTCAAAAGCTTCACTGGCGGCGCGAGCTCAATGAAAAATTTGTCTTTTATTCAAGTCCCTATTATGAGAGCCATACAGAACCAGGAATTTTTGATGACCTTACTTTGGACATCCGTCTTAAAGCAAAGGATAATGCCTGGATGGAAAACTCTTTGGGCAAGATTGAAGGAAAGTTTGATTTGACCATTACCGGAAACGTGAGGGCACCTATTCTAACGGGTGATATTGAAGCTTTAAGGGGGAACGTTTACTTTCAGGATAGAAAATTCAGAATATTAAGGGGTCGGGTGAGTTTTATCAATCCTTTGACTATTGAGCCTTATTTAGAGTTTAAGGGGGAAACATATGTCAAGGATTATAGAGTAACTTTTTCTCTCAGTGGATTGATAGGCCGCCTTAATCCAGAATTCAGCTCTTCTCCTTCCTTGCCGCCAGAAGATGTCCTGGCGCTTCTGGCAATGGGGGAAGCTTTCAAAAGAACGTACTCTTATGACAAAAGTACGCAACTGAGTACAGCCTCTCTTTTATCTTTTCAGCTGGCAGAAGAAGCAAAAAAGCGAGCCGAGAAACTTTTCAGTATCGATCGCTTTAGAATCGATCCTTTTGTCATGGGATCATCAGCCGCAACTACAGCTCGCTTGACGGTTGGAAAGAAGATATCAAGAAACTTTTTTATTCTTTATTCAACTAATCTCTCAACTCAGAAAGAAGAGCTTATGCGCTTGGAATGGGAACTCACTAATGACCTTTCCATTGTTGGGTTGAGAGATGAAAAAGGACGGATTAGCTTTGATGTTAAAATTCACAAGAGATTTTAACTTAAAGAAGATATTCACTTTGATCTTCTTCATTAAGCTTATTTTTCTTTGGCCTCTGCACTCTTCTTCTTTCGGTGAGAGTCAATCTTTTCCTCTTGTCTCTAAAGTCATCATTAAAGTGGACGGGCAGGCAGATGGAGAAGGTATTGAGGGAATGATTTCTGTAAAAGAGGGAGAGGCCTTTTCTCCGAGGAAGATAACTGACAGTATAAAAAACATTTTCAAATCGGGACTTTTCTCAGATATTCAAGTTTTAAAGAAAGGAGAGCAAAATATCCAGCTAACTTTTTTGTTAACTAGGAGGCTTTTTACTCGAAAGATTGTTTTCTTTGGAAAGCAAGAAATTTCAAAGAAGAAGCTGAAGGAGTCTTTATATTCTCTGCGAGAAGGTAGCCCTTTTTCAGAGCAAAAGCTTATTAAGGCCAAGGAAGAGTTAAGGGAGGTCTTGAGAAGGAGAGGCTATTTTCACACTGAGATTACGACTTCTACTGAAAATGATTCCGAATCTTCTTCGGTCGATGTGTATTTCGATATTTTTCCGGGCAAAAGGTACATCATAAAAAAAATTGATTTTACTGGAGAAATTCCTCTCTCTAAAATTAAGCTAAAGAAAGAGATGAAAAGCAAAGAGGGGGATGTCTATGTTCCTGCGATGATGGAGGAAGATATTGCCAGGTTAAAAGAAATTTTTCATTTGATGGATTACCAGCGAGCAGAGGTTGAAGTTGAGAGCAAGCGTTTCGATGAGAAAAACATGAGTGTTTCTCTCTCTTTAAGAGTTAATCCTCATGAGAGGATAGAGATTTTGGTAAGAGGAGCACAGATTCCCTTGAGCCTTTTAAAACCGATCTGGGAGGAAAGGATTTTTGAGGAGTGGGGTTTGTCTGAAGGAGAAGCAAAGATTATAACCTACCTTAGGAAAAAGGGATATATTTTTTCCTACGTAAGCTCCTCTCTCCAGAGAGTCGACAACGAGATTCGAGTACTCTATAAAGTAACGCCAGGAAATAAGTATAAAATCGAGGACATTTCTTTTGAAGGATTAAAATATTTTTCTCCCTTTCAGCTTAGAAAGGAGCTGGAAATAAGTAAAAAAATTCCCTTTTTCAGCTGGATAAATGGGCAGAGGCTCTTTGAGTTGCCCAGAGAGATAAAGATGCTCTACAAGGCTCATGGCTTTCCTCAGACAAGAGTGGATATAAATTTTATCAAGCAAGAAAAAAAAGTCAGAGCCATCTTCTATGTGGAAGAGGGGCAACAGGAAAGGATTGAGAGGATCTTCATAGAGGGGGCCTCTTTATTAAATTCCGAACAGCTCTTGGAGCAGATCAGCAGTTTTGAGGGAGGTCCCTTCTTCCAGCCAAATGTTCAGAAAGATATTGAAAAATTGGAAACTTTTTATTTAAACCAAGGTATCAGAGGAACAGAAATTACAGCGAATATCGAAAAAAAAGAAGGTGCTCTTATTTCTCTCAGGTTTTCTATTAGAGAAGGAGAAAAAGTAAAGATTGAAAAAATTATTATAACAGGAAATGAGATAACAAGAAAAAGCACTATCCTCAAGGAACTCAGAATAAAAGAGGGTGATTATGCCTATTATGAAGCAATAGTGGAAACAAAGAGAAGGCTTGAAAGGTTGGGGGTTTTCTCAGAGATAAAGATTGAGGAGGTCCCTCTTAGCCCGGGGAACGAGAACGTGATCATTAGGCTCAGGGAGGGCGAGAGAAATTATATTAGTTTGGGCTTAGGGCTGGAGACAAAGAGTGAACCTTATACTTTTGCCATCTGGAACAATGTGATAAGACCTCGAGGGACAGCAGAATTTATCAGAGGAAACATTTTAGGTACAGCTTCTCAGCTCAGCCTCGTAGCCCAGGTGAGCCTTAAAGAAAAAAGAGGTGTTATTTCCTGGGAGCAGCCTTACTTTTTTGGACTGCCGTGGAGGACCTCTTTGAATGCCTGGATAGAGCAAGAGGAGCGGAAGAGTTATGATTATGAACGGAGAGGGATCAGCCTGACAACAATCAAATCAGCTTCAAGTGACCTCATTTTACTGACGACTTTAAGATGGGTAAGAACGAATCTTTTTAACCTGAAAATTACAGAGTCAGAAATTGATCGCCAACAACATCCTTTTTCTGCTTCATCTCTCTCTGGCAGTTTCATCTGGGATAAAAGGGATGACCCTTTTAATCCTGAAAAGGGCTTTTTTTTGAGTTTTGCTGCTGAATGGGCCTATCCAATTTTCAACGCAGAATCTGATTATTTAAAGAACTTTGTCAAGTTTCAACAATTTTATTCTTTTGTGTCAGGTTTTTCTTTAATCTCCACGGCCCGTTTGGGCTTTGGGACCGGGAAAATACCCATTCACGAAAGGTTCTTTGGTGGGGGCAGTAACTCTTTCCGGGGAGAAAGTTTTGATGAGCTTGGACCAAAAGACCCCATATCCTTCAAACCCATTGGAGGGAAAGCCTTGCTGCTGTTTAATTTTGAATTGAGGTTTCCCCTTGTATCAGCTTTAAAAGATTTATCTGGAGCTATTTTTTATGATAAAGGCAACATTTTTACGGAAATAAAGAACATCGACTTGGCATCTCTTCAGGATGCCCTGGGGTTTGGAATTCGCTACCGGACTCCGTTGGGTCCTGTGCGTTTTGACCTGGGTTGGAATTTAGATGCGCCAGAAGGGGAAAGAAAAGTATTAGCTTTTATAACCATCGGAAATGTATTCTAAAAAAAAGGCCACTTTCTCCTTTCATTCTCCGTTGTTTTTTCTTTTTCCCTGCCTACTGCTTACTTTTTACTGCTTACTGGCCAATTCAAATTCTTTTGCAGAGGTTATAGATCGTATTGTAGCTGTTGTCAACGGTCAAGTTATTACTTTAGCTGATTTAAAGATTGCTGAAGCTTTCGGTCTTTATGAACGTGAGTCTGAAAGTGTGGACGGGAATCCCCTTTTCTTGATATTGGAAAGGATTATGAGTCAGAAAATTGTTATAGATGCAGCCAGAAAAAATATTTCTATTGAAGAAGATGAGTTGGAAGCTGCTCTTAACCAAGTCGCCGAGGAAATTGGTTCAGAAGAATTTCAGAAAAGACTGGAGGAGTTTGGTTTTGATTCGGAAGGATTGAAGGACTATCTTGAGGAGAAAATCCTTTGTCAAAAGATTCTATCCCTAAGGTTTGGCCAGGGTGTAAGCGTGAATTTGGAGGAGATCGAAACTTATTATAAAAAGACCTACGTTCCTTCCCAGGAAAAGAAGGGATTGAAGCCGCGTCCTATGATGGAAATTCTGGATGAGATTGAATTAACCATTAAGCAGGAGAAAATAAAGACGCAAATTGCAGATTGGATTGACAATTTAAGGAAACAGGCTGAGATTGAGATTAAATTTAATGATTTCGAGTCAATAAAAAATAAATAAATATGGGGTTAAAATGAGTCTCGTGACTTTTTTATTTCCTGGGCAGGGCTCTCAAGACGTTGGTATGGGAAAGGACTTTTACGAACTTTCATCACAGGCTAAGGAAATTTTTGCCCGAGCTGATGAGATACTTGGGTTTGGCCTTTCTCAACTCTGTTTTGAAGGGCCAGAGGAAAAATTAAAGTTGACCGAGATAACCCAGCCAGCACTCCTTGCAGTCAGTTTTATTGCCTATACCCTTATCGGGGCTGAACCGCAGATTGCTGCCGGCCATAGTCTGGGAGAGTATTCAGCTCTGGTTGCAGCGGGTTCCTTAAGTTTTGAAGATGCTCTTTCCTTGGTGCACAAAAGAGGGAAGTATATGCAGGAGGCCGTGCCTGTAGGGGTGGGCGCCATGGCCGCAGTTTTAGGTGCGAGCTATAAAGATGTCAAAAAAGGTATGGCTAAGGTCAAGGAAGGAGTGGTTGAAATTGCCAACTGGAATAGCCAGCAGCAGATTGTTATTGCCGGTCACAAGGAAACAGTCCATGAGGCTTTAAAATTAATTAGACCTCCTCGGTCTGTTATGTTGCCTGTCAGTGCTCCTTTTCACACCAGGCTGATGAAAGGAGCAGAGGAGAAGCTTTCTTATGATTTAGACCAGGTTGAGTTTAGAGATTTAAAGTTTCCGATTGTCACCAATGTGGATGCAGAAATCATTCATCATGGACGAGAAGCGAAAGATGCTCTAAAGCGGCAGGTAAGTCGTCCTGTTCTCTGGTATAAATCCATGGAGAGGCTCAAAGGGGAGAATACCGATTTATTCGTGGAATTAGGTCCGGGGAAAGTTTTATCCGGGCTCGTAAAAAGAATCGGCCGCACCTGGTCTTCACCTGTTACAGTGATGAATGTGGACAATTCAGATACCTTGAAGAAAGCCAAGGAGGCACTTTCAGGAATCCTTTGAGAAGACGATGGAGCCAAATCTTAAGTAATATTCTGCGGCAGAAATAACAACCACAGCTATAACCAACCAAAGTCCAATCTGGGAAAAAAAGTATAATTGTCCCAAATGCTTTTCTCCTAATATCAAGAGGGATATTGTTACGGCTTCTAAAACCATTTTGATTTTACCGAATACAGAGGCTGGTATATTGTGACCTTTAGAAGAAGCAATAGCTCTGAAACCTGTAACGGCTATTTCCCTACTAATAATGATGATAACCATCCATGAAGGTACAGCTCCCAACTCTACAAGACAAATAAGAGCTGAGGCTACCAATAGTTTGTCTGCTATAGGATCCAAAAATTGGCCGTGGATTGTTATTTGCTTTCTCCGCCTTGCCCAAAACCCATCTAGCATATCTGTAAGAGCAGCAAGAAGAAAGATGGCAAAAGCAATGAGCTCGTGTCCTTTGAATTGAGAGAGAAGCACGACAACTAAAATCGGGATGGAAAAAATTCTTAAGGTAGTGAGGAAATTGGGGACCATCATGAGGAGAGATATACAATAGCTCTTGAGGATTGTCAAATGGAAGCACCTCCAATTCCGAGGTAGAATTAAGGAGAAGGGTTCAGCTCTTGCATGATAACATTTTTAGGCGGTAGAAGTCCTGTGTCGTTATATTCATCCTCTTTTTTTATATGACAGAATGTAATCATACAGAACCTGACCCCGTCAGCTGCGGATCTGGAGATTCTTTCAAATTTGAAAGTTGAAATGTTGAATTTCTAAGGGTATAGTTAATTATAACCGATTAGAGAAAATGGCAGAACAAAACTCCACTACTCCCATGATGGAGCAGTACTTTCGGATTAAAAAGAATTATCAAGATGCTCTTCTATTTTTTCGGCTGGGTGATTTCTATGAGATGTTTTATGAGGATGCCAAAATTGCTTCCTCTATCTTAGAGATTGCCTTTACTTCGCGCCAGAAAGTGCCTATGTGTGGAGTTCCTTACCATGCGGCCAATTCATATTTAGCCAAACTCTTAAAACATGGGTTCAAGGTGGCTATCTGCGAGCAAGTGGAAGATCCTAAGAAAGCCAAAGGAGTTGTCAGACGGGATGTAGTGAAAGTTTTAACGCCTGGAACTGCCATCGAGTTTGAGCTTGAAGAGGCAAAGGAAAACAACTTTGTTGCCAGCTTGCTTATAAAGGATCAAGGTTGGGGCTTAGCCCTTATGGATATTGCTTCTGGGGAAATAAAGACAGCTCAGAGCGACTCTCAGGAGAAGAGGATTTTGGCAGATGAGCTCTTCAGGGTATCTCCTAAAGAGATAGTTTTCCCCGAGGGAGAAGAAGAGGTTGTCAAAAAGATTCTTTCCAAAAACCACATGAGTCATCTTCTGGGAAGTCCTGAAGAGGCCTGGGCCTTTGATTTCTCCCAGGCTAAAAACTTTTTACTCAATCACTTTAAAGTCAATTCTTTGGCCGGTTTCGGTCTCGCTGACAAAAAACTGGCTGTTTCTGCAGCTGGGGCTCTTCTTTACTATCTAAAAAAAGTAAGAAAGGATTCTCTTTCTTTGGTGCATAAAATTTCCTATGTCCATTCCAGCGAGCAGATGCTTCTTGACGCTACTGCTATCAAAAATCTGGAGCTGATAAGAAACCTGAGGGATAGGCGCCTCAAGGATTCGTTACTGGATATTATCGATTATACCATGACTTCAATGGGAGGGAGGCTCCTCAGAAATTGGCTTCTTCAGCCTCTTCTGGATTGTTCCCAGATAAATGATCGGTTGGATGCAGTGACAGAAATTTTTAAGTGCACTATCGAACGCCAAGAATTGAGAGAGAATTTGAAGAATATTTTTGATCTGGAACGGTTAACAGGAAAAATTTCTTTAGCTGTTGCCTACCCCAAAGATCTGGTATCTTTAAAGAAATCTCTTCTGCCTCTGCCCCAAACTCAAGCCTCTATTAAAAAATTTTCAGCAAAATTGCTGAAGCAGACTTACCAAAGGTGGGATAATGCTCAAGATATTGTGAAATTGATTGATAAAGCGATTCTGGATGAGCCTTCCTTTTTGCTCAGTGAGGGAGGGATCATCAAGGATGGTTATAACGGCGATTTGGATGAGCTGAGAAAAATCAGTCGCTCCGGTAAAACAGTCATATCTCAACTCGAAGAGAAAGAAAGAAAAAGAACGGGAATTTCATCTCTTAAGGTTCGCTATAATAGAGTCTTCGGTTATTATATAGATGTCACTAAACCTAACCTATCTTTGGTGCCGCCTGAATACATCAGAAAGCAGACTCTTGTTAATTCTGAGCGATTCATCACTCCTGAACTAAAAGATTATGAGGAAAAAGTGCTTAACGCTGAGGAGAGAATCTCAGATTTAGAATACAATCTTTTCCTTGAAGTAAGAGAAAAGATTTCCCAGGAAAACATAAGGCTTCAGAGAATAGCCTCTGATATTGCTTCTTTGGATGTCCTTGCCTCTTTGGCTGAACTGGCTTCACACCGAAATTATTGTCGCCCTGAAGTGAACACAGAGGATAAGATAAAAATTTTGGAAGGGAGACATCCTGTCCTAGAAATCACAAATGAAGAGCCTTTTATCCCCAATGAAACCTATCTGGATAGAGATGAGGATCAAATCTTGATTGTCACAGGCCCTAACATGGGAGGCAAATCTACTTATTTAAGACAGGTAGCCCTCATCTGTATTTTAGCTCAGATTGGCTCCTTTGTCCCTGCCAAAGAAGCAGTGATTGGCGTTGTAGACCGTATTTTTACCCGCATAGGAGCTATGGATTTTTTAAGTGCCGGCCAGTCTACTTTTATGGTGGAGATGCTGGAAACCACAAATATTTTACATAATGCAACTTCTCGAAGTTTAATTCTTTTGGACGAGATAGGGCGGGGTACGAGCACTTTTGACGGTCTCAGCATTGCCTGGGCAGTCGCTGAATATATCCATGAAAAGGAAGATATAGGGGCCAAAACCTTATTCGCAACCCACTACCATGAGCTGACTGAATTGGCTTCAACCTTACGCAGAATCAAAAACTACCATATTACAGTAAAAGAACAGCAAGATGATATTATTTTTTTGAGGAAAATCGTTCCTGGTCCCTCTGATCGCAGCTATGGTATTCAGGTGGCTAAGCTTGCAGGTATTCCCCGGTTTGTTGTAGATAGGGCTAAAGAGATTCTTTTTAATCTCGAAAAGCAAGAGTTGGATGATTCTGGTCTCCCAAAAATTGCCTATCATTCTTCCAAGAAAAGAGATAAAGCCCAGTTTCTCTTGTTCAAGGAGGATAGAAAACGTGAAATCTTAGAAGAGCTCAAAGAGGAAATTGAAAAGTGTGATCTTTCTTCTTTTACACCCTTAGAGGCTATGAATTTTCTCAATGAGCTTCAGAAGAAACTGAAGAAACAGTAGCCAGTTCTCTATTCAGAAGTATTCTCAAATTCCTCTTTTAAAGAAACAATATCTGAACTGCTTTGATTCGTCTATTTTAAAATTAGTGAAACCCAATTGTTTAAGCTCCTCCTTTACTTTTTCATAGGGTATACGAATGGCTTTAATTGTTTGTTGGGCAATTATTTT
>Ga0114921_10000250_pt1 | contig 22489 bp, 19 predicted proteins | sample BentaG_FD_87016 | JGI IMG/M metagenome (GOLD analysis project Ga0114921, IMG submission 87016) | Deep subsurface microbial communities from South Atlantic Ocean to uncover new lineages of life (NeLLi) - Benguela_00093 metaG | ecosystem: Environmental > Aquatic > Marine > Oceanic > Sediment ... | reverse complement strand
GCCTGTCGCGCAGACAGTGCCCCGGCGATACGGTCGAGCATGCGATTCAGCGCCGCACCGAGTCGCCCGACTTCAGTGTCGGCGGCCGCCGGGTCGACCTTGACGATGGGGGTGGGCAGCCGCACCTCGCCCCGGTCGAGTTCGAGGTCGGCGATCTGCTGCGCGGCCGCCGAAACCCTTGCCAGGGGCGCGAGTTGGCGACGAATGATGACGATGCCCGCCGTCGTTGCGGCCATCAAAGCGATGGCTGCAACCACACAGAAGATGACCAGTACCCGCAACAGCGTGGCATCGATGTCGGCGGTGGGCAGGCCGGTGACGATCGATTCGCCAGCGTGCCGGGCGGGAAAGCTCACCAATCGGTAGCGGCCCAATCCATCCAGTTCGACCGTTCTCGGCTGCATGTCAGCAGGAATATCGGCTAGTTGTTCGGCTGCCGAGGAGGCGATCTCGGCACGGGCACCTTCTGTGGTGATGACGCCGGCTTCAATTGTCCTTCCGTCCGCGACCACGGCACCGACCGTACGGGTGGCCTGGCCCGGCGCGTTCAGAAACTTCGGGCCCGACCCCTCGTCGTCACCGATCACCACCGGTCGGCCGGGCCCGGGGCGAGGCGGCCCCCTCGGGATATCGGGCGGTCTCATCCCGGGCCGACCCATACCTGGCCGCGGCGGGGGCCCGAAGTCGAAGATTCCCGCCGAACGCCCGCCGGCCTCCACCACCTGACCGTCGAGTTGGTTCATCAATAAGCGGTGCAGCGCAAACTCCGTCGCGATACCGATACCCGCACACACCAAGGCCAGCAGAACAACCTGCGTGACCAGTAGCCGCGTCCGCAACGTCCATCCGCGCGGTGAGCGCAGCGCCGACGAACTACCTCGGGAGCAATCCGCCGCGCGGGCGCGCTCAGCGCGCGGGCTTGAGGACATACCCCGCACCACGGAGCGTGTGAATCATCGGTTCTCGCCCGGTGTCGATTTTCTTGCGCAGGTAGGAAACATACAGTTCGACAATGTTGGATCGGCCGCCGAAATCGTAGCTCCACACCCGATCGAGGATCTGCGCCTTGCTCAAGACCCGCTTGGCATTGCGCATCATGAAGCGCAGCAGTTCGAACTCGGTCGCGGTCAGTGCGATCATCTCGCCGGCACGCGTTACCTCGTGGCTATCTTCGTCGAGTACCAGATCCCCGACGACGATCTTGGCGCCGCCGTCGTCGGTGGTGACCCCGGTACGCCGCAACAGCGCCCGTAGTCGTAGCACCACCTCTTCGAGGCTGAACGGCTTCGTCACGTAGTCGTCCCCACCGGTGGTCAGGCCCGCGATGCGGTCCTCGACCGAGTCCTTGGCCGTGAGTAGCAGCAGAGGCAGTCCGGGTATCTGATCGCGCAGCTTGCGCAGCACCTCCAAGCCACTCATGTCCGGCAGCATCACGTCGAGTACGACGACGTCCGGTGGGGTGTCGCGGGCCAGGGCGATGGCGGTCGCACCATCACCGGCGGTCGCTATCTCCCAACCCTCATAGCGCAGCGCCATAGACACCAGTTCGGCCAGCACCGGTTCGTCGTCGACGACCAGCACGTGGATCGGGCTGCCGTCGGCCCGGCGCATCACCACTCGCGCGGCGTGATCACCGCCGACGGCTGCCGCGGCGGATGCGGGAAGAGGGGCCACCCGCCCATTATGTGTCTGGGCCCTAGTCGCTATCTATGCAATTCCTATGCCCACGCTGTGAGAACCACTCCTCTGCGACGCCCCGGCCAGCCCTCGTCAGCCACGCCGGGAACACATGAACGGGCTGCGTCACCAGATTTCTCATAACCTGTGCGGATGCAGAGCAGCGGCGGAGTCATCACGTGACCCGCTTTCTGGCGCGCCGACTGCTCAACTACATCGTGCTGCTGGGGCTTGCTTCGTTCCTCACCTTCTGCCTTACGTCGCTGACCTTCGAGCCGCTCGACAGCCTGCTGGAACGCAACCCGCGACCTCCTCAGGCCGTCATCGACGCCAAGGCGGCCGAACTTGACCTCGACAAACCGATTCCCCTGCGTTACGCGAACTGGGCCTCAGGCGCCGTCCGAGGGGACTTCGGAACGACAGTCACCGGGCAGCCAGTGAGCGCCGAGCTGTGGCGGCGCATCGGAGTCAGCCTGCGGCTGGTGCTCATCGGATCGGTTGTCGGCACGGTCGTTGGGGTCGTGGTGGGCGCATGGGGCGCAATCCGCCAATACCGGTTGTCGGACCGGGTCATCACCGTGCTGTCCCTGCTGATCCTGAGCACCCCCACATTCGTAGTGGCCAACCTGCTGATCCTGGGCGCGCTGAAGGTGAATTCAACCCTGGGCGTGCAGTTGTTCGAGTACACCGGGGAGACATCGCCCGACGCGGTAGGTGGCACCTGGCAACAGTTCGTCGACCGCCTCCAGCACCTGGTCCTGCCCACCTTCACCCTCGCTCTGGCGTCCATCGCCGGATTCAGCCGCTACCAGCGAAACGCGATGCTCGACGTGCTCGGCCAGGACTTCATCCGCACCGCGCGGGCCAAGGGGCTGACCCGGCGCCGAGCACTGTTCAAGCACGGGCTGCGCACCGCGCTCATCCCGATGGCCACACTGTTCGCTTACGGTGTCAGCGCACTGGTCACCGGCGCGGTGTTCGTCGAGAAGATCTTCGGCTGGCACGGCATGGGTGAATGGGTGGTGCAGGGCGTCGCGTCCCAGGACACCAACATCATCGCGGCGATCACGGTGTTCTCCGGGGCGATGATCCTGCTGGCGGGCCTGCTCTCCGATGTGATCTACGCGGTACTCGACCCCCGAGTGCGGGTGCGATGAGCGCCTGCGCGAAGAGCCGAGGCACCCGATGAGCGCCTGCGCGAAGAGCCGAGGACCCCGATGAGCGCCTGCGCGAAGAGCCGAGGACCCCGATGAGCGAGATGCCCAACGAGCACCGATTCGTGACCCGCCGCACCCTGGTGGTGCGCCGGTTCCTGCGCAACCGGGCGGCCGTGGTGTCGCTTGTCGTGCTGTGTTTGTTGTTTGTCGGCTGCTACGCACTGCCGCCTTTGTTGCCCCACTCCTACAGCGACCTCGACTACTACGCGCTCCAGCAACCGCCCAACCCGACGCACTGGTTCGGTACGAATGCGCTGGGCCAGGACCTGTTGGCCCAGACTTTGCGTGGCATGCAGAAGTCTCTGCTGATCGGTGTGTGCGTCGCGTTCATCTCCACGGTCATCGCGGCCACCGTGGGCGCGGTCGCCGGCTACTTCGGCGGCTGGCGGGACCGGACCCTGATGTGGATCGTCGACCTGCTCCTGGTCGTCCCGAGCTTCATCCTGATCGCGATCGTCACCCCCCGAACAAAGCAGTCAGGCACCATCTTGTGGTTGATACTGCTGCTCGCGGCGTTCAGCTGGATGATCAGCTCGCGGATCGTGCGAGGGCTGACGATGAGCCTGCGCGACCGCGAATTCGTGGTGGCCGCAAGGTATATGGGCGTCAGCCATTGGCGTATCATCACTCGTCATATCGTCCCCAATGTGGCCTCTATCCTGATCATCGACACCGCGTTGAACGTCGGTATGGCGATCCTGGCGGAGACTGGTCTGAGTTTCTTGGGCTTCGGGGTGCAGCCTCCCGACGTGTCGCTGGGCACCCTGATCGCCGACGGCACCCGTTCAGTGACGACTTTTCCATGGGTGTTCCTGTTCCCGGCGGGCATTCTGGTGCTGATCATGTTGTGCGCCAACCTCGTTGGCGACGGACTGCGCGACGCCCTGGACCCCGGTGTTCGCCCGATGAGCCGCAGTCGACGACGCGCCGAGGCGGCGAAGGCCCGCCCATGACCCTGCTCGAAGTGCGCGGCCTGACGGTCGACTTCCCCACCGACACCGAACGCGTCGCCGCGGTGCGCGGTCTGGACTACCACGTCGATTCCGGCGAGGTTGTCGCGCTGGTCGGCGAGTCCGGGGCCGGGAAATCAGCGGGTGCGATGGCTGTCATCGGGCTGCTTCCCGGCTACGCCGAAGTATCCGGTTCCGTGCGCTTGCACGGCGAGGAACTGCTCGGGTTGTCGGACCATCAGATGTCCCGCATCCGCGGCAACAAGATCGGCACCGTCTTTCAAGACCCGATGTCTGCGCTGACCCCCGTCTACACCGTCGGCGACCAGATCGCCGAGGCAATCCAGATTCACCGACGCGACGTCAACAAACCGGCTGCCCGCGCCCGCGCAGTCGAACTACTCGAGTTGGTCGGCATCGCTCAGCCCGAGAAACGCTCTCGGGCGTTCCCGCACGAACTCTCAGGTGGGGAACGTCAGCGCGTCGTCATCGCGATCGCGATCGCCAACGACCCGGATTTGCTGATCTGCGACGAGCCGACGACAGCCTTGGACGTCACCGTGCAGGCACAGATCCTCGATGTGCTGCGCACCGCGCGCGACGTCACCGGCGCGGGCGTGCTGATCATCACCCACGATCTCGGCGTCGTCGCCGAGTTCGCCGACCGCGCGCTGGTGATGTACGCCGGCCGCGCCGTTGAGGCGGCTCCGGTCGCCGATCTGTACCGCAAACGCCTCATGCCCTACACCGCCGGGCTGCTGGGATCGGTACCGCGACTCGACGCATCCCAAGGCTCGCGGCTAGTGCCCATCCCCGGCGCTCCTCCGTCACTGGTAGCGCTGCCGCCTGGCTGCCCGTTCGCTCCCCGGTGCCCGCTGGCCGTCGACGCATGCCTTACCGCTGAACCTGACCTGAGGACAGTCGGCGCCGGCCACGAGGTCGCGTGCATCCGGGGTGAAGACGTCGCCGGTCGCAGTGCGGCCGAGATCTACGGCGTTTCGACGGCATCGCCATCGGAGCCGGATGCGGCCCTGGCGGAACCCGTCGTGTTGCGCGTCGATGACCTCGTCAAGACCTACCCGTTGACCAAGGGCGTGGTGTTTCGGCGCCGGGTCGGCGAGGTCCGGGCCGTCGACGGAGTGAGTTTCGAACTCCAGCAGGGTCGTACGTTGGGAATTGTCGGCGAGTCCGGCTCGGGTAAGTCCACGACGCTGCACCAGATCCTGGATCTCGCCGAGCCGCAGGGCGGGACCATCGAAGTGCTGGGTGCCGATGTCTCGACGCTCACCAGACGCGCCCGGAAGGCGCTTCGGGGCGATCTGCAGGTGGTGTTCCAGGATCCCGTGGCGGCACTGGATCCGCGACTGCCGGTATTCGACGTACTGGCCGAGCCGATGCGGTCCAACGGCTTCGACAAATCCGCCACCGTCGATCGAGTGGCCGAACTGCTCACCGTGGTCGGACTCCGCCGGGAGGATGCCAACCGGTACCCGGCGGACTTCTCCGGCGGGCAGAAGCAGCGTATCGGGATCGCCCGGGCGCTAGCGTTGCAGCCGAAGATCCTGGCCCTCGACGAACCGGTGTCGGCGCTGGACGTGTCGATTCAGGCGGGAATCATCAACTTGCTGCTTGACCTGCAGGAACGCTTCGGGCTGGCCTACCTGTTCGTGTCTCACGATCTTTCTGTGGTCAAGCATCTGGCCCACCGGGTGGCGGTGATGCACCAGGGCACGATCGTCGAGCAGGGCGACGGTGAGCAGGTGTTCGCCCATCCACGCCACGACTACACGCGCCGTCTGCTGTCGGCGGTTCCGCGGCCCCTGACCGATCACGGTTAGAGTCAGTGCACATGACGAACCTCGTGCCGCGAGCAGTCGCAAAGTCGCGCAACTGGCCCCTCAAGAGTGCGATTTCGCGTCTGTTCGCCGTCGGAGTGACCACAACGCTGGTGCTGACCGGTTGTTCCGGCGCAGAGAACGACGTGCCCTCCGCGGGCGGTGAGGCCGAGATCGGGGCGACCGCCGACATCAACCCGCAGGATCCGGCCACCCTGCGCCAGGGCGGCAACCTTCGACTTGCGCTGTCGGGCTTCCCACCCAACTTCAACTACCTGCATGTCGACGGGAACCTCGCGGAACTGGGCGGGATGCTGCGCGCGACGCTGCCGCGCGCCTTCTTCATTAAGCCCGACGGATAGATGACGGTCAACAGCGACTACTTCACCAGCGTCGAACTGACGAGCACCGACCCCCAGGTCGTCACTTACACCGTCAACCCCGACGCGGTGTGGTCGGACGGTACGCCGATCACCTGGGAGGACTTCGCAGCGCAGATCCACGCCACCAGCGGGAAGGACAGCGAATACCTGTTCGCAGCACCCAATGGCAGTGAACGGGTCGAGTCGGTGACCAAGGGCGTCGACGATCGCCAGGCGGTCATCACGTTCGCCAAGCACTATGCCGACTGGCGGGGAATGTTCGCCGGAAACAGCATGCTGGCCCCCAAGGCGATGACCGAGGATCCCGCCGCGTTCAACAAAGGCTTCCTCGACGGCCCCGGGCCGTCGGCGGGACCGTTCATGATCACTTCAGTTGACCGGGGCGCCCAGCGAATCACGTTGACCCGCAACCCGAAATGGTGGGGTACCCCACCTGTTCTGGACTCCTTCACCTACACCGTGCTCGATGACGCGGCCAAGATCCCCGCCCTGCAGAACGACGCCCTCGACGCGGTGGGGCTTGCGACGCTGGATGACCTGACGATCGCGCGCCGCACCGAGGGAGTCTCGATCCGGCGCGCGCCGGCGCCGAGTTGGTACCACTTCACGTTCAACGGGGCGGAGGGTTCGATCCTGTCCGACCCGGCCATGCGAACCGCGATCGCCAAGGGTATCGACCGCCAGGCCATCGCCGCGATCACGCAGCGCGGACTCGCCGACAACCCGGTGCCCTTGAACAATCACATCTACCTGGCCGGCCAGGAGGGTTACCAGGACAACGGCATCGCCTTCGACCCAGAGGAAGCAAAACGCATCCTGGATGCGCTGGGCTGGCGGCTCAGCGACGGCGGAAATGGCCAATTCCGCGAGAAGAGCGGACGCGAACTGATCGTTCGCGACGTGTTTTACGATGCGCAGAGCACCCGTCAGATCGGCCAGATCGCCCAGAACAATCTGGCCCAGATCGGCGTCAAACTCGAGCTGAATGCCGTCGCGGGCGGTACGTTGTTCAGCGACTATGTCACCCCCGGCAACTTCGACATCGCCCAGTTCGGCTGGGGCGGTGACGCATTCCCGTTGGCAAGCCTCACCCAGATCTACGCCTCGGAGGGCGAGAGCAACTACGGCCAGATCGGCAGTCCGCTGATCGACGCCAAGATCGAAGAGACGCTGTCCGAGCTTGACCCGGCCAAGGCCCGCAGTCTCGCCAACGAACTCGACAAGATGATCTGGGACGAAGGCCACAGCCTGCCGCTGTTTCAGTCTCCCGGCAACGTCGCGGTTCGCAGCACCCTCGCCAACTACGGTCCCGCCGGCATCGGGGATCTGAACTACACGGCGATCGGCTTCACAAAGGATTGACCGACCGGACCGGATTGACCGACCGGACCGGATTGACCGACCGTACCGCGCGCGGTACGGCGTCGGGCACCACCGACTCCGCCCTCGCGGCGATACTGATTCCCCGAACCAGCAGTCTCACCGCCAGATTGGCCGGCAAGGCATCCAGTTCGGCTGAGCGGGAGAGCAGTTGGCCAATCCCACCGGTGCACGCCGCCTTGCAGATCTGGAGTGCAGCGTGGTCGCGAGTGTCCAGGATGCTGTGTCCGGCGGTCGGCAGTTCGACGAGAACCGAGTCGGGTATCAGATCGGCGACCCGCCGCGCCACGGTCGGCGGCGTCGTGAGGTCACGAAGGCCGGAGATCACCGCGGTAGGCCACGTGAATCCTGACATCGCTGAGATCAGATCGTATGGCTCGGCGACGAAGTCGACATCGCCACTGGCGATCTCGCGAAAAGCCACCGCGGGGTCCAGAGGCCCGCCGTCCGGCACGGCGCCATAGTTCAGTTCCCGGTATGCGATGCGCTCGACCAGGTCGGGCTCGTGATGGTACGGGGTCTGGCGTTCCAGCAGAAACCTCGTCCCCAACCCCACCGCCGTCCACAGCCAATCATGACCGGCCAGCAGCAGATCCAGCTGCCGTCGGAGCACATCCGGTCCGGCGATGCCGTACAGGTCCGCGGCGCGCAGCACGGTCGTTGGGGCAAGCACGCCGTCGGCGACCAGGCGGCGCATCTTGGCCGCGAGTTCGGCCCCGCCATCCGAACCGTCAGGGCCGTCCGAACCGGCAGGGCCGTCCCACAGCAACCGCCGGATCTGAGCCCGAACGTCGTCGATGTCATCGGCCGAAAGCAGCGGAGAGTCCAACACCATCGCGTGTATCCGCGTCGAGTGGCGCACACCGAGACCGGCTGCCAGATAGCTGCCGTATGATGTGCCGTAGACGACGGCCTGATCGACTCCGGCGTCGTCGAGCACGGCGCCGATGTCGTCGACGGCCATGTCCACGGTGAGCGCGCTCGGGGGCAGGTCACGGCCTGCGTCGTCGTGGCGAGACAGTCCCACCCCACGGTGTTCGACCATGATGACGTCGAGACCCTCGGCCGCGGCCCGCCGCCGGAGCGCCCGGTACAGCGCTATCGATGCCGCACCCGGGCCGCCTGGGATGACAACCAGCGGATGGGCGGACTTGCGACCGGTCCGCACGTAGTAGAGGTCGAACTCTGCGTCACCGCCACGGTGGACGGGCCGGCGAACTGGCCGGACGCCGGCCAGCGCCGCCAGCTTGTCATGCATGAGGCGACGCGAAGTGTTCATCGTCAGTGCCTTCGTTGCGCAAAGCCCGCGGCTAACCGGGGGTGCGGCGGATCAGGTCGGCGGCCTTCTCGCCGATCAGCACCGTCGGTGCGTGGGTGTGGCCACGGATGATCGAAGGCATCACCGAGGCGTCGGCTACCCGCAATGCCCGCACGCCGCGGACCCGGAGTTCAGGATCGACGACGCTGGCGTCGTCGTTACCCATCCGACAGGTGCCAACCGGGTGATACAACGTGTGCGCCAGGGATTCCACCGCTCGTGCCAGCGTTGCGTCGTCGAGTTCGGTCGCATCCCGCGGCCGGGCGACTCTACCGATGATGCCCCGCAGCGCCGGCGCGCGGGCGATGTCAGCACACATGCGCAGCCCGGCCATCAGCGCTTCGCGATCGGCCCCGGCGGGGTCGGTCAGGTAGCCGGGATCGATCAGCGGCTTGTCATGCGGGTCGGCGGAGCGCAGCGCGATCGTTCCCTGACTCTGCGGCTTGAGCAGGATGGGTCCCATCACCACGGCGTGCCCAACGTAGGGATCGCCAATTCCCTCATCGAAATATGGTGCGGGGGCAAAGATCAGCTCCAGGTCTGGTAACTCCAGATCAGGCCTGCTCTTGACGAAGCCGTAGGCCTCCCCCACGTTCGAAGTGAGCATGCCCCGGCGGCGCGCGAGGTAGTTGGCCAGTTCCACCGGCTTCTGCGCACCGAACAGGGAATCGTATGGAACGTCGAACCCCAGCGGGATCACGAGGTGGTCGAGCAGATTGGCGCCCACCTCGGGCGAGTGCACGGTGCTGACGATCCCGTGTCCGGTCAGCTGGTCGCGGTCACCGATTCCGGACAGCATCAGCAGCTGCGGAGTGTTTACCGCCCCCGCACACAGCACAACCTCGCGGCGTGCGGTCGCCACGGTCCGGCCGCCCTTGCCGTCGAACTCCACGCCGATCGCGCGGTCGCCGGCGAAAACCACCCGGGTCGCGGTGGCCTCGGTGAGCACTGTCAGGTTCTTACGGTTGCGGAGTGGCTTGAGGTAGGCGTCGGCCGAACTCCATCTGGCGCCTCGGCGTTGCGTGACCAGCGTTTCGCAGAACCCTTGTGGCTCAGCCTGGTTCGGCGCTTCGACCCGATGCCCACACTCCTGCACCGCGGTCAGCCAGGCGGAAGTTGATGCCCGCGGGCTTCGTTGGCGGGAGATGACGAGTGGCCCTGATTCGATGCCCCGCAGGTACGGCTCGAGGTGTGCGTAGTTCCACGCGTCGCCGGCGTGCTCGCCCCACTCGTCGTAGTCGGCGGCGAACCCGCGCACCCACATCATCGCGTTCATCGACGACGAGCCGCCCAGCATCTTGCCCCGCGGCCAGTACACCCGGCGTTCACCGAGGCCGTGCTGGGGCTCGGTCAGATAATCCCAGTCGAGTGGACCCCGGAACAGCTTGGCAAAGGCCGCGGGGATGTGGACCGACTGGTTCTTGTCCCGCTTACCCGCCTCGAGCACGACAACCCGCACAGAGGGATCGGCGCTGAGACGATGGGCCAGGACGGCGCCGGCAGAGCCTGTTCCCACGATGACGTAATCGGCGTCCACGAGCGAAGTCTAAAGCGTGCCAACCGCAGAGCGGACGCTGCGGTGCTCAAAAGGACCGCTCAACAGGACATTGCAGCGTTCAACTCAATGCGGTGGGCGCAGCCGACACCCGAATAGCGTTGCGGACTGCACGTGAGGACGATCACCTGACTGTCGCTGGCGACCGCGTCGAACACCTCGGCCATCTTCGTCAGCCGTTCAGCGTCGGTGAACCCGAGCGCGTCGTCGATCACGACCGGCACGCTGTCCTCCTTAGCGACCATCGCGGCGCCGGCCAACCTGGCAACAATGCCCAGCTGCTCCTTGGCTCCCCCCGACAACGATTCGTAGGGGACGGTGCGCCCCGACAGCGTTCGGTGTCCGATGCGCAAATCGCTGTCGACATCCACCTCGAAGCTCTCGCCGAACACGATGCGGCCCAACCGTTCCAGCTCACCGCGGAACGGGTCGACGTAGCGCTGCCGCATGGCGTGACGGTGCCGGCCCACGACAGCCTTCAGCAGCTCTGCGGCCCGCGCCCGGCGCTGCACTCGCCGGAACTCACCCTCGGCATGCTGGCGCTCAGTCTCGGCGGAGTCCAACCTGCCCTTGCGCCCTTCGGTTCCGTATACCTTCAACTGCATGGCGACCTCTCGCAACGCCACTTCGGCCTGGTCGTGACGCTGCTGAACGCCGCCGTACTCGCGCTCTGCGTCCTCGAGCTCGGTGTTGACCATTTCTGGCTGGTGACGGGCCAATTCGCCGTCGAGTCTGACAACTAGTTCCTGAGCCTTGGTCGATGCCTCGGCGAAGGCCTCGGCGTTGACAGCCAACTGGTCATCGCCAACTTCCTCCCGCTGTGCGGCGAGGCGCTGTCCCGCCAGGGCAAGCTCCGCTTGGGCGGCTTCGAGCTTCTCCTTGGCGCGGGCTGCCCGCACACCACGGTCGGCGAGCAGCCTGGCCGCCTCCTCGGCGACCGTTCGCTGCTTGTCGCAACCCTGGACAGCCTGCTGATGCGCTGTGCTGGCGGCATCGAGTTCAGCGCGCAGCGCAGCCGAATCGTGGCGGTCGGCCGCTGCTGCGTTGCGCAGACCGTCATCGCCAACCGCGATGCGGGATCGTACCTCGGACAGCCGGGAGCGCAGTTCATCGACGTCACCCTCGGCTGTCACCGCATCGAGAATCCCCTGCAGCCGCTCACCGGCGTTGAGCAGGCCGCGACGCTGCTCATCGAGCACACGCGCCGCAGCGACGTCGGCGACACCAGCCTGCCGCAGAGCCGCCGACAGCGCCGCCTGGGCAGTGTCGAGCGCGGCCGCAGTCGTGGTGGCCGGGGCCCCCGGGGTCACCTGCACCGAGACAACACCGGGAACCTCGACCCCGGTCGGACCGCTGAGCGCCGCCGACCACCTACCACCTGCACGCAGCACGACCGGCTCGCCGCCAATCTGCAGCTCGAGATCGCTGACAGCGACCAGTTCGATGTGGGCTGAGGCTCGTTCGGCGGCGGCGGCGGCACTATTGACGACCTCCGCGGCGTCCTCGATGGTCTGCATCAACTGGCCGGTGAGCGTAATCGCCGCCAGATCGCGCTGGGCTTCGTGGAGGTCACGCTGATGGCCCTCGATAGCGGTGATCCGACTGGTGAGCTGCTCGGCGTGATCCCAGTCAGCCAGTTGCTGCACGGCGCGCCGAGCCGCGTCGACGCGAACCCTACTGGCCTCGAGCGCGGCCCGGGCCGCCACCGCCGCCTGGTCGGCGGCCAGCCGCACCTCATCGGCGGTCGACAATTCCACCGCCGCTTCGGCCGACGCTGCGTGCAGGCCCGCGATCGGCTCCGTGCGCCCGTCGAGATCTGCGCGTACGCGGCGTCGTTCGGTGAGAGCTGCCATCGACGCGGCGTGCGTCGACCTAGCGGCATCGGCGACAACGGTGGCCTGGTCGATCTCGGCTCTCAACGTGGCGACCAACTGGGCGGCGTCACGGGCGCGCACGAGTCGCTCGGCGGCCCGGGCGCTTTCGACCGCCAAAGCCGCCAGCTCACCAGTGAGCGCGGTATGGCTGCGGACCGCTTGGTCAACCTCGGCAATCGCCGCCGCGCAGCTGGCCACGTCCCGGTCTGCGGCCTGCAGGCTGCTGGCCGCCGCAGCCCATTCCCCGGTGGGCCGCCCCGTCGCGGTGAAGTAGCGCCGGTATTCCGCGTCGATGCGGTCGATCAGCAGCGTGTCAACGTCCCCGCCCGGTGAAGTTCGCGGGTCAGCGGCGTTGTCGACCTCGCCGGCCACCACGTCGAGCGCACGGGACAACGCGTTGCATCCCGACAAATCCGCGGCGGAGGTCGGCGCCGACTGCAACACTCGCTGCGCCCGCCACAGATCCAAGTCGACGGTCTCGTTGAGTATGGCCCGCACCTTGTTGTGGGCTTCGTCGCCGGTGAGTTGCTCGCGCCGCGGCGCCAGCAGCGTCAGCTCTGTCTCGGCACGCTTGTGGAAACGCTTGCGGTACACGAACCGGTAGGGGCCGGTTGAGATCTCAGCTGTGACCTCGGCGCCGACATCGGCGTGGGTGGGCTTGACCTGTTTGACTTCCCGCTTGGTGGACCGGTCCTTGGCCTCGAGCAGCAAGTCGAGTGCCTCGAGCATCGAAGTCTTGCCCGTTTCGTTGGCGCCGCTGACGATGACTATGCCGTGATCTGGGAACTCGATGTCACGGTGGGTGATGCCGCGGTAGTTGGTCAGGGTCAGCCGGTGCAATTTCATGCCGCACCGCCCTCGGCGAGCCGCAGCAGCAGAGCCAGCGCGGCGCTCGCGTCGTCGGCGTCCTCGCCCGTGGAGCGCGCAGTAGCCACCAGCTCGTCGACCGCGGCGGCGGCAAACCCTCCGATGCCGAGATCGTCGAATTCTCCGTCGGCGGGCATCACAGCGATGTCGGTCTGCTTGTCCCACGGCACGAGCGCTGCGAACAGTCGCTCGTGGCGGTCCAGACAGGCATCCAGCGCGGCCCGGTCGGTGATCGTGAGCGAGCCGGTCAGACCCAGCCGAACAACCGTGCATTCTTTGTCCGGCATCAGGTCGAGATTGATGTCGAGGTCGGCGATGTCACGACCGTTGTCCACCGCATGGCGCAGCGAAGCGAATCGCCAGCGACCAATACGGCGGGCATCGACCTGTACGGGACGCAGCGGATCGGATTCGTCGATGTCGACCACCAGCACCTGCCCCGGGTCCGGCTCGATATCGTCGTAGTTCGTCACCTCCGGCGAGCCCGAATACCAGATCCGGCCGGTGGAGCCGACGCTCATCCGGGAGTGCTTGTCCCCCAGAGCGACATAGTGCACCGCCCCCCGGGCGATAGCCGACTCGATCGCTGTCAGCCGGATCAGCGACTCCCGGTCCCTGTCCGGGACGAGGATGTCGACCGCACCGTGGCCGACGACGATGCGGGTGAGCCCATCGGCGGGCGCGGCATCGAGGCTGTCCAGCACATCACGGTCATCACCCTCGGCACGGTCATCACGGTCATCGAAGCGATCGAGGCCACCGACGACCTCGCCGACCAAATCCGTGGTCGGCGCCTTCGAGGACCACGGCGCGGCGACGAGCTGCAGCCCTGGCCGCACCTCGTGGACGCCGGGGCGGTCCAGGACGATCACGTTGTCGGGTCGTTCGGCGGTGAACAGCGCGCTGGTGTAAACCGACGACGCGTCCAACGGGTCGTGGTTGCCGGGAAGCAGATACACCGGCACGTTGATGCCACGCATGGCCTCGAGGGACTGGCTGACGTCGCGGGGATCGAGTTGGTTGTGCTCGAATACGTCACCGGCCACGACGACAAACTCCGCGCCGACCTCACCGGCGAGCGAACCGAGAGCAGCTACCGCGGCGCGCCGCGCGGCAGAGTACCTGGGCTGCGCCTCTCCGTTGAGGAAGTAACGGGTCATGCCCAGTTGCCAGTCGGCAGTATGCAGAAACCGCATCCAGAACACCCCTTCCCGCCTGCTCGGAGCCCATTTCACCGGCATGTTTGCGTTGTCACCGCGAGTGTAGGACGGGCCACCGACAAGTCCGGGGATGCGCACCGGCATGCCCTACCGTTGTGCCCATGAGCACCGCATCTGACACCAGCGACAGGTATCGCACGCTGCTGTTGCTCCGACACGCCAAGTCCGGCTATCCGTCGGGCGTCGCCGATCACGACCGCCCGTTGGCCAGCCGGGGTATCCGGGAGGCTGCATTGGCAGGTGATTGGATCCGGTCCAGGCGGTCCGACGGCGGCGAGATCGACGCAGTGCTGTGCTCGACGGCCACTCGTACCCGGCAGACGCTGGAACGCACCGGGATCACAGCGCCGGTGCGGTATGTGGATCGCATCTACGACTCAACACCCGGCATCGTCATCGACGAGATCAACGGAGCCCGCTCACGGTTCGCCGGGGATATCGGCGACCATGGGAATCTCTCGACGCTGCTCGTGGTCGGCCACGAGCCGGTGATGTCGTCGCTCGCCCTCAATCTGGCGAACCGCTCAACCTGTAATGGTGCTGTCGCCCAGCAGATCTCGGCGAAGTTCCCTACCTCGTCGATCGCGGTCCTGCGCACCATCGAGCCGTGGGACCAACTGAAGCCCGGCGGCGCCGAGCTGGTCGACTTCCACGTCGCGCGCTGAGCCTGCGCCCCGCGTCCGCAGGGCCTGAGCCGCTTTAGGCGCGGGTTGCCAGGGTCAGCTCCATCAGCTTGACCGCCATCGAGCAGGCATCGATACCGGGCGACTGAGGATTGACCCACCAGCCCACGACCCCGACGGCGTCGCTCGCCACACCGCACGCTCCGTTCGGATCGTCGGGGCGCATCATGAAGGATTCGATACCCGCGATGGACCGGTTCTCGATCTGATACCCGAGTTGCTCGGCGGTCTTACGCTCGTTGTCCAGACTGCCCTGCTCGAACCAGAACCGGGTGATGTCGACAAGTCCTGCGGGATTGGCCGCCTGCCACCGGCACACCGCACCGACGAAGGTGCTCTGAATGTCCAGGGGGTCCGCGCCGACGGTCTCAGCCAGGATGTCCTCGGTGAGCACGTCGCATTCCTTCAACAGGTTCGGGTACTTGCGCTGCGAGTCGTTGTTTCGCGGCACGTCTCCCGAACCCGGTTTGGCCGCGGTTCCGTCGACAGTCTGAGTGCAGCCGGTCAACATGACCAGCCCGGCCAACACCGCGGTCGCACGAACCATTGCGCGGCGGGCGCTCACGTGGCGTTCACGATCGACTGGCGAGTCAATTCCACAGCGACGTCGCAGGCATCTGGGAACGGCTCCTGGGCGAAGCTGATCGACCACTCGATGAAGTCGTCGTCGAACTGAATGCCGACCTCGCAGAGGTTCACGACGCCGGTGGCCAGGTCTTCGTTGATGCCGATGAAGCCGTCATGTCCTTCGATGCTGATGTCCTCCACGCTGGTGCGGGATAGTTCCATGGTCTTGCGTTCTCGCCCGATGGGGCTGCCGCGGAACCAGGTGAAGGAGAAATGCGGGCCCAAGATGCTGCCACCGGACAACCACTGGCATCCCACCGACGTCTGAGCAGTGTTGACCAGCCCGACCACCTGCGTCTGCTCGGTCATCTCCTCATCGCTGACGCCACCGCACTGCGGAAAAAACGGCCCGTGGGTGATGCCCTGCGACGGCACCTCGGTGGTCGGCACCTCGGGCGACGCCGGCCCCGCGTCGGAGCATGCGGCGAGTACCGGAAACATGGCCGCAGCCGCAACGGCCAGCGACCCGCGCGCGGCGAAAGCAACCTTCGCTGACTTGCTGGGTGTCACGCCAAGCACTGTAGCGGCAGCGCGCGGCCGCAACCACCGACATGCCGATTGACCTGGTAATTTATGGAATCCTCAGGTGGCCCGGCCGAACATGCGCCCAGCCGGGTGAGTACGCGCGGGTATGCAAAGGTAGCGAGATGCTCTGGAGGTTGCTCCGACAGCACGTGCGACCGTACCGACGGTTGCTTGCAGTGGTTGCCGTGTTCCAAGTGATCAGCACCCTCGCGACGCTGTACCTGCCGACGATCAATGCCGCGATCATCGACGACGGCGTAGCGCGGGGCGATCTGCCTCGCATTGTCGAGCTCGGCCTGGTGATGCTCGTGGTGACCGCGCTGCAGGTGGTCTGCGCCGTCGGTGCGGTGTACTTCGGATCACGGGCGAGCATGGGCCTCGGCCGGGACCTGCGATCGGCGATCTTCCACCACGTGACCGGATGGTCGGCCGAAGAGACTGCGCGGTTCGGCGCCCCGTCGTTGCTGACCCGGACGACCAACGATGTCCAGCAGATTCAGTTGTTGGTACAACTCACCTGCACGATGCTGATCACCGCACCGATAATGTGCGTCGGCGGCATCTTCATGGCTATCCGCCAGGACGCCGGCTTGTCGTGGCTGCTGGTCGTCAGCGTGCCGTTGCTCGCCGTCACCAACTACTGGATCGTGTCGCATCTGATGCCGATCTTCCGCCGGCTGCAACGCCAGATCGACGGAATCAACCGGGTGATGCGGGAGCAGCTGGCGGGCCTGCGAGTCGTTCGGGCGTTCGCCCGGGAACCGTTCGAGCGCAACCGATTCGCCGAAACCAATCACGCGCTGGCGGATACTGCGCTGGCTGCCGGACGGTGGCAGGCGTTGATGCTGCCGGCGACCACTCTGGTGATCAATGTGTCGAGCGTGGCGTTGATCTGGTTCGGCGGCATCCGGATAGACTCGGGCCAGATGCAGGTCGGCTCGCTGATCGCCTTCCTGTCCTATTTCATGCAGATCCTGCTCGCGGTGCTGATGGCGACATTCATCCTGATGATCATTCCGCGCGCGTCGATATGCGCGGAGCGGATCACCGAAGTGCTCACTACCGCGCCCGCGATCACCAGCGGCCCGGCAGCCGTCTCACCGACGACAATCACGGGCGAAATCCGTTTGGATCGAGCGACATTCAGCTACTCTGGCGCCGATCGCGCGGTGGTCCAGGATGTCTCGCTCACAGCGCGGCCCGGTACCACGTGTGCGATCGTCGGATCTACCGGGTCGGGCAAATCGACACTGCTGTCGCTGATCTGCCGACTGTACGACGTAACCGCCGGCTCGGTCAGCGTGGACGGGATCGACGTGCGCGACTTCGACATCGAACGACTCTGGTCAGCGATCGAGTTGGTGCCCCAGCGTGGCTACTTGTTCTCCGGCACCGTCGCCGACAACCTTCAACTGGGCGCCACCCCAGGGCATGTGGCCACCGAAGAGGAAATGTGGGACGCGCTACGGGTAGCCGCGGCAGACGACTTCGTCGGCGCCCACACCGACGGGCTGGAGATGCGGGTCGCGCAGGCCGGTACGAACTTCTCCGGAGGGCAGCGGCAACGCCTGGCGATCGCGCGGGCCGTCATTCGCCGCCCTGCGATCTACCTGTTCGACGACGCGTTCTCGGCTCTCGACGTGCATACCGATGCGCGAGTTCGCAGCGCATTGCGGGAGGTATCCGCTTCAGCCACGGTGTTGATTGTCTCGCAGCGAATTTCGACCGTCGCGGAGGCGGACCTGATCGTCGTCGTCGACGACGGCCGGGTGGTTGGCGCCGGAACCCATGCGCAGTTGCTCGGCACCTGCAAGACATACCGGGAGTTCGCGGAATCCCAGTCGGCGACTGCCGGGCAATCATGACCGAACCGTTGGCGCGACCCATGCGGACGTCCGCGCCGGCGGAGGTTCGATCTCGCGACTTCAAGGGCTCGACCATCCGCCTGCTCAAACGGCTCGTTCCCCAGCGTGGCCTGACCATCGCGGTGATGTTGCTCGGCGTCGGCGGAATCGCTCTGGGCGTCGCCGGACCGCGCATCCTCGGCCATGCCACCGATCTGCTGTTCAACGGTGTCATCGGCCGACAGTTGCCGGCCGGCCTGTCCAAGGAGCAGGCTGTCGAGGCAGCGCGAACCCGCGGCGACAACAATTTCGCCGACCTGCTGTCCGGGATGAACGTGGTACCCGGACAAGGTGTGGACTTCGCCGCCATCGGCCGCACCCTTGCATTGGCCTTGGCGCTGTATCTGGTTGCTGCCCTGATGGTTTGGATGCAGGCCCGGCTGCTTAACGTTGTGGTGCAGCGGACCATGGTGGCGTTGCGCGCCGAGGTCGAGAACAAGGTGCACAGGCTGCCACTTCGGTACTTCGATTCCCGGCAACGCGGCGAGGTGCTCAGCAGATTGACGAACGACGTCGACAACGTGCAGACCTCCCTGTCGATGACGATCACTCAGTTGGTGTCCTCGGTTCTGACGGTGTTCGCCGTACTGGTGATGATGTTGACAATCTCCCCGCTACTGACGTTGCTCACAGTGGTCACGGTGCCGATATCGCTGTGGGTCACCCGGTCGATCGCACGGCGCTCCCAAAAGCTCTTCGTCGCACAGTGGCGCAACACCGGCAGGCTCAACGCGCACATCGAGGAGACCTACAGCGGCTTCACCGTGGTCAAGACCTTCGGGCACCGTGCACGCGCCGAGGATGAGTTCGGTGAGCTCAACGACGAGGTCTACCGCGCCGGCTTCGGAGCGCAGTTGCTGTCAGGACTGGTTTCGCCAGCGACGATCTTCATCGGCAACCTGAGCTATGTGGCGGTCGCGGTGGTCGGGGGACTGCAGGTAGCCACCGGTCAGATCACGCTTGGCGGCATCCAGGCGTTCATCCAGTACGTCCGCCAGTTCCACCAACCTCTCACCCAGATTGCCGGGATGTACAACACCATGCAGTCCGGGATCGCCAGCGCCGAAAGGGTCTTCGAGCTGCTCGACGCCGAGGAGGAGCCGCCAGATCCGGCGCTGGCGCTGCCTGCCGTGGACGCCGGGCACATGGGCCGTACCGGGGGTCGGGTCGAGTTCGAGCAGGTCCGGTTCAGTTACGTTCCCGGCACCCCGGTCATCGAGGACCTGTCCCTGGTTGTCGAGCCGGGCACTACGGTCGCCATCGTCGGTCCGACAGGCGCAGGCAAGACAACGCTGGTGAACCTGCTCATGCGGTTCTACGACGTCGACTCGGGCCGGATCCTGCTCGACGGGGTGGACATCTCCTCGATAAGCCGCGGCTCACTGCGCTCGCGCATCGGGATGGTGCTGCAGGACACTTGGCTCTTCGCCGGAACGGTGTACGACAACATCGCCTACGGGCGTCCAGACGCCACCGATGAGGAGGTGATGGAGGCGGCCAGGGCGGCCTACGTGGATCGCTTCGTTCAGACGCTGCCCGACGGGTACCAAACCCGCGTCAACGATGGCGGTACCAACATCAGCGCCGGCGAAAAGCAACTGATCACCATCGCCCGGGCGGTGCTGGCCCGGCCTGAGATCTTGATCCTCGACGAAGCCACCAGCTCGGTGGACACCAGGACCGAGGTCCTGATTCAGCAGGCGATGAGTCAAATCCGTCGTGAGCGAACGAGTTTCATTATTGCGCACAGGCTTTCGACGATCCAGGATGCCGACGTGATCCTGGTGATGGAAGCGGGCAGAATCGTGGAGCGCGGCAGCCACACCGAACTCTTGGCCCTCCGCGGGGAGTACTGGGCGATGACGCAAGCCTAGATTTTCCCAGACGACATTCCCGGACCACGCTTTCGGACAAGGTCAAGCCTGGTTCCCAGTCTACGGGCCCTCTGCCCGCAGATCATCGACGTTGCGCATCGCTTCGCGCAGCTTGCCGAGCCACTCGTCGGCGTGCTCACCGACCAGGCGGACCGACCACGCGAGTGCGTCCGAGCGCGACCGGGCCACACCCGCGTCCACCAGTGTGTCCAGCACCTGGCGCTCAGACTGCCGCAGGCGAGTCATCACCGGTACAGCCATGTGCGTGAACAAGATTCGCTCGGGCCCCGAGGCGTCCGCATCGAATGCTGGAATTTCCACGCCCCAGGCGACCTTACGCCCGTAGCGGGCTTCGGCCTCGTCAGCGATCCGCATCCGTTCCGCGCGCGTCTGTTCACGGAACCGTGCCGCCCGGCCCGACGCACGGGCTTCACTCTCGCGCGCACCGTGTGACTCCGATTCAGACGGACTGCCGGGGGCCGGCAACCGCCCGACAACGGTGATCTCTTCCCGGTCGACCACGACCTCGGGATCACCGGCGAACCAGTCATCTGGGAGTCGGCCGGCGAACCAGTCGGCGCAGTCTCCGGCATCGGGTTGGTCGGATTGCTGCCAGCCGCCGGATCGGGCAGAGCGCCGGCGATGGGGATGATGTCTCATGATTACATCATTACATCGTTGCTAACCGTCTGGAGAAACGTTCGCCACCGGCGAATTCGTCGGCGGCTGATATCGCAGCAGTTGCATATCGCAGCAGCGTTGCGGGGCCTGTCAGCGGCGTTTGAGCACCAGCGCCGCACCGCCACCCACAACCCCGACGATCAGCAGCAGTACCGCCCAACCCGCACCGAACAACCACCACACGGCAGCCAGGCCCAGCAGAGCCGGCGACAACGCGAACAACAGCATGCCGGGGTGTTCCTTGATAACCGCGAGGGCACCTTGGGCGCGCTGGCGGTCAATTTCCTTTGCCATCGCCCAAGGATGCCAGCTCCTGAGCCGCTAGGCATAGGGTGTGAAACCGGTGCAACGCTAGGGAGGTAACGGTGACAGGACCCGAACAAGGCAGCTGGCAGCCCGATCCCGAGGGCCGCTACGAATACCGGTGGTTCGACGGAAATCAGTGGACCGATCAAGTCTCCCAGCAGGGCCAGGTGGGCCGGGCGCCGCTCGGCGGCGCACCCGCTCAGCAGGCCTCGCCACCGGGGCAACAGCAGCCGCAGGCGAGCCAGCCGCAAGCGAGCCAGGCACAGCCTGTTCCCGGCGGAGGCGGCGACGGTTTCACCGGCGTCACCGGCGACCTGGTCGACGGGCGATTCAGCGAAAAAGAGGCCAAGGCGATTGGCAACCAGAACTCGAAGCTACTTCGGGTGCGTCTCGGTGAACCGTTCATGGCCCGACAGGGGTCGATGGTTGCCTACCAGGGCAACGTGGACTTCTCGTTCGAGGGAGGCGGGGCCTCGAAATTCATCAAGAAGGCCATTACCGGTGAAGGCCTTCCGCTGATGCGCTGCGCCGGCCAGGGCGATGTCTTCCTCGCCGAGCGGTCCTACGACGTGCACCTGCTCAACCTGGACAACTCCGGGTTGTCGATCAGCGGCAAGAACGTCCTGGCATTCTCCTCGAACCTGGACTGGAACATCGAGCGGGTAAAGGGCGGCAGCATCGCGACCGGAGGTCTGTTCAACACCATGCTGCGCGGCACCGGATGGGTGGCACTGACCACTGACGGCCCACCGGTGGTGCTCAATGCGGCCGAGGCTCCGACCTTCGCGGATACCAATGCCGTGGTCGCGTGGTCGGCCGGCCTGCAGACGCAGCTCAAGTCGAGCTTCAAGGCCGGTGCCCTGATCGGCCGCGGCTCCGGTGAGGCCGTGCAGGTGTCGTTTCACGGCAACGGATTCGTCATTGTGCAACCCTCCGAAGGCTTCACCATCGTAGCGCAGTAGAGCCCGGCTCACAGCTCGAGCAACACCGTTACCGGGCCGTCGTTGACGAGCGCTACCTGCATGTCAGCGCCGAAGGCGCCAGTCTGCACCGGCGCGCCGAGGGCCACGAGCGCTGCTGCGAACGCGTCCACCAGGGGTTCGGCGACCGGGCCCGGCGCGGCGGCGTTCCACGTCGGCCGTCGCCCCTTGGCGGAGTCTCCGTACAGTGTGAACTGACTCACCACCAGGATCGGCGCGCCGACGTCGCTTGCAGACCTCTCGTCGTCGAGAATCCTGAGTTTCCAAAGCTTTTCCGCCAGTCTCCGCGACTTATCGGCATCATCGGTGTGAGTGACTCCGACCAGCGCGAGCAGCCCTTGCCCATCCGGGCGAATCTCGCCGACAGTGACAGCTCCGACTCCCGGGTCGCCCGCCACCGTCACGCGCGCGGAGGTGACCCGCTGAACCAGGACTCGCATACCCGAGATGGTGCCACGCGCTAGAGGGAACCGACGCGTCGGTCACGGCCCAGAGTCGTCTTCGGGGTCTTGCTCGTACTCGGGGTGCTCGGGGTTTTCGTCCCTGCCGGGTGAGTCCCTGCCGGGTGAGTCCCTGTCGGGCGGGTCTCGGTGAGGTGGGTCCTGGTGGGGTGAGGCCCTGTCGGGTGGGTCT
>Ga0114921_10000249_pt1 | contig 22499 bp, 20 predicted proteins | sample BentaG_FD_87016 | JGI IMG/M metagenome (GOLD analysis project Ga0114921, IMG submission 87016) | Deep subsurface microbial communities from South Atlantic Ocean to uncover new lineages of life (NeLLi) - Benguela_00093 metaG | ecosystem: Environmental > Aquatic > Marine > Oceanic > Sediment ... | reverse complement strand
CTACCGGGTGCTACTGGGCGGAATCAACTACGCCACAGGCGAATACATAGAAGGCGAATGGGACCTGGCCAAGCTGGCCGCCGAGGGGCCACCGATGGTGCGTTTCCCTATCCCGCCGATGATCCATGGTGCATCCCAATCAGCCATCTGGATGGCGCTGTTTTCCGGCGGCACCGTGGTTCTTGCTCCGGAATTCGACCCCGAGGAGGTCTGGGAGACCGTCGCGAGGCACAAGGTGAACCTGTTGTTCTTCACCGGCGACGCCATGGCCCGGCCGCTCCTCGATGCACTGAGCGCCGGCAACGATAATGACCTCTCGTCGTTGTATCTGCTGGCCAGCACCGCGGCGTTGTTCTCGCCCAGCATCAAGGAGAAGCTGCTCGACCTGCTGCCCAACCGGGTCATCACCGATTCGATCGGGTCGTCGGAGACCGGTTTCGGTGGCACCAGCATCGTGGCCAAGGGTGAGCCGCACTCCGGGGGCCCGCGGGTCAAGATCGACGCGTCCACCACAGTGCTCGATGACGACGGAAACGAGGTGCAGCCCGGGTCCGGGGTGCGCGGTGTGATCGCGCGGCGGGGCCACATCCCGGTTGGCTACTACAAAGACGAGGTCAAGTCGGCGGCGACCTTCAAGGTCTTCCACGGCGTGCGCTATGCGATTCCCGGCGACTATGCGCAGGTCGAGGAGGATGGCACCGTCACGATGCTGGGCCGCGGTTCGGTGTCGATCAATACCGGCGGCGAGAAGGTGTACCCCGAGGAGGTGGAGGCCGCGCTCAAGGGCCATCGGGATGTGTTCGACGCCCTGGTGGTCGGCGTGCCCGATCCTCGGTACGGCCAGCACGTCGCCGCCGTGGTGCAACCGCGGCCCGATCGCCGCCCGTCGCTGTCCGAACTCGACGCGTTCATCCGAGCCGAAATCGCAGGATACAAAGTGCCGCGCAGCCTTTGGTACGTCGATGCGATAAAGCGATCACCAGCCGGCAAGCCCGACTACCGATGGGCCAAGGAGCAGACCGAGCTACGGCCGGCCGACGAGCTGCACGCGAGCCAGGTGGAAGCTCAAGCCTGATGCGAACCGAACTGTGTGACCGGTTCGGAATCGACTATCCGATATTCGTTTTCACGCCGTCGGAGAAAGTGGCCGCTGCGGTCAGCCGGGCCGGTGGGCTAGGCGTGCTCGGATGCGTCCGCTTCAACGAGGCCGACGAGCTCGAGACCGTTCTGCAGTGGATGGATCAGAACACCGACGGAAAACCGTACGGCGTCGACGTCGTTATGCCGGCGCAGATACCAGCTGAGGGCACCGCGGTTGAGATCGACAAGCTTATCCCGCAAGCACATCGGGAGTTCGTCGACAAGACGATGGCAGACCTCGGCGTTCCGCCACTGCCGCAGGACGAGGAGCACGCCGAGGGGGTGCTGGGCTGGCTGCATTCGGTGGCCCGGTCACACGTCAACGTCGCACTCTCCCATCCGGTCAAGCTGATCGCCAATGCACTGGGCTCGCCGCCGCCCGACGTCATCGACCAGGCGCACGCCGCCGGTGTTCCGGTTGCGGCGCTGGCCGGGAGCTCCAAGCATGCACAGCGCCACGTGGAGAACGGTGTCGACATCGTCGTCGCTGTGGGCCACGAGGCCGGCGGGCACACCGGCGAGATCGCGTCGATGGTGCTGGTGCCCGAAGTCGTAGATGGCTTGGCCGCGCTCGGCTGCAAGACCCCGGTGCTGGCCGCCGGCGGGATCGGCAGCGGCAGACAGGTTGCGGCCGCGCTCGCTCTGGGTGCGTCCGGGGTGTGGACGGGCTCGGCGTTCTTGGCCGCCGCTGAGTACGACCTCGGTGTGCGATCCGATAAAGGGCCGTCGGTAATCCAGCAGGCGCTGCTGGATGCCACGTCGAGCGACACTGTGCGCCGCCGCATCTACTCCGGAAAACCCGCGCGCCTGCTCAAGACCCGCTGGACCGACGCCTGGGATGCCGAGGATGCCCCCGAGCCGTTGCCGATGCCGCTGCAGAACATCCTGGTTGGCGAGGCTCACCAGCGGATGAACGAGTCGACGGACCCCACGACGGTGGCCATGCCGGTTGGCCAGATAGTCGGCCGGATGAACGAAATCCGGTCCGCCGCCGACATCATGGCCGAGCTGGTGGGCGGGTTCGAGGCCGCCACCGAGCGGCTGGACGGAATCGCCGGGAGCTAGTCGGGAACTGATGCTGCGCGTGCTTCGCTTACAAAGCGCGTATAAAGAGCATTCGTGAATGGTGCGCAGGCGCTGATCAATACTCTTGTCGACGGCGGCGTTGACGTGTGCTTCGCCAACCCGGGCACCTCGGAGATGCATTTCGTGGCCGCGCTGGACAGCGTTCCCCGGATGCGGGGTGTGCTGGCGCTGTTTGAAGGTGTTGCTACCGGCGCTGCGGACGGCTATGCCCGCATCGCCGGTCGCCCGGCGGGGGTTTTGCTGCATCTGGGCCCCGGACTGGGCAACGGGCTGGCCAATCTGCACAATGCCCGCCGCGCGCACGTCCCGATGGTGGTTGTGGTCGGCGATCACGCCACCTATCACAAGAAGTACGACGCGCCATTGGAATCCGATATCGACGCACTTGCCGGCACTGTCTCCGGGTGGGTGCGGCGGACCGGCAGCACCGCCACTGTCGCAGCCGACACCGCGGCTGCTATCGCCGCCAGCAGGACCGGGTCTGCGGTTTCGACACTCATCCTGCCGGCGGATGTCTCCTGGGACGCCGGCGCGCAGCCCGCGCGACTCGCCCCGGAGTCAGCAGAGCCGGTTGCTGTTGACACCGATGCCGTCGAACTGGCCGCCAAGGCGCTGCGGTCGTCGGAGCCCACGGTGCTTCTGATTGGCGGCGATGCCACCCGCGCCGGGGGTCTGGCGGCAGGTGCACGGATTGCCCAGGCCTGCGGTGCGCGCTGGTACTGCGAGACATTCCCGACTGTGCTGGAACGCGGCGCCGGGGTCGCGGCGGCCGACCGGCTCTCGTATTTCGCGGAGGGTGCAGCGGCGCAACTGGCCGGCGCCAAGCACCTGGTGCTGGCCGGAGCACGTTCGCCGGTGTCGTTTTTCGCCTACCCGGGCCAGCCCAGCGACCTCGTCCCTGATGGCTGTGAGGTGCACGTCCTGGCTGAAACCGTGGGCGCGGCCGACGCTCTCGACGTCCTGGCCGGTCAGGTTGCACCGGGCGTTGTCGCGACGACCGCACCGCCGTACCGCCCGGAGTTACCGTCCGGCCCGCTGACGGCCCCGTCCGCCGCGGCCGCGATCGGGGCGCTGCTACCCGAACAGGCCATCGTCGTCGACGAGTCGAACACTGCGAGCGTGCCGCTGCCGCACGCCACTGCGGGCGCACCCGCTCACGACTGGCTGACGCTGACCGGCGGGGCCATCGGCTTTGGAATGCCGGCCGCGATAGGAGCGGCCATTGCGGCACCGCACCGCCCGGTGCTGTCGCTACAGGCGGACGGTTCGGCGATGTACACCATCTCGGCGTTGTGGACCCAGGCCCGCGAAAACCTCGATGTGACTACCGTGATCTACAACAACGGCGCCTACGACATCCTTCGGGTCGAACTGCAGCGGGTCGGCGCACAGACCGGCGGACCCGATGGTGCGCCCGGCCCGAAGGCGCAAGCCCTGCTCGATTTAACCAATCCCACAATGGATTTCGTCAAGCTTGCCGAGGGCATGGGGGTGCCTGGGCGTCGGGTCAGCACCGCCGAGGACTTCGCCGACGCGTTGCGCATCGCCTTCGCCGAGCCCGGACCGCACCTCATCGAGGCGATAGTGCCGTCGATGTTGGGTTAGTTGCGGCAGATCGCCGGCCTTCTACTAGCGCGGGACCGCCCACACCGGGTCTTCGCAGTCGACGCCCTCGGCCGACAGCTGCCGCTTGAGCACCTTGAACGTCTCGGTGCGCGGAAGGCCGGCGCTGACGCGGACAAATGACGGCCACTGCTTGGGCCCAAGGTCAGGCTGTTCAGACAGGAAATCGCCGAACGTGCCGACGTCGAAGTCTGCGCCCGGAGTCAACACCAGCGCGGCCATCACCTGGTCGCCGACCGCCGGGTCGGGCACCGGGTACACCGCAACCTCGGTCACGCCGGGGTGCCTCAGCAGAATTCGCTCGATGGGCGCAGTCCCCAGGTTCTCGCCGTCGACCCGCATCCAGTCGCCCAGTCGACCTGCGAAATAGGCGTAGCCGGCGTCATCGCGGTAGGCCAGATCGCCGGTGTGATACGCACCGCCGGCCATCCGCTCGGCCTCGGCGCCCGGATCGTTGTAGTAGCCACGGAATAAGCCGGGCCCGGTGGTGTTCACCAGTTCTCCGACCACGCCCGCAGGGCATGGTTCGCCGGTTTCGACGTCGAGGATCGCCAACCCGTTCTCAAGTGGCCCCAGGGCGCCGTCAGGGGTGTCCGGGGTGCGTGCGATCGCCACCCCGCCCTCGGTGGAGCCGAACCCGTCCACCACCTGTACGCCGAACCGCTGCGCGAACCGATCGATGTCCCGTGGCGCAGCCTCGTTGCCGTAGAGGACTTTCAGTGGGTTGTCAGCATCGTCGGGTCGCGGTGGGGTGGCCAGGACGTAGGACAGCGGCTTGCCGACGTAGTTCGCGTAGGTGGCACCGAAGCGGCGGACATCGGGGATGAACTGGGTCGCGGAGAACTTGCGCCGCAACGCGATCGACGCACCCGCGGCCACCGCCGGCGCCCAGCCGGCCATGATCGCGTTGGAGTGGAACAGCGGCATTGCCAGATAGCAGGTGTCGGGCGGCCCGAGTCCGAACCGCGCCGCGAGCATGGCCCCGGGGAAGGCGACCTTGGCGTGTGTGCAGCGGACCGCCTTGGGGTCACCGCTGGTGCCAGAGGTGAAGATCAGCATGAACAGATCGTCGGGACCGGTGTCCGCGACCCGGATCGACGATCCGCGCCTGCCGGCCAGCTCGTCGGCCCACGCGGAGGATGCGACGTCGATGATCTCAGTGCCGCCCAGGGCGGTCTCCCCCTCGGCGAGGCCGGCGATAGCCGTCTCATCATCGGACAGCACGAATTGGCAGTCGGCGTGCTCGATGTCGCGACGCAGCGCGGCACCGCGCCGGCTGGGGTTCAGGCCGACCGGCACCACCCCGGACAGCGCCCCGGCCACCAGCACTGTCGAGAAGAACGGCGTATTGCCCAGCATGAGCCCGACGTGCGGAGGCCGGTTCGGATCAAGGCGGGCCTGCAGCGTCGTCGCCAGATTCGCGGCGTTCTGGATATGGCTACGCCAGCTGACGAACGAATCTTCGTCGTGGATACCGCGGTCATCGACGTCCGCGAGTGGCATTACCAGCTCGGTGACGGTGGGCTCGTGGTCCACGGCTAGACAGGCGTGTCGGCCAGTTCACGGCCGATGTCCAGTAGTTGGCCAGTGGCTCCGCCCAGCGCGAACTCCGCCTGCTTAGCGGCCAGGAAGTATCGGTGCACCGGATGGTCTACGTCGATCCCGACGCCACCGTGCACGTGGACGGTGGTGTGTGCCACCCGATGTCCCGCGTCGGCGGCCCAGAAGGCCGCAGTGGCCACCTCGGTGTCAGCGGGGGAGCCCACGTGCACGCGCCACGCGGCCTGAATGAGCGTCAGCCGTAGTCCCTTTACGTCGATATAGCCGTCGGCCAGCCGTTGGCCCACTGCCTGGAAACTCCCGATCGGCCGGTTGAACTGCTCACGGGTGCGCGCGTACTCAGCTGTCAGCTCCAGCGCACGTTCGAGTACCCCGAGCTGAAATGCGCTGCGGCCCAGCGTTCGCAGCGTCCGGGCCCAGTCGGCGACATGGTCCCTGCGGCCATCACCGACTTCCCTATCGCTTTCCACCAATACGCCCGCGAGGTCCAGGTGCCCGACGCTGCCCAGGCCGGTGGTGTCCAGAGAGGTCACCGTAACCCCGGGGTCTGCGGCCGCCACCAGGAAAGTAACAGTGCCGGAATCGGTTTCAGCGGGTACCAGGAATGCGTCGGCGACCGGTCCGTACTCAACTTGAGTGCGGGTGCCGGTGAGGCGATATCCGTCGCCGGTGCTGCTGGCGTGCACTGCACCCTGGCCCATCTCGGCGTCCAGCGCGACGGTCAGGATCTTCTCGCCGCTCACCGCCGGCACACCCCAGACCTGCTGCAGCCGGCTAGACCCGAATCGGGCCAGCGCGCCCGCGGCGAGCACGACGGACTCCAGAAATGGCACGGCGGCAAGTTGGCGACCGAGTCCGGTCAGCACTGCGGTCTGCTCCAGCACGCCGAAGCCTCCACCGCCCAACGACTCCGGCGCCGCGGCGGACAGAACGTCGGCATCGATGAGCTTGCGCCAGAGATCTCGGTCGAACCGCTGATCCAGGCCGTCGAGCTCACGTTGGTGCTCTGGTGTACACACCGTGTCCACGATAGTGCTGACCAGTCCCGAGAGATCCTGTGCTGCTTCGGTTGTCGAGAAGTCCATGGTTATCGTCCTTGAGGGTAAGAAGAACTCAGCGGTTGGCTCGGGGCAGGCCGAGGGCCACCATGCCGATGATGTCACGCTGGACCTCGTTGGTGCCGCCGCCGAAGGTCAGGATCAGGCTGGCCCGATGCATCCGTTCGACGCGCCCGCGCAGCAGTGCTCCCGGTGAGTCTTGCCGCAGTGTGGCCGCGGTGCCCAGCACCTCCATCAGCAGCCGGTAGGCCTCGGTGGCCAGTTCGGTGCCGAACACTTTGGCCGCAGACGCGTCAGCGGGTGAGGGCGCCACGGATTCCGAGGACGCCAGCTCCCAGTTGATCAGCTTGAGGTATTCCACCTTGGCGTGCACCCGCGCGAGGTTCAGCTGCACCCACTCCGAGTCGATCAACCGCGCGCCGAGAAAGTCCTTCGTGTGCTGCGCCCACTCGCGAACCTCATTGAGCGCCTTAATGATCGGAGATGGTGAAACCAGTGCGACCCGCTCGTGGTTGAGCTGGTTGGTGACCAGTTTCCACCCGCCGTTCTCCTCGCCGACGCGGTTGCCCACCGGAACTCGAATATCCTGGTAGTACGTCGCGCTGGTGTCGGGACCGGCCATGGTTTGCACCTTGGTCCAGGAGAACCCGTCGGCGGTGGTCGGCACGATCAGCACCGAGATGCCCCGGTGCTTCTTGGCTTCGGTGTTGGTCCGGACCGCGAGCCAGACGTAATCGGCGTACTGGATCAGGCTGGTCCACATCTTTTGTCCATTGACGATGTAATCGTCGCCGTCCCGCACCGCGTTGGTCCGCAGGTTGGCCAGATCGGTGCCGGCGTCCGGCTCGGAATAGCCGATCGCGAAATGTATTTCGCCGGAGGCGATCTTGGGCAGGAAGTACTTTTTCTGTTCCTCTGTGCCGAACGCCATGATCGTCGGCGCGACGCTGTTGATTGTCAGGAAGGGCACCGGAGCGCCGGCGATGGCCGCTTCGTCGGTGAAGATCAACTGGTCCATCGCCGAGCGGGACTGCCCGCCGTATTCTTTGGGCCAGCTCAGCGTGAGCCAGCCGTCCCGGCCCATCTGGGCCACGGTCTCGCGGTAGACGTTGCCCGTGCCGTACTCGCCTTGCGTCGAACTAAGGGCAACACGGCGGTCCGGGGTGATCAGCGTGCTGAAGTACGACCGCAGTTCGCGGCGCAAATCTTCCTGCTCAGGGGTGTAGCTGATCTGCATCCCGCCGTCCTCCGTTTGCGTTGGAATAGCGTTTCGCCGGCAACCGCTGCCGTCGTAAGGCAACCCGCGGCCCCTCAGACCACCCGCCGCCCGCCTACGGGCCACCCGCTCGCAATCTCGGTTGTAACACGTTCTAGTCTGTGGGTCCAGGCCGGTTCACCTCTGCAGCGCCCACAGTGGTCGTATTGTGGTGCAACGATTGGATGGGCCGTCTCGGCACACCGGCGCAAGGAGGTTGTCATGCGAGTTGTTGCAGACTTTGACCGTTGCGAGGGCAACGCTGTATGCCTGGGAATTGACCCGGAGATATTTGATATCGACGAGAACGATTATGTCGTGATCGCCGACGGCGACGTGCCACCCGGCCACGAGGCGCTGGTCGAGCAGGCCATTGCCGAATGCCCACGAGCCGCGCTACTCCGCAAAGACTAGAGGTATCCACAAGTGCCACCACAAGATGCGAATCCGGACGGGATCTCGACCGATCTGTCCGGAAGGGTCGCCGTGGTGACGGGAGCCGCCGCCGGTCTGGGACGCGCCGAGGCTATCGGCCTGGCCCGTTCTGGGGCGACGGTTGTGGTCAACGACATCGCCAGCGCCCTGGACGAATCCGACGTCATCGATGAGATCGCCGCCGCGGGCTCCAAGGGGGTCGCGGTCGCGGGGGATATCGGCAAGCGTTCCACCGCCGACGAGTTGGTCGCGTGCGCCGACGAGCTGGGCGGTTTGGCCGTGGTGGTCAACAATGCCGGGATCACCCGGGACCGGATGCTCTTCAATATGTCCGACGAGGAGTGGGACGCCGTGATTGCCGTGCATCTGCGCGGCCACTTCCTGCTGACGCGCAACGCAGCTACCTATTGGCGGCAAAAAGCCAAGGAGTCGGATTCGGGATCGGTGTACGGCCGCATCATCAATACGTCATCGGAGGCCGGCCTGCTTGGGCCGGAGGGACAGGCCAACTACGGTGCGGCTAAAGCCGGCATCATTGCGCTGACGATGTCGGCTGCCCGAGCGCTGCAACGCTATGGCGTGCGGGCCAACGCCATTTGTCCGCGCGCCCGCACAGCGATGACCGCCGACGTGTTCGGCGATGCACCGCCGGGCGGCGACGGGCAGGTCGATTCACTGTCGCCGGAACACGTGGTGACGCTGGTGCAATTTCTTGCCTCGCCGGCTGCCGAAACGGTGAACAGTCAGGTGTTCATCGTTTACGGTCCTACCGTGACGCTGTTATCGGCGCCCAGCGTGGAACGCCGGTTCAGTGCTGACGGCTCGGCATGGGATCCCGCCGATCTCAGTGACACACTGCGGGAGTATTTTGCTGGCCGCGATCCGAAGCGGAGTTTTTCGGCCACCGGCTTGATGGGGTCGTAAAGACCTCGGCGCGTGTTTTCGGCGCCGAAAGGGGGGTGGAACACGTTCGAGAGCGTGCCGTTCGCATCATGCCTGGGCTGGACAAATTGGCGGTTCTTGTCTCTGTTTGCCCATCTTTGCTGCTGTGAATGCGTTCTAGACAATAAGATCCGGCCCGAAATGGGCCAGGTTCGAGCACTGGGTGTAGGGGTGGCCTGCCCGGCTTAGCCAAGCCGGGCCCGCGCCCCCCATAGAGTAAGGGAACCGAGGTTGATCGAACGGCTCGTGGTTCCGGCTCGTGCCATCGGCGGGTTCGTCGAAATGGCGATAGACACGTTTCGCAAGTTCCCCCGGCGGCCCTTTCAATTCCGGGAGTTCCTCGACCAGACCTGGATGATCGCCAGGGTCTCACTGGTCCCGACGCTGCTCGTCGCGATTCCGTTTACCGTGCTGGTGGCCTTCACCTTGAACATCCTGCTGCGCGAGATCGGTGCAGCCGACCTGTCCGGCGCCGGTACGGCGTTCGGCACCGTCACCCAGCTCGGGCCGGTGGTCACAGTGCTTGTGGTGGCGGGCGCCGGTGCGACCGCGATCTGTGCCGACTTGGGGGCCCGCACCATCCGCGAGGAAATCGACGCCATGCGGGTGCTCGGAATAGACCCGGTCCAGCGGCTGGTGGTGCCGAGGGTGCTGGCTTCCACCCTTGTCGCGCTGCTGCTGAACGGATTGGTCATTGCCATCGGACTGACCGGCGGCTACGTCTTCTCGGTGTTCTTACAGGGGGTCAACCCGGGCGCATTCATCAACGGATTGACGGTCTTGACCGGTCTCCCTGAGCTATTGCTCGCCCAAGTGAAGGCCCTGATGTTCGGTCTCGTCGCCGGCCTGGTCGGCTGCTACCAAGGTCTGACCGTCAAGGGCGGTCCCAAAGGGGTGGGCACAGCGGTCAACGAGACCGTGGTCTACTCCTTCATCGGTCTGTTCGTCATCAACGTCATCGCGACTGCCGTCGGCGTCACGGTCCTGAGCGGGTGAGCGACCTGTGAACCACGACGCCACCCTGCGCATGCGCCGCCTGTTCTCTGGGTTGCCCAAGGTTCTCGACGACCTCGGTGAGCAGGCGCTGTTCTGGGGCAAGTCGGTGCGCTACATCCCGAATGCCCTCACCCGCTACCGCAAGGAGACAATCCGGCTGATCGCCGAGATGACCATGGGTTCGGGCGCACTGATGGTTATCGGCGGAACGGTCGGTGTGGCCGCGTTCCTGACACTGGCCTCCGGCAGCGTCATCGCCGTGCAGGGCTACTCGTCGCTGGGCGACATCGGCATCGAAGCGCTCACCGGCTTCCTCTCAGCGTTTCTCAACGTGCGCATCATTGCCCCCGTGATCGCCGGTATCGCGCTGGCCGCCACGATTGGCGCCGGCACCACGGCCGAGCTCGGCGCCATGCGAGTCTCCGAAGAAATCGACGCCGTCGAGTCGATGGCTGTGCACTCGGTGTCCTACCTGGTGTCCACCCGCCTGGTCGCCGGCCTCGTCGCGATCCTGCCGTTGTATTCGTTGGCGGTCTTGGCGGCTTTCTTCGCCGCCCGGGCCACCACGATCTACATCAACGGCCAGTCCGCCGGACTCTACGATCACTACTTCAACACCTTCCTGATTCCGGTGGACCTGCTGTGGTCCTTCCTGCAGGCCATCGTCATGTCGATCGCGGTCATGCTGGTGCACACCTACTACGGCTACAACGCATCGGGCGGCCCGGTCGGCGTCGGCATTGCGGTCGGATGGGCTGTGCGCACTTCGCTGGTCGTCGTCGTCGTGATCACTCTGTTCATCTCACTCGCTGTCTACGGCGGGTCCGGTAACTTCAACCTCTCGGGATAGGGCGGGAGACGATGGCGATCGCCGGATCACGGCAGCTGCGCGTCAGGCTGGCGGCGCTGGCAATGATCGCTGTGCTGGTGGGATCTGCAGTGTTCACCTATCTGTCGTTCGTCGCGGCATTCACACCGACGGACACCATCACGGTGAGCGCGCCCCGAGCGGGACTGGTGATGGAGAAGGACGCCAAGGTCAAGTACCGCGGCGTTCAGGTCGGTCAAGTCAAGTCGATCGACTACGTTGGCGACCAAGCCCAGTTGACGTTGGCTGTGAAGCGCGGTCAGATGAGCTACATCCCGTCGAATGCGGTGATCCGAATCGCGGGGAACACCATCTTCGGAGCGAAGGCGGTGGAGTTCATCCCGCCCGAGGAGCCATCGACGACACCGATCCGTCCCGGGGCTCATGTGGCGGCGTCGTCAGTGCAGCTGGAGGTCAATACGCTGTTTCAGACGCTGACCGACGTGCTGCACAAAATCGACCCGATAGCCCTCAACGCCACGATCACCGCTCTCGCCGAGGGCTTGCGCGGGCACGGCGATGACGTGGGCGCCCTGTTGGCGGGGGTGAACGAGTTGTCGGAGCAGGTGATTCCGAAGCTGCCGACGCTGAAGTCGGACTTCGCGAAGGCCGCGGTGGTGGGCGGTATCTTCGCCGATTCCGGCCCGGACCTGGTGAGGTTGCTCGACAACGTCCCGTCGATCAGCGACACTCTCGTCGACCAGAAGGACAACCTGAATGCGACGCTGCTGGCCACAATCGGTCTGGCCAGCGACGGCTACGAAACCTTGGCGCCGGCGGAGGATGATTTCATCGCCGCAATACAGCGGTTGCGGGCACCGATCAAGGTGCTCGCCGACTATTCCCCGGAGTTCGGCTGCCTGTTCAAGGCCATCACCGATGGCGTCCAGAAGTTCGGTCCGCTGATCGGTGTCACCAGGCCGGGGCTGTTCTTGTCCAACAACTTCATTCTCGGGGCGCCGTCGTACACCTACCCCGAGTCACTGCCGATCGTGAATGCCTCCGGCGGCCCGAACTGCCGGGGACTGCCGGATCTGCCGACCAAACAGAACGGCGGTTCCTGGTATCGCCCGCGGTTCCTGGTGACCGACAACGCCTACATCCCCTATGAGCCCTTCACCGAAATGCAGGTGGACGCACCTTCGACATTTCAGTTCCTCTTCAACGGCGTTTACGCCGAACGGGACGAATTCTGATGGCAGGCCTCGATCCACACAAGAAGCTGTTCATCAAGGTCAGCGTGTTTGCCGTCGTGATGATGCTGGTCAGCGCTGGCCTGGTGGTGATCTTCGGTGAGTTCCGTTTCAGTGCCACCAGCTCGTATCACGCCACCTTCGAATCGGCCGCCCGGCTCGAGTCGGGACAGAAGGTGCGCATCGCCGGGGTTCCGGTCGGCACGGTAACCGGGTTGGAGCTCACGGCCGACAACAACGTGGACGTCGCTTTCAATATCGACACGCGCTACCAGCTCTACACCTCGTCGCAGGCGATGATCCGATACGAAAACCTGGTCGGCGACCGGTTCATGGAAATCACGTCGGGGCCGGGCGAACTGCGCAAGCTGCCCCCGGGCGGCACCATCGCCATCGAAAACACCGAGCCGGCGCTGGACCTTGACGCACTGTTGGGCGGCCTGCGGCCGGTGGTGAAGGGTCTGGACGGCAAAAAAATCAACGAGATCACCAACGCGGTCATCGAACTGTTGCAGGGTCAGGGCGGGGCGCTGTCCGAGGTGCTGGCCAGTACCGGGTCGTTCACCCAGAACCTGGCGGCGCGCGACCAACTGATCGGTGACGTCATCGAGAACCTCAACACCGTGCTTGCGACGGTCGACGAGAAAAGCGCCAAATTCTCGGCCAGCGTCGACGAGCTCCAGCAGCTCATCACCGGGCTGGCGGAGGGCCGCGACTCGATTGCCGGCGCGATCCCGCCGTTGTCCTCGGCGGTAACGGACTTGACGGATTTCCTGCAGAGTTCGCGCCGGCCGCTGCAGGGCGTGATCGAGAACGCCCGGCCGCTGGCGACCACGCTGGACGACCGCAAAGCCGACGTCAACAAAGAGATCGAATCCCTCGCAGAGAACTACATGCGGCTGGCCGCACTCGGCTCCTACGGCGCCTTCTTCAACATCTACTTCTGCAGTATCCGCATCAAGATCAACGGACCCGCGGGCAGCGACATCTTGTTCCCGCTCGGCGGCCCGGTCGATCCATCGAAGGGGAGGTGCGCTCGTGCCAAGTAGACCGGAGGACGCGAATCCCCTCAGGACCGGAGTCTTCGGGATGGTGCTGGTCACCTGTGCGGTGATGGTGGCGTTCGGGTACAGCTCGCTGCCGTTCTATCCCCGGGGCAAGGCGTATGACGCCTACTTCGCCGACGCGGGTGGAATTGTTCCGGGCAACGACGTCACGGTATCCGGGATCAAGGTTGGGAAGGTGTCGACGGTGAGCCTGGCCGGCGACACCGCGAAGGTCGGGTTTAGCGTCGATCGCAACATCAAGGTCGGCGACCAATCGCTGGTGTCGATCAGGATCGACACCGTCCTGGGTCAGAAGTCACTCGCAGTCAGCCCGGCAGGCGGGGGTGAGTCGACGACGATCCCGCTGGCGCGCACCACGACGCCCTACACCCTCAGCGACGCGCTGCAGGATCTCGGCGGAAACACAGCCGACCTCGACAACGAGCAACTCAACGATGCGCTGCAGGTGCTCACCGACACGCTGCACGATGCCACCCCGCAACTGCGGGGGGCGCTGGACGGTGTGACCGCATTGTCGCGCAGCATCAACAAGCGCGACCAGTCGCTGGCTGAACTGCTCAGTCATGCCCGGTCGGTCACCGACGTGGTGGCGCAGCGCGCAGACCAGGTGAACAATCTCGTCGTCGACGGCAACCAACTGTTCGCCGCGCTCGACGAACGGCGGGCGGCACTGAGCCAGCTTATTTCCGGAATTTCCGGTGTCTCAGAACAGCTTTCGGGCTTCGTAGCGGACAATCGCACAGAATTTGGACCCGCGCTGACCAAGCTGAACTTGGTGCTGGACAACCTCAACGAACGCCGCGATCACATCAGTGAGGCGCTCAAGCGGCTGCCGGCCTACGCGACGGCGCTGGGCGAGGTCGTCGGCTCCGGCCCGGGCTTCAACGTCAACGTGTACGGCGTGCCGCCGCCCAACATGTCCGAGGTGCTCTTGGACAGCTACTTCCAGCCCGGCAAGATCCCTGACAGCCTCGCTGACTACCTGCGCGGAATGATCTCCGAGCGGCTGATAGTCAGGCCGAAGTCACCATGAGCGCGCACGGGGTAACTCGCGACGACAAGTGGCTGCGCATCGCAGTCACCGCGGTACTGGTTGTGACGTTGGCGGTGGGCGTATACCTGGTCGGGCCAGGGCGGGCCAGTACCAAGGTGATCGGTTACTTCAGCTCATCGGTGGGTCTCTACCCCGGCGACGACGTGCGCGTCGTAGGAGTGCCGGTGGGGATCATCGACAGCATCGAACCACGTGCAGGCGACGTCAAGATCACCATGTCGGTTCACGACGGCGTCAAGGTGCCCGCAGACGCCCGCGCGGTGATCATGTCACCCAACCTGGTCGGTGCCCGGTTCATCCAGCTCACGCCTGCCTACACCGGGGGACCGGTGCTGGCCGACGGCGCCGGCATCGCGCTGGACCGGACTGCGGTTCCGGTCGAATGGGACCAGGTTAAAGAAGAACTCACCAATCTCAGCGCGAAGCTCGGACCGCAGCCGGGATCGGTGCAAGGGCCACTGACCACGTTCATCGACCAGGCCGCCGACACCTTTGACGGCAACGGCGACTCGTTCCGCTCCGCGTTGCGCGAGTTGTCCCAAACCGCCGGGCGGCTGGGGGACTCGCGCACCGACCTATTCGGCACGATCAAGAATCTGCAGGTGCTCATCGACGCACTGTCGTCGAGCAATGAGCAGATCGTCCAGTTCGCCGGCCATCTGGCCTCGGTATCGCAGGTGCTGGCCGACAGCTCGACCAACCTCGACTACACCCTGGGCACCTTGAACCAGGCGCTGACGGACGTGAAGGGCTTCCTGGGCGAAAACAACTCCGTCCTCGTCGACTCGGTGAACAAGCTGAGTGACTTCACCACGATTCTGTCGGATCAAAGCGACGACCTTGAGCAGGTCCTACACGTCGCACCCAACGGGCTGGCCAACTTCTACAACATCTACAACCCGGCTCAGGGCACGCTGTCCGGCCTGGTCTCCGTGCCGAACTTTGCCAACCCCGTGCAGTTCATCTGCGGCGGCCTCTTCGACGTCGGTAGAACCCCAGATTCATACAAGCGGGCCGAGATCTGCCAGCAGCGAATGGGCCCGGTGCTGCGACGGCTGACCATGAACTACCCGCCGTTCCTCTTCCACCCGATCAACAGCATCACCGCCTACAAGGGACAGATCATCTACGACGCCCCGGAAACGGAAGCCAAGGCGAAAACGCCGATACCGCAGCTGCACTGGCAGCCTGCGCCCGGGGTGACTCCGCCGCAGATCCCGAGTGACGCGGACCTGAGCGCGATGCTGTTGCCCCCGGGCCCCGCGGCGGCGGATCTCGCGTCCAACGGAACTTCGCCCCCACCGGCCGGCCCACTGCCCGCTGAGGCCGATGGCCCGCCACCCGGACCAGGAGCCGGCGGATGAACCTGGAGATGTTGCGCGGGCGAGCGCCACGGAAGGGGCTTCGCACCGTGGTGTTGGGGTCGGCCGTTCTGTTGCTCGCCGGTTGCCAGTTCGGTGGGTTGAACACACTCAACATGCCCGGCGCCAAGGGCCACGGCCCGGGTTCCTTCACAATCACCATGGAGATTCCCGACGTCGCTACTCTGCCGCAGAACTCGCCGGTGATGGTCGACGACGTCACCGTTGGCAGCGTGTCGGGGGTGGAGGCTGTGCAGCGCCCCGACGGCTCCTTCTATGCCGCGGTAAAGCTGTCGCTGCAGAAGGGGGTCGACCTGCCCGCGAACTCAACGGCGAACGTTGCCCAGACCTCGCTGCTCGGCTCTCAGCATGTCGCTCTCGTGCCGCCGAAGGGCGAGCCTGCCATCGGAAAGCTCGCCGATGGGTCGAACATCGCACTACAGAACGCAGGCCGGTACCCGACCACCGAAGAAACGCTCGCGGCGCTGGGTGTGGTGGTGAACAAGGGCAACCTCGGCGCTCTGCAGGACATTACCGACGAGGCGTACATCGCGTTCGCTGGCCGCAGCGGCAGCTTCACCGACCTCTTCCCCCGGCTCGCGCAGCTGACGGCTGGGCTCGACGATCAGACCGACGAGATCATCGCGGCCGCCGATGGGCTGAACCGCTTCGGCGCGATCCTGGCCCGAGACAAGGACAGTCTGAGTAGGGCCTTGGACAGCCTGCCCGACGCTGTGCGCGTCCTCAATGACAACCGCACCAATATCGTTGACGCGTTCGCCGCTCTGAGAACCTTCGCCACCGTTGCTTCCAGGGTTCTCTCGGCCACCAAGGACGACTTCACCGAGGATCTCAAGGGCCTGTACTCGATTGTCAAAGCGTCTGCAGATTCCGCTGACGACTTGGTGAACTCGCTACAGCTGTTACCGACCTTCCCGTTCCCGTCCTTTGGTATCAAGCAGGCGGTGCGGGGCGATTTCCTCAACGTGTTCGTCACGCTCGACTTCACGTTGCGCCGGCTCGGCGAGACGATTTTCACGACGTCGTACTTCGACCCGAATATGAAGCACCTCAACGAGGTAGTCAATCCGCCTGACTGGCTGCTCGGCGAGACCGCCAACCTGTCCGGCCAGGCGGCCGACCCGTTCACGATCCCACCTGGCCAGGCGGATCAGGCGGGAGCGCCGCGCTGATGCTGACTCGGCTAATCAAGATCCAATTGATGATCTTCGCCACGGTCACGGTCCTGGCGATGGGCACGATCTCCTTGTTCTATCTTCATGTTCCGTCCGCGCTGGGAATCGGTTCGTACAACGTCACCGCGGATTTCGTTGCCGGCGGCGGTCTTTACGAGAACGCCAACGTCACCTACCGCGGCGTGACGGTGGGCAGGGTGGAGTCGGTGGACTTGAGCGACAACGGGGTGGAGGCGCACATGCGTCTCAACAGCGACACCCCGATTCCGGCCAACGTCAACGCCAGCGTCAAGAGCGTGTCGGCGATCGGGGAGCAATACATCGATCTGGTCCCCCTCGACGCGCCGTCGCAGGAGATGCTTCGTGGCGGGTCGCGTATCGGCCGGGATCGGACCGCAATCAGCACGGATGTCGCCAGCCTGCTGCGTGACGCCGACAAGTTGGTCAACAGTATCGGCGACGCCCAGATTCAGGAGTTGCTGCGCGAATCGTTCAAAGCGTTCAACGGCTCGGGCCCGGAGCTGGCGCGGCTCATCCAATCCGCACGGCTGCTGGTCGACCAAGCCAACGCCGATTACCCTCAGATCGCCCAACTGATCGACCAGGCTGGGCCCTTCCTGGACGCCCAAATCCGCAGTGGCGACAACATAAGATCGCTGGCCGACGGGCTCGCGCGGTTCACTACTGAGTTGCGGCACGCAGACCCGCAGGTCCGTTCGGTGCTGGCCACCGCGCCGGGCGCGGCGGAGGAGGCCAGTACAGCTTTCAGTGGCATCCGCCCGTCGTTTCCCGTGCTGGCGGCCAACCTCGCCAATCTCGGTAGGGTCGGGGTGATTTACAATAAGTCGATCGAGCAGTCACTGGTTCTCCTGCCGGCGCTGTTCGCGGCGATCGTGACGGTTGCCGGCTCTGTGCCGGGCGATGAAGGGGCGAAACTCGACTTCAAGATCGACGTGGGTGACCCGCCGCCATGCTTTACCGGGTTCCTACCGCCCTCTCTCCAGCGGACACCCGCTGACGAGACGCTGCGGGATTTGCCCCCCGACATGTACTGCAAGGTCCCGCAGAACGATCCGAGCGTGGTGCGGGGCGCACGCAACTACCCGTGCCAGGAGTACCCCGGGAAGCGGGCGCCGACCATCCAGCTTTGCCGGGATCCCCGAGGCTATGTGCCGATGGGATCCAATCCCTGGCGTGGGCCGCCGATCCCGCCGGGTACGCCGGTCACTGATGGGCGAAACATCTTTCCGCCCAACAAGTATCCCTTCATCCCGCCGGAAGCCGATCCGGAACCGGGTCCCCCCGTGGTGGGTCCGATGCCGCCCGGGATGGTACCGGGCCCGGGGCCGGCGCCGCATCAACCGTGGCCGGTACCACCACCACCCAACAGCGGGCCTGCGCCGCCTCCGTTCACGGCGTGGATCCCGCCGGCGCCGTATCCGCCTCAGCCGCCGATGTTGCCTTACCCGGCTGAAATCCCGCCGCCACCACCACCGGTCGGTATCGGTGCGCCACCAGGTCCACCGCCGGGGCCAGTGCCGCTGGCGAGTGGTCCGGCATATGCCACATATGACCAGAACAACGGAGCCTTCGTGGACCCGGCGGGCGGCACCGGTATTTTCGCGCCCGGTATCAGCGGGGCATCAAGTGCCGAAAACTGGGTGGATCTCATGCTTGACCCGAGGCCGGCTTGATGGAATCTGCGTCGCAGCCGCCCCGGCAGGCGACTCGGCGCCGCGCGTCACGGCCTGCCGGTCCGGTCGACGGCGCCGTCACTTCGACCTCCCTCAAGACGTCGGTCAAGATGGATGGGTCCGCGGCTGCCGGTATCCCGCCGGAACGCCAGGTGCGGCCTCCAACTCGGCGGCCCGCCCACAACCGGCTGGTTGCCATCGTCGCGCTGGTTGTCGGATTGACTGCGACGGCGGCGATGGCGGCTGTCTTTTCGGTCCTGTTGGTTCAGGAGAAAAACGCTGCGGCCTATCAGGCGCGTCAGCAGCAATTTGTCGACACCGCCAGCCAGACGGTGGTCAACATGTTCAGTTTCACCCCGGACACCATCGATGCGAGCGTCAACCGCTTCCTCGACGGCACCAGCGGACCGTTGCGCGACATGTTGAGCAGCGACAACAACGTGGACAACCTCAAGGCCATGTTCCGTGATACGAATGCCAGCTCCGAAGCTGTGATCAACGGGGCGGCTCTGGAGAGTGTCGACGAGATCGGCGACAAGGCATCGGTGCTCGTGTCGGTCCGGGTCACCGTGACCGACATCGACGGCATTAACAAGCCGTCCGAGCCTTACCGCATGCGAGTCATCGTTCACCAGGACGACAATGGCCGCATGACGGGCTATGACCTGAAGTATCCCGACGGGGGCAACTGATGCGAGGCTCGGCCGCCAAACTGGCGGGGCTGGTTGCTGTTGTGCTGGCGGTCGGCTTCGTCGCGCTGGCCGCAATGAGCGGTTGGCTGTACTGGAATCGCGTCGAACTGCGGGCCGAGGAGTCCACTCGGGCCGAGTTGGCCCCACTTGCTGCGGAGCAGATTCCGGTCGTGTTCGGCTACGACTATCAGACCGTCGAACGCAGCCTGACCGACGCGTACCAGATGCTGACGCCCGACTACCGGCGCGAGTTCGAAGATCGGGCGACGAAGGAAGTAATTCCACAGGCACGCGAACGTCAGGTGGTCAGCCAGGCCGACGTCGTCGGTGTGGGCGTCATGGCGGCGGAGCGCAACTCGGGGTCGGTGATGGTGTACATGAATCGAAGTGTCACCGACAAATCGCGTGAACCGGTGTACGACGGCAGCAGATTACGGGTGGACTATAAGCGCATCGACGGCAGGTGGCTGATCAACTACATCACGCCGATTTAGACCTGCGACGATCCGGGCCGCGTAGCGGCCGGGGGAGGAGCCGGTCAGTCCGATCTAGCCTGGGTGCCCTCGGCGAGATCGACGTTTTCCAGACGTTCACTCGCTTGGATCTCGCTTCTGCGCACCGGCCTTGGGGTGTGCATCGGCCAGCGCGTCCAGAAACGACCGGGCCCAACGGTCCACGTCGTGGGTGAGCACCTGGCGGCGCATCGCCCGCATCCGCCGTCGCCCTTCCTCAGGCGGCTGATTCAGCGCGGCCTCGCTGGCATCTTTGACCCCTTCGAGGTCGTGCGGGTTTGTCAGGTAGGCCTGTCTGAGTTCAGCTGCCGCACCGGTGAATTCGCTGAGCACCAGGGCGCCACCGAGATCGCTGCGGCAGGCGACGTACTCCTTGGCCACCAAATTCATCCCGTCGCGCAGCGGGGTGACCAGCATGACGTCGCCGGCCACAAAGAAGGCGATGAGCTCGTCGCGGGGCATCGACCGGTGCAGGTAGTGCACCACCGGGTCGCCGACCTCGCCGTATTCGCCGTTGATGTGGCCGATCTGACGTTCGATGTCGCCCCGCAGGATCTGGTAGCTGTCGACACGTTCCCGGCTCGGCGTGGCCAGCTGGACCAGGACAGTGTCATCGCCCTTGGCGCGGCCTTCGGCCAGCAACTCCGAAAAGGCTTGCAGCCGAATGTCGATGCCCTTTGTATAGTCCAGGCGGTCGACCCCCAGCAGGATCTTGCGGGGGTTCCCGAGCTCGGCCCGGATCTCCTTGGCCCGTCGCCGGATGCTTTTCTCCCGGGCCTTGTGATCCAGGGCAGCGGAGTCGATGGAGATGGGGAAGGCGCCGACCTTGACCGAGCGGAACCCGATCTGGACCTCGCCGAACCGCGACCTTACCCCGACCGACGCGCGGGAGGTGTTTGCACCGACCAGGCGCCGGGACAGGAATAGAAAGTTCTTGGCGCCACCGGGCAGATGGAATCCGACCAGGTCCGCACCTAACAGGCCTTCGACAATCTCGGTCCGCCAGGGCAGCTGCATGAAGAGCTCGACCGGCGGGAACGGGATATGCAAGAAGAAACCGATGGTCAGGTCGGGTCGCAGCATTCTGAGCATCTTGGGAACCAGCTGCAGCTGATAGTCCTGCACCCACACCGTCGCACCGTGCGCGGCGGCGAGTGACGTGGCTTCGGCGAACCGCCTGTTGACGTCGACGTAGCTGTCCCACCAATGCCGGTGGTAGATCGGCTTGACGATGACGTCGTGGTACAGCGGCCACAGCGTGGCGTTCGAAAAGCCTTCGTAATACTCCGCGACATCCTGGGCGCTCAGCCGCACCGGATACAGCTGAAGGTCATCTTCGACGATTGGTTCCTCGTCGGCGTCGACAACGCCCGGCCACCCGATCCAGGCACCGCGCCGGCGCCGCAGCAGTGGCTCCAGCGCCGTGACGAGGCCGCCGGGGCTGCGCTGCCAGGTGGTGGTGCCGTCAGGAAGCCGCCTCATGTCGATCGGCAGTCGGTTGGCGACCACCACGAAGTCGGATTCCCCGGAGCCGACGGCCGCGTCTCCTCCGGGATCCACTTAGGCCTCGGTTTTCGCCGGTCCAATGCCGAGCATCGACAGGAAAGTCCGGCATTCATCAGCGTCTGTCGCATACGCGGCCACAACACGTCGAGCTTGGCGTGCGGTCTTGTCGGCTAGCGGCTCGACGTCGCCGATTTCGGAAGTGTCAGCTTTTGCAGGCATGACATAACTGTAGGCGATACTTGTCATACCTCACAGCTGTGTCACGGCCAACGGTGAACCTTCGCGCTGGGGCTTGAGGACGCTAGGGGCTGGAGGACAAGGTGGAGTGCGGCTTGGCCCTGCGTGTCAGGGTGAGTTGAGTCCACCACTGGCCCGTAGTTACAGAAGGGAGTGCAGGGCACGCCGTCGATTTCGGGCAGGCTGTTCTGATCGCCGGGGGTCGATGAGCTGAAGCCTTGATTGGTCGGAAGCGGGGTATGGTGACCCGCCACGTTGGGTGACAACGCCGGGATGCACTAGCCGGTGTACATGTCCTCGGTCTCGCCGGCCGGGCAGCTGACGGGTAGCGACGACGGGCCGACCGGCACCGCGAAAAATACGGCCACCGGTGCCCCGGCAACCGCAATCGTGAATGCGCTTGCAACAAGCAAAAGTCGTGCGGGATGTTGGAAGACAGTCATTTCACAGGCTCCCCCGGCGTGAGCTCTTGATATCTCAGCGTCGACATTACGGCGACGATTGACGTCATCGAGATCCATGTCGCCGATGGGGGGACATCAGCGATAGTCGTCCGGTGTCAGCGAGCCCCTTCGACTGTGGACTTAGGCGCTACGGACGAAGCCCTGTTCTGCACTTCGCCAAGCCCGATGCACTCACCGGTGTTCTGCCCGGTGCACGGGATGCCCTGGATTTCAGGCACGCTGTTCGGATCGCCGGGGGTGGAGCTGCCAACAGCGTCGCTGGCGGGTATGCATGCGCCGGTGTCGTAGGACACCACCTGGTTTGCCGGACATGCGGTGACGGTGGGTGCCGATGGGTTGGCCGATGGCACGCTGACGTAGGCGACGACGGGGGCCGCTGCCACCGCGAGCGCGAATGCGCCAGCCAGGATCACGCGTTGTGCCGGATATCGAAATGTTATCTTCATCATTCTCTATTCCTTCTGCATTTCTTCTGCAGTGACGTTGCCGTCACCTCAATTTACGTCACAGATGTCTGGCTGTCAGGATAACCGTCCAGCTCAGCGGGCCCCTTCAACCCT
>Ga0114921_10000248_pt1 | contig 22538 bp, 21 predicted proteins | sample BentaG_FD_87016 | JGI IMG/M metagenome (GOLD analysis project Ga0114921, IMG submission 87016) | Deep subsurface microbial communities from South Atlantic Ocean to uncover new lineages of life (NeLLi) - Benguela_00093 metaG | ecosystem: Environmental > Aquatic > Marine > Oceanic > Sediment ... | reverse complement strand
CGAGGGTTGGGCAGGGCACCGAGTCTCCGGCCAGCACCACCGATGCCCCGTCGTGTTCGATGCGGAATCCGATGGTTGGTGCGACGGGTCGGTGATCGGTGGGTGCGACCCGGATCTGGACCCCGTCGCGACCCCACACCACTCCGTCGGTCACTTCCTCCACTTCTACCGGTGGCGGCGTGCTCAGATCGGCGTGGTGGGCGATGCGATACCCGATATCGAAGTTGAAGGCCTTCAGCGTGTTCTCGACGACCTCGGCGGTTCCCGGGGGGCCGATGATCGGCAGCGGGGCGAGATCGGGAGCGAAGTTCGACACCCACCGGGTGATGAGCACGTCTCCCAGGTCGGCGATGTGGTCGCTGTGCAGATGTGTCAACAGCAGCGCGGTCACGCTGTTGGCCCCCACGCCGAGGGCGGCGGTGCGTTGCAGGACGCCACGACCGCAGTCCACGAGGAAGGTTTGATCGCCCGCGCGCACCAGCGTGGACGGGCCCGCCCGGTTCGGGTCAGGGATGGGGTTGCCGGTGCCCAGCAGGGTGACTTCGATCATGGAAGCCAGCTAACCCGCTGTCGCGGTGCCCGAGGGGGCAAAACGCCGAACGCGATGGTCTTTATTGCATAGCCTGTTGGGTAACAGGTCACGACGGGCGGAGAGTGCGATGCGGATATCCGACGTGTTGCGGGGCAAGGGCGAGACGGTGGCCACGATCACCCCGGAGACTTCGGTCGCCGGTTTGTTGACCGAGTTGTCCGCCCGCAATATCGGAGCGCTGGTGGTGGTCTCGCCAGATGGGCTGCTGGGCATCGTGTCTGAGCGGGATGTGGTGCGCATGCTGCACGAGGTGGGCGCTGACCTGCTGGGGCGTCCGGTGTCCGAGATCATGACGACGGTGGTGGCAACGTGTGCTCCGGAGGATTCGGTCGACAGCCTGAGCGCGTTGATGACGACGAACCGGGTTAGGCATGTCCCGGTCGTGGTCGATGGTCGGCTGGTCGGAATCGTGAGCATCGGCGACGTCGTCAAGACCCGCATGGAGGAGCTGGAACGCGAACAGCAGCAGCTCCAGGCGTACATCACCCAGGGGTGAGGGCGTGCCTCCGGCGATCGACGTCCGCGTCGCGCAGAAGGCGGACGTGCGAAGCCTCTCGCGCGTGCTCGGTCGGGCTTTCTTCGATGACCCCGTCCTGAGCTGGATGTTGCCCGATGACGGGCGTCGGGCTCGGGCGCTGCCGTTGGTGTTCGGGGCGATGACCCGGTACCACTTTCTGGCAGGCGAATCGGTCCAGGTCGCGAGCAGGCCCGAGGCGACCGGTGCTGCCTCGCTGGGTGCCGCGGCGCTGTGGGATCCGCCGGGCCGCTGGAAACAGACACCGCTGGAGGACCTGCGGATGATGCCGAGTTTCCTCTGGGCGATCGGACGCCATGTCAGGCGGGGCCAGAGCATCGCCGAGCTGATGAAGCAATGCCATCCCGAAGAGCCACACTGGTACCTGGCCGTCATTGGCAGCGACCCGGATGTCCGCGGGGCGGGTTTCGGGCAGGCGCTGATGCGGTCAGGGCTCGAGCGGTGCGATGCCGAGGGAGCACCTGCCTACCTGGAGTCGACCAATGAATCCAACGTGCCCTATTACTCGCGGTTCGGCTTCGATGTGACCGGTGAGATCACCATCCCGGGCGGCGGTCCCACCATGTGGCAGATGTGGCGCGCGTCGAGGTGATGGCGGGCATCAGGTCCAGGAGTACTCGGCGCGCAGGCGGGTCGCGACCAAGTCGAACACCTCACGGTTCAGGATCGCGCCCTCGCGCCTGATGCCCTCTTCGGGGACGTCGAGCACCCGGTCCAGACGAACCCAGCTGATCCGGCCCTCGTAGTCCCAGCCGCCGCTGCCGATGCTGATCCAGTTCGGGTCGTCTCGGTGGTGATCCTGGCTGGACAGCATCAAGCCGAGCAGGTTGCTGTGGTCGCGGCCGACCACCAGCACCGGGCGGTCCTTGCCTTTGCTCGGGTCGTCCTCGTAGACCACCCAGGTCCACACGACCTCGCCCGGGTCCGCCTGCCCGTCCAGGTCGGGCGCGTAGCCGACCTTGCGGGCGCGACGTGCGGTCGGGACGAATGTGCTGGACACCGGGCGGCCGGCGGGCAGCGCCGGGGTGGGGCTGTCGAGTGCCCCGGCCAGGGCGTCCAGACCGATCCGAATGCCCTGCTGAATGCCGCGTTGCAGGGTCTCGGACTGCTGCAGTCGTCCGACGAGCTTTGGTGCCTCGTTGAACACCAGGTTCTCGGTGTTCTTGAGCAAGAAGCGCTGAAACGTCTTCCACGATGACGTCATAGCTGCCAAGCATAAGCGCACGCCGGGATGCTCGATTGTGTCGCGGGGGGTTGTGCTCGATACTCTTGACGGGCTTGCGTCGGCTTTTCGGGTGCCGACTCGACCACGCTCACCAGGAGATTCCCATCAGCAGCTTCGCCGACAAGACCTTCATTGCGCCGGCGCAGATTCGGAACTTCTGCATCATTGCTCACATCGACCACGGCAAGTCGACGCTGGCCGACCGGATGCTCGGCATCACCGGCGTCGTCGCAGATCGGGACATGCGGGCCCAGTATCTGGACCGAATGGACATCGAGCGCGAGCGGGGCATCACCATCAAGGCCCAGAACGTGCGATTGCCGTGGACAATCACGGCGAACAGCGAGCAGGCCGACGACCAGCATTTCGTCCTTCATCTGATCGACACGCCTGGTCACGTTGACTTCACCTACGAGGTGTCGCGCGCGCTCGAGGCGTGCGAGGGCGCGGTCCTGCTGGTTGATGCCGCCCAGGGCATCGAAGCCCAGACGCTGGCGAATCTGTATCTGGCCCTGGACCGCGACCTGACGATCATCCCGGTGCTCAACAAGATCGATCTGCCCGCTGCCGACCCGGACCGATACGCCGGTGAGATCGCGCACATCATCGGTTGCGAGCCCGAAGAAGTGCTGCGGGTGTCCGGAAAAACCGGTGAGGGGGTCCGCGAGCTACTCGACGAGGTGGTCCGGCTGATCCCGGCGCCGGTCGGCGACGCTGATGCACCGGCGCGGGCGATGATCTTCGACTCGGTCTACGACATCTACCGTGGCGTCGTGACCTACGTCCGCGTGGTGGACGGCAAGCTCAACCCGCGCGAGAAGATCAAGATGATGTCCAGCGGCACGACCCATGAGCTGCTGGAAGTAGGAATCGTCTCGCCAGAACCCAAGGCCACCGAGGGGCTCGGGGTCGGCGAAGTGGGCTATCTCATCACCGGTGTGAAAGATGTCCGGCAATCCAAGGTCGGTGACACCGTCACCTCGGCACGGCACGGGGCGACCGAGGCGCTGACCGGCTACCGCGAACCCAAGCCGATGGTCTACTCGGGCCTTTACCCGGTGGATGGTTCCGACTACCCGAACCTGCGCGACGCGCTGGAACGGCTTCAGCTCAACGACGCCGCGTTGACCTGGGAGCCGGAGACGTCGGTGGCGCTCGGGTTCGGGTTCCGCTGCGGATTCCTGGGTCTGCTGCACATGGAGATCACCCGTGAGCGCCTGGAACGCGAGTTCGATCTGGACCTGATCTCGACCTCTCCGAACGTCGTCTACCGAGTGGTCTTGGATGGCGCGGCTGATGGCTCCGATCTGATCGTGACCAACCCATCAGACTGGCCGCAGGGCAAGGTCGGCGCCGTGTTCGAACCGGTCGTGAAGACGACGATCATCGCGCCCAGCGAGTACATCGGCACGATCATGGAACTGTGTCAGGCCCGCCGCGGCGAACTGGGGGGCATGGACTACCTGTCGCCGGAACGCGTCGAACTGCGTTACACCATGCCGTTGGGCGAGATCATCTTCGACTTTTTCGACGCGTTGAAGTCACGTACCCGCGGTTACGCCAGCCTGGATTACGAGGAGGCAGGCGAGCAACAAGCCGACCTCGTCAAGGTTGACATCCTGTTGCAGGGTGAGGCTGTCGATGCGTTCAGCGCCATCGTCCACAAGGACTCCGCGGCGGCCTACGGCAACAAGATGACCACCAAGCTCAAGGAACTCATCCCGCGCCAGCAGTTCGAGGTGCCGGTGCAGGCTACCATCGGATCGAAAATCATTGCCCGCGAGAACATCCGGGCCATCCGCAAGGATGTGCTCTCCAAATGCTACGGCGGAGACATCACGCGCAAGCGCAAGCTGTTGGAGAAGCAGAAGGAAGGCAAGAAGCGGATGAAGACCATCGGCAGGGTAGAGGTTCCGCAAGAGGCGTTCGTCGCAGCTCTGTCCAGCGAGGCGGCCGCGGACAAGGCGAGCAAGGACAAAGCGAACAAGAAGTAGCACGAGGCAGGAATTCCGATCCGCTCCCGCGTCCCCCCGCGACGTGCTACTCAAGTGTTACAGAAGTGACAGCTTCGGCAGGAGAGGCGAGATGGCGGGCCGGATTTCAGGGAAGCGCGGTACGCGTATCGCCGTCGTGGTCGGCGGGTGCGCCGCGCTCGTGGGCTGTGTCGGCGCCCCGGTCGACGATCGACCTGTCGTACGCATCATCGAGGCCGCCCAACCTTCGATAGCGATTCCACTGGGAGAGTTCTTGCCGAGTGCTCAGGAACTGTCAGCGACGCTGGATACCGGATCCCACGGCCTCATGGGGCAAGTCGTCGAGGGGGGCAGCGAGATGTTGCTGCGCAGCGTTGGTGAGGCTGAGGCGACTCCGGTGGACTGCCTCGGAACTGCCTACCGCCTGCAGAAGGCCGTCTATGACGGCGGCGACGTCCGGTCGGTGACCAGTAGTTCGTGGGCGGGCGGCGGCTTCGAGGGTCCGCCGGTGTCGGGTTTTTTCGGGGTAGTGCAGATGGCGAGCGCCGCGGACGCGCAGGAGTTCTTCGCCGCGACGGCCCAGCAGTGGCGACGCTGCAACGGTCAGACCGTGGCACTGCTCGCCTCCGGACCGGGGGCCGGGGAGTTGAGCAGGATCGGTGACGTGGTCTACGACGATCAAGTGGTCTCGGCGACGGTGCTGCATGCTTCGGGCGGTGCCGGTTCGGCGAGCGTCGCGCGGGCTCTCGGCGTGGCCGGTGACTGCATCGTCGATGTGGAAGTCACCGATCCTCGCGCCACGGCCGGCCCACGGCCCGCCACCGGCGTCGTCGAATTGATTCTCGACAAGATTTCGATGCAACGCTGATGATGGCAACGCTGATGATGGCAAAGCTGAAGATCTGGAACCGCATCCCTACCTCGCCCCGCACCTGTGCCGTCGGCGCGGTGCTCGCGGCATCTGTGCTGCTGTCGGCCTGCGTCAGCGAGGTGGAGGGCACGGCGATCCGGGCACAGGGGCCGGGCGCCGACTTGCGCAGTGTTCCACCGCTGGACGAGGCCATGTTGGATGACATTCTGCTGACCATCAGTGAGCTCAATAGCATCGTCGGCTCGACTCGGATGGAGGTCACCAGCGACCTCGAGGAGATGACCGACCACTCCGCGGACGTTTCCGACCCGGACTGCCTCGGCGCGATCTACGGAGCCGAGGATCCGGTGTATGAAGGCACGGACTGGATCGCGGTGCGCGATCAAGTGGCGCGCGAACCCGACCAGGACAATGATCACTGGGTCGAGCAGACGGCGGTGCTGTATCCAGCGGCCGCCAATGCTCAGGACTTCTTCGACAGTTCCTCGGCCACCTGGCAGGACTGTGCCAACGAGGCGATCGCGGTGGCCGACGGGGACTACGTCTGGATTCTTGACGAGGTCGAAGTCGGTGACACGATGATTACCCAGATGGCCAGTCAAGAGGACGCCGGCGGATGGGCCTGCCAGCACACGCTGTCGCTGGTGTCCAACCTGACCGTCGAGGTGTGGGCGTGCGGCTACAGCATCTTCGACGAGTCGGTTCAGATCGCGAGCGCGATGATCGAGAACGCCGCCGGCCAGTAGCTGCGGTTCGCGGTTGCCGCTCGCGGTGTTCGAGGTCAGTGGCGCGGGGATCGCCGCCGCACGCGGTCACCGAATTACATCGGTGCGTTGGCCGGCTGGAAGACCCCGGAGCTGTCAGCCTCCTCCTCGGCGCGGATCACATGCACCACGGCGTTGATCAGGGCCAGGTGGGTGAACGCCTGCGGGAAGTTGCCCAAATGCCGTCCGGTCCGCGGTTCGATCTCCTCGGCGTAGAGGTGCAGCGGGCTGGCGAACGACAGCAGCCGTTCACACAGATGCTTGGCCTTGCTGAATTCGCCGATCTCGACCAGCGCCGACACCAGCCAGAATGAGCAGATGGTGAACGTGCCCTCCTCGCCGGACAGTCCGTCGTCAGTTTCTTCCACCCGATAGCGCAGCACCAGACCTTCTTCGGTCAGTTCTTCGCTGATGGCCAGGACTGTTGCGCGGATTCGTGGATCGTCGGGTGGCAGGAACCGGGTCAGCACCGCCAGCAGCAGCGAGGCGTCCAGCGCGTCGTCGCCGTAGCGCTGGGTGAGCACCCCGCGTGAGTCGACGCCGTGTTCGAGAATGTCGGCCTTGATCTTTTTGGCGATCGCCCGCCACTGCTGCGCGTAGGACTTCGCCCCTTCCAAATCGGCCAGCTTGGCGCCGCGATCGAGCGCAACCCAGCACATGATCTTGCTCGAGGTGAAGTGCTGTGGCTCGCCGCGCACCTCCCAGATGCCGCGGTCGGGTTCCCGCCAGTGCTTGATGGCCTCCTCGACCTGTTCTTTGAGTACCGGCCACAACGTCTCGGGGATCTGCTCGCGCGACTTGGTGTGCAGGTACACCGAGTCGAGCATGGTGCCCCAGATGTCGTGCTGCCTCTGGTTGTATGCGCCGTTGCCGATGCGTACCGGGCGGGCGTTGTCGTACCCGGACAGATGGTTGAGTTCCTCCTCGACCAGGGTGCGTTCCCCGCCTACGGCGTACATGACCTGCAACGGTTGCCGTTCACCGTTGTTCGCGCCGGACACGTCTGCGATGAACGCAAAGAAGTCGTCGGCCTCGCGGTCCAGGCCCAGCGTGTAAAGGCCCCACAGCGCGAACGTGGAGTCGCGCACCCACCCGTACCGGTAGTCCCAATTGCGTTCACCGTGTGGGGTCTCGGGCAGTGAGGTGGTCGGGGCGGCCAGCAGCGCGCCGGTCGGAGAGTAGGTCAGACCTTTCAGGGTCAGTGCGCTGCGCTGCAGATAGGACCGCCACGGATGGTCGGGGAAGTCGCCGACGTTGATCCATTGGCGCCAGCACTCGCTGGTCGTCCACATCTTCTTGGCGGCCTCCTCATAGGTCTGCGGGGCCGGATGCCCGGACCAGCTCAGCGCGACGAACACATTGTCGCCCTCACTGAGCCGGGTACGCGCGCGCGCTTCGCGGCCCTCCAGCCCGATGCGCAGGTTGGTGGTCAGCCGCATCGTCGGATGCGAATCGGGGTTCTTGGTCGCGCGCGCGATCGCCTCGCCGTACGCCTGCGCAGAGTATTCCCAGTTGGCGCTCACGCGGTGATAGTCGAACGACGGCTCGCAGCTCATCACCAACTCGACGGTGCCGCTGACACACCGCACGGTGCGCAGCAGGATGTGCTCCGCGTCCCAGTCCATCGGCGTGCGGCGATGCGTGCGGGACCGGGTTTCGAGGTCATGCCAGGGGTCCATCACCAGGGCATCCCGCACGATCACCCAGCCGGTATGCGTCTGCCAGGTGGTCTCCAGGATCAGGCTGCCGGGCAGGTAGCGCCGCGCCGCGGGCACCGACACACCGTAGGGCCCCAGCCGGAAGTGTCCCGCCCCCCGGTCCAGGATCGCCCCGAACACGCTGGGGGAGTCCGGGCGTGGCACGCAAAGCCATTCCACCGAGCCGGCGGACGAGATCAGGCAGGTGTTCTCGCAGTCGGACAGAAAGGCATAGTCGGCAATGGGCGGGAACGGGTTGCGCAGGGAGCCGCTGGTGTGGGGCAGCGGGTCGGAAACGACGCCGAAGGCCGAACCGCTGTCGAGGTGAGCTCCATCGGACGCGTCACTGTGCTGCTGCAGAACCATTGGCACATCATCGACTGTCGAGTGCCCCGTCGTCTACCGATACGCCCAGTGTTTCGCCCAGCTTCCGGACGCATAGTCTGACCGGATGGGCGGCTTCCTGAATTGGTGGGACGGGGTGGAGCTGTGGCTGTCGGGGCTGCCCTTCATCGCTCAGGCGGTGGTTGTGATGCCGGTGGTGCTCGCTGTGGCCTATGGAATCGCGGTGCTGCTCGACGGCGCGCTGGGTAATGGGGTGCGGCTGTTGAAGCTGGCGCGGCGCACCGACAGGGACGGCGCCGCCGGTCACAGCGACGGAGGCGATGCATGAGCGGCATGCCCCGGTCACAGGTGACGCTGGCGCTGGCCGCGTTGCTGGTTCTCGTGGTCGTCATGTGGCTGTTCACCCGCTGATACCCGGGAAGGTCGGCAATGCAGACGATCCTGAAAAAAGCGCCGCTCCGGCGCGCGGCTGTAGCGTCGGCACTGTCGGTGGCCGTTCTCGCTGCCTGCGGTGGTGGACCCAGCGATGTCGTCGGCGACCGAGGTGGCGGCTCTGACGCCGAGACCACACTCGCCTTGGTCGCGTTCGCGGTTCCAGAGCCCGGATGGTCGAAGGTGGGACCTGCTTTCGCGGCCACCGAAGAAGGCGAGGGCGTCGCCCTCGTCGGCTCATACGGGGCGTCTGGCGATCAGTCTCGGGCTGTTGAATCAGGTGAGCCCGCCGACCTCGTGAACTTCTCCGAGGAACCCGACATCACCCGGCTCGTCGAGGCCGGAGATGTCGATGAAAACTGGAATGCCGGCGCCACCAGGGGAATTCCCTTCGGATCGGTGGTCAGCTTCGCGGTACGCCCCGGCAATCCCAAGAATATTCGCGATTGGGACGACCTGCTGCAGCCAGGAATCGAGGTCATCACGCCCAGCCCGCTGAGTTCGGGTGCGGCCAAGTGGAACCTGCTTGCCCCCTACGCCTGGGCCAGCAAGAGTGGGCAGAGCCCCGCGGCGGGTCTCGACTTCGTCAACGAGCTGGTCTCTGAGCACGTCAGATTGCGTCCGGGGTCGGGCCGCGAGGCCACCGATGTATTCAAGGACGGCACCGGCGATGTGCTGCTGGCTTACGAGAACGAGGCGATGAACTTCGACCTCGAATACGTCAATCCACCGCAGACCTTCAAAATCGAGAACCCGGTGGCTGTTGTGACTTCCAGCCGGCACCAGGAGAAGGCCACGGAGTTCGTGAACTTCCAGTTCACGCCCGAGGGCCAGAAGTTGTGGGCGGAGGCCAACTTCCGGCCGGTCGACCCAGCTGTGCTGGCTGAATTCGCTGACAAGTTCCCGGCACCGGAGAAGCTATGGACCATCGACGACCTGGGCGGTTGGGCGAAGGTCGATTCCGAACTCTTCAACAAGGACACCGGCAGCATCACCAAGATCTACCGGCAGGCGACTGGATGATCACTGCGGTCGACCAGCCGGGTCGCCCGTTCGGACCGATCAAGCCCGGATAGGGGAGCACCCCCCTGCGCGTCGGCGCCGCCACGATGTGGCTGTCGATCATCGTGCCGCTCACGCTCGCGGCGACGCGGGTGCCGGTGGCGTGAACGCCCGGTGTTCTATGCCGCAGCGCGGGCTGCGGTGGCCGCGTCGAAGCGGTCCAGCACCATCTCGGCCACCTGCCGATGGGCGCCGAGAGGCGCCGACATCGGGATGCCCTGTGTACGGGCGAACGTTGCCACGCGGTCGGTGATGCGTCCGTGGGCCAGAAACCAGGGCGCGATGACCAGTCGCGTGGCGCCGCGCTTGCGCAGCAGTCCCGAGGCTTCCGTCAGCGTCGGCCGCGGGCCGGTGGCGAACGCGGTCGCGGCTTTCCACCGCGTCATCAGCGTCAGCTCACGCGCCACCGCCGCGGTGGCAACGTTGGCCCCCGGTCTTGACGACCCGACCGCGGTCACCAGCACTCCGACGCCGGGATCAAGTCGGGAGACCCCGGCTTGCTCGAGTCGCTGGCGCAGCACGTGGATCAACCTGTCGTCCTCGCCGAGTACCCCGGCCAGGCGGGCGTCGGCCCCGGATTCGGCGATCATCGCGGGGATGTCGACCCGTGCGTGGTAAGCGTCGGCCAGAAGCAGCGGGACCACCACCGCGCGGCCGCTTCTCGCCGAGGCGAGCACATCGCGCAGATTCGGGGAGTTCTGTTCGCAGAAGGCAACGCGCGCGTCCAGTCCCGGCCGTAGCCGCCGGATGCAGGCGGCGAGCGAGTGCGCTGTCGATGCCGACCTCGGGTCGGCGCTACCGTGCGCGGTGAGGACCAGCCTCACGAGGCGTGCAGCCCGCATTCCGTCTTGGTCTGACCTGCCCAGCGACCGCTGCGCGCGTCGGCGCCCTCGGAGGGCTTGTTCGTGCAGGGCGCGCATCCGATCGACGGATAGCCTTCGAAAACAAGCGGGTTGACCAGGATGCCGTTGCTGTCGATGTAGCTCTGCATGTCCTCGTCGCTCCACGCCGCTAGCGGGTTGATCTTCACCAGGCCGAAGGCCTTGTCCCAGCTGATGAGCGGGGCGTTGGCGCGCGTCGGCGCTTCCACCCGACGAATGCCGGTCACCCAGGCGGAGTAGCCGCTCAACGCCCTGGACAGCGGTTCGACCTTGCGCATCCGGCAGCATTCGTTGGGCTGGCGCTCGAACAAGTTCTTACCGAAGAGCGAATCCTGCTCGGCCACAGTGTTTTCGGGGCGAACGTTGACGACGTTGATGTCGTAGATGGCCTCGACGGCATCACGGGTGCCGATCGTTTCGGCGAAGTGATACCCGGTGTCAAGGAACAGCACATCCACACCAGGGCGAACCTTGGCCGCGAGATCCACCAACACCGCATCCTGCATGTTGGACGCCACGATGTAGCCAGCGCCGAAGTGCTCGTCGGTCCAGCCCAGCAGGTCTTCGGCACTGGCGTCGGCGCCGAGTTCAGCTGCGCCGCGCTCGGCCAGGGCCTGCAGATCCGTTTCCGCGATCAATTCCGTCATCTCCGCCTTCCGCTCTTCGCGCAAGCGCTCATCGCAACTCCGCCTCATCCGCCCTCAACGCCCATGTAGCGAAACGCTCACCCTGCTCCCGTTGTTTCACGAAGTTGCGAACAATTCTGTCGATGTAGTCACCGAGCTCGCTGGACAGGACTTTGTGCTGGCGCAGCTTGCGGCCGAAGCCGCTGTCCAGACCCAGACTGCCGCCCAGGTGAACCTGGAAGCCCTCGACCGAGTCGCTCCCGTCCTCGCCTGAATCGATCATCTGGCCCTTGAACCCGATGTCGGCGACCTGGATGCGGGCACAGGAGTTCGGGCAGCCGTTGATATTGACAGTGATGGGCACGTCGAGCTGTGCGTTGAGGTCCTCCAAACGCTCCTCCAGCTCGGGGACCAGCACCTGCGCCCGCTTGCGCGTCTCGGCGAAGCTCAGCTTGCAGAACTCGATGCCGGTGCAGGCCATCAGGTTGCGCCGCCAGTGCGACGGGGTCGACGGCAGCCCGAGCGCGTCGAGTCCGGCGCGCAGTTGGTCAAGTTCGTCGTCGGGAACGTCGAGCACTATCAGCTTCTGGTACGGAGTGAACCGGACCCGGTTGCTGCCTGCTGACTCGGCCAGATCGGCGACCTTCGACAGGATCGTGCCGGACACCCGGCCGGCGATGGGGGCCACGCCCACGGCGTTCAGTCCGTTGCGGAGCTTCTGCACCCCGACATGGTCGATGGGCCGGGGCACCGGTTCGGGGGCGGGCCCGTCCAGTAACGGACGTTTCAGGTATTCCTGTTCGAGGACTTCCCTGAACTTCTCGACGCCCCAGTCCTTGATCAGGAACTTCATCCGCGCCTTGGCCCGCAGCCGGCGGTAACCGTAGTCACGGAACACGTTGACCACGCCTTCCCACACGTCGGGCACCTCATCCAACGGCACCCACGCGCCCACCCGCTGGCCCAGCATCGGGTTGGTGGACAGCCCGCCGCCGACCCACAGGTCGAAGCCTGGGCCGTGGTCAGGATGATCGACGCCCACGAAGGCGACGTCGTTTACCTCGTGCACGACGTCCTGCAGGCCCGAGATCGCGGTCTTGAACTTGCGCGGCAGGTTGGAGTAAACCGGATTGCCGATGTAGCGCTTGACGATTTCGTCCACCGCCGGGGTGCCATCGATCACCTCGTCCAGCGACTCGCCCGCCAGTGGCGATCCCAGCACGACGCGGGGGCAGTCACCGCACGCTTCGGTGGTCTGCAAACCGACCTCGTCGAGGCGGCGCCAGATCTCGGGCATGTCCTCGATCCGGATCCAGTGGTACTGGATGTTCTGCCGGTCGGAGATGTCGGCGGTGTCCCGGGCGAACTCGGTCGAGATCTCGCCCAGCGTGCGCAGCGCCGCGGTGGTGAGGGCACCGCCGTCGCTGCGGACCCGCAACATGAAGTAGGAGTCCTCGAGCATGTCGGTGTTCTCGTCGCCGGTCCAGGTTCCGTCATAGCCTGGCTTGCGTTGGGTGTACAGGCCCATCCAGCGAAACCGGCCACGCAGATCGTTCATGTCGATGCTGTCGAAACCATCGCGGGAGTAGACGTTGATGATCCGGTCGCGCACGTTGAGTGCGTCGTCTTCCTTCTTGAACTTCTCGTTGGCGTTCAGCGGCTCGAGTGAGCCGAGCGCCCACTGTCCTTCATCGCGGACCCGTTTGGCGGGCTTGGTCTTGCCGGCGGGCGGGGTCGGTGCGGTGGTCATCCGATGGGGCTCCTCGTCGGAGCCGGCGTTCAGATCGCGCGTTCTCACCGGTGGCTGTCCGGCAGCGCAGATCCGGTGGCCAGCTGAAATGGTGCGGGCGGGTCTCCGAAGCTACTTCGTCAAGGCAGACAGCGACAGGTACAAACGCGCTTGAAGTCGACATGGCGGCGCACTACCAGCGACACCCGGCGGGGCAGGCTGTGGGCTCCAATCACGACCCCAATTGTGCCACGAACACCGGCACCTGCCCTAATGGGGCACAATTTGCGTTCACCGGGGGTGCGGCCCGCTCTGGGAGACTGATTCGCGTGACGGTCCGGACGGGGGTGACGCTGCCGGGGCTGGCGGCCGGTACCGGTCGCCCGTCGCGCCCTTTCGGGATCTACGTTCACGTGCCGTTCTGCGCGACTCGGTGTGGCTACTGCGACTTCAACACCTATACCCCGGCCGAGTTGGCCGGTGGCAGCACCCCGGAGGGCTGGCTGGCCGCGTTGCGGATCGAGCTCCGCCTCGCGGCGGCTCATCTCGGTGTCGCGCCACCGGTGCAGACAGTGTTCGTCGGCGGCGGTACGCCCTCCCTGCTCGGAGCGGCCGGCCTCAGGTCCGTACTTGATGCGGTCGGCGACAATTTCGCGATCTCCCCGGGAGCCGAGGTCACCACCGAGGCCAATCCGGAATCGACGTCACCGGAGTTCTTTGCCCAGCTCCGCGCCGCGGGATTCACCCGAGTGTCCTTGGGCATGCAGTCGACGGCGCCGCATGTGCTCGCGGCGCTGGACCGCGTGCATTCACCCGGCCGGGCGCTCGAAGCGGCCCGGGAAGCCCGCGCGCAAGGATTCGACAACGTCAGCATCGACCTCATCTACGGGACGCCGGGGGAGACCGATGACGACCTTCTGAGGTCTGTCAGCTCGGCCGTTGAGGCCGGTGTCGATCACCTGTCCGCTTACTCGTTGATCGTCGAAGACGGCACCGCGCTGGCCCGCCGGGTGCGCCGCGGCGAGATGGCCGCACCGGACAATGACGTGGTGGCCCGACGCTACGAACTGCTCGACCGCCGCCTCGCCGATGCCGGCTTCGACTGGTACGAGGTGTCGAGCTGGGCTCGTCCCGGCGGGCAGTGCCTACATAACCTCGGCTACTGGGGCGGTGGGCAGTGGTGGGGCGCCGGCCCCGGCGCGCACGGATACGTCGGCTCCACCAGATGGTGGAATGTCAAGCACCCCAACGCTTACGCCGAAGCGCTCGCGAGCGGTTCGCTGCCAGTCGCCGACTTCGAACAGCTCGATGCCGAGGCCTTGCACACCGAGGAGGTGATGTTGGGGGTGCGCCTGCGCTCCGGGCTGCCGGTGGCGGTGTTGTCCGGGGCCGAGCGCGATCGGGCCTCGGAGGCGATCCAGGACGGACTGCTGTGCCGCCAGGGTGAGCGGCTGGTGCTGACCGACCGCGGCAGGCTGTTCGCGGATGCGGTGGTGCGGAATCTCCTCGATTGACCGGCTAGAGCAGTGCGGGCGCCAGGCGGCGCCATTGCTGGCGTGGGAACTCGCGCGGATCGGCGGTGATCACCTGAACGCAGACGTGGTCGGCCCCCGCCGCCCGGTGTTCCTGGACGCGCCGGCGCACGGCATCTTCGTCCCCCCAGGCGATGATCGAATCGAACAAGCGGTCGCTGACGGAGGCCAGATCGTCCTCGGTGAACCCTGATCGCAGCAGGTTGTTGGCATAGTTCGGCAGCCCCAGATACGAACGCAGCCAATCACTTCCGATGGAGCGTGCTTGTTCTCTGTCCTCGGTGAGCAGTACGGCCTGTTCGGGCAGCAGCAACGGGCCGTCGCCGAGTGCTTCGCGGGCGCTGTGCGTGTGCTCGGGGGTCGTCAGATACGGATGTGCGCCGCGCGCGCGGGTCGCAGACAGCTGGAGCATCTTCGGCCCCAGTGCGGCCAACACGCGGTTGGCCGTCGGAACCGGACGGGGCGCGGCGTCCAGCCCATCGAGAAATGCCCTCGTGGCAGCCAACGGCTTGCGGTAGCGGCCCGGCTCCGCCGCGTCGATCAGCCGCGCATGGCTCACCCCGATGCCGAGCAGGAAACGCTCCCCGTGGGCTTCGGTCAGCGTGGCGTAGCGTGCGGCCACGTCTGACGGCTCGTGCATCCATAGGTTGAGGACGCCGGTGGCGATCACCGTCTGCCGAGTTGCGGACAGCAGGTTTTCGACCGAATCGAGAAGCGGCCCGCCGACGTCGGGTATCCACAGTGCCGTATACCCCAGTTCGTCGAGTTCGGCGGCGGCGTCTGCCGCCTTGGCGGGGTTGCCGTAGCGCAACTGCGAACTCCACAGACCTACTCCGGATAGCTCCATGCCTTCTACCCATACCGTGTCCAGCGGCGGAGCGCCACGGGGCCGGACGGACATGCCTGCACGTCGGCCGTCGCTGATCACCGTAAACTGAACAGCGACCAGGACGGGGACGGAAGGCAGGTGGGCGGTGGGTAACGCCGACGATCGTCGATTCGAGGTGTTGCGTGCCATCGTCGCGGACTTCGTCGCCACCCACGAACCTATCGGTTCCAAGTCGATCGTCGAGCGCCACAATCTCGGTGTCTCGAGCGCGACCGTGCGCAACGACATGGCGGTTCTGGAGGCTGAGGGCTACATCGCCCAACCGCACACCAGCTCCGGTCGGGTACCCACGGAGAAGGGCTACCGTGAGTTCGTCGACCGGCTCGACAACGTCAAACCGATGTCGAGTGCCGAACGGAGCGCGATCCTCACGTTCCTGGAGACCGGTGTCGATCTCGATGACGTGCTGCGCCGCGCGGTGCGCCTGCTCGCACAGCTGACCCGTCAGGTCGCGATCGTGCAGTATCCGACGTTGTCGACGTCGTCGGTCCGACATCTTGAGGTGGTGGCGCTGACACCGGCGCGGCTGCTGTTGGTGGTGATCACCGACTCCGGCCGCGTTGACCAGCGGATTGTCGAATTGGGCGACGGAATCGACGATGTCGAACTCGCCCAGTTGCGTGACCTGCTCGGTCAGGCGCTAGAGGGAAAGCCGCTGGCCGCCGCCACGGTCGCGGTCTCTGACCTGGCATCACATCTCAACGGTCAGGGTGGCCTCGCCGATGCGGTCGGCAGGTCGGCCACCGTGCTGGTGGAGTCGCTGGTCGAACACAGCGAGGAGCGGTTACTGCTGGGCGGCACGGCCAACCTGACGCGCAACACCGCCGACTTCGGGGGATCATTGCGCTCGGTGCTCGAGGCGCTCGAGGAGCAGGTCGTGGTGTTGCGGCTACTGGCCGCGCAGCAGGAGGCGGGCAAGGTCACCGTGCGCATCGGTCACGAAACGGAAGCCGAGCAGATGTTGGGCACCTCGGTGGTCAGTACTCTTTACGGCAGCTCGGGCAAAGTGTTCGGCGGCATGGGTGTGGTCGGTCCCACTCGGATGGACTATCCGGGAACTATGGCCAATGTCGCCGCCGTTGCTCTCTACATTGGCGAGGTCTTAGGGAGCCGCTGATCCGCGTTGTATTGATCGGATCGACGGCTGGGAAAGGTTGAGTGTGGCACGCGACTATTTTGGGATGCTCGGCCTGAACAACGGCGCGAGTGACGCGGAGATCAAGCGCGCCTACCGCAAGCTCGCCCGCGAGCTGCACCCCGACGTGAATCCTGACGAGGCGGCGCAGACCCGCTTCAAGGAGGTCAGTGTCGCCTACGAGGTGCTCAGCGATCCGGAGAAGCGCCGCATCGTCGACATGGGTGGCGATCCGATGGAGTCAGCGGCCGCCGGCGGCGGGTTCGGCGGGTTCGGCGGGCTCGGCGATGTCTTCGAGGCGTTCTTCGGCGGCGGGGCCACCTCGCGCGGGCCGGCAGGCCGGGTCAGGCCCGGGTCCGATTCGCTGCTGCGGATGCGGCTGGACCTGGCCGAGTGTGCGACCGGCGTGACCAAGCAGGTCACTGTCGACACCGCCGTACTGTGCGACTTGTGCCAGGGCAAAGGCACCCACGGCACGTCGACGCCGGTGTCCTGCGATACCTGCGGTGGAAACGGCGAGATCCAGACCGTGCAGCGCTCGCTGCTCGGCCAGGTGATGACATCGCGACCCTGCCCGGTCTGCGGCGGTGTCGGCGAGGTCATCCCGGATCCCTGCAACCGATGCGCCGGGGACGGCCGGGTGCGCGCCCGTCGGGATATCAGCGTCAAGATTTCGGCCGGCGTGGCCGATGGGATGCGGGTGCGGCTGGCTGCCCAAGGCGAGGTGGGGCCCGGTGGCGGGCCTTCAGGTGACCTGTACGTCGAGGTCCACGAGACGCCGCACGACGTTTTCGTCCGCGACGGCGACGATCTGCATTGCACCATCTCGGTCCCGATGGTCGACGCCGCGCTGGGCACCACGGTCACCGTCGATGCGATCCTCGACGGACCCATCGAGATCACCATCGGCGCCGGAACCCAACCCGGCTCGATCACTACCCTGCGCGGACGCGGCATGCCCCATCTGCGTTCCGGCGTGCGTGGCAACCTGAACGCCCACATCGACGTCGTGGTGCCCGCCCGGCTCGATCACGAGGACATCGAGTTGCTTCGGACGTTCAAGGAGCGCACCCACGGCGCGGCCGAGGTGCGTAGCGCGCAGAGCAACAACACCTCACACGGCGGCGGTCTGTTCAACCGGCTGCGCGAAACGTTCACCGGTCGCTAGCGCTGTGAGCCGAGGGCTCTTCTACGTCGAAACGCTGCCCGCAGTCGGTGGGCTTGCGATCCTCGACGGTGACGAGGGTTTTCACGCGGCCAACGTGCGTCGCACCCGGCCCGGAGAGCAACTCGACCTCGGCGACGGCGCTGGCACCGTGGCGCACTGCGTCGTCGAGGACGTCGCCAAGGGCAGATTGTCGGCCCGGGTGCAGGCCATTCACCTGGTGGAACGTCCCACGCCCACGGTTACCGTCGTGCAGGCGCTGCCCAAGTCGGAGCGCTCCGAACTGGCAATCGAACTGGCCACCGAGGCGGGTGCGGACGCGTTCGTGGGTTGGCAGGCGGCGCGCTGCGTGGCCCGCTGGGGTGGACCCGAAAAGGTGGAAAAGGGGCTGCGCCGTTGGGCAGCGGTGGCGCGGTCTGCTGCCCGCCAGTCGCGGCGCCCCTACATTCCGGCAGTCGAGGGCGTCGTGACGACGGCCGGACTTGTCGATCGGGTGCGCGCCGCGTCACCGTCCACGGTGCTGGTGCTGCACGAGTCGGCCACCCGGCCGCTGGGTTCGGCGGCCGGGCTGTTCGGTTTGGCGACCGGGCCGTCCTCGGCGACCGGGCCGGCGGCGGAGGCGCTCACCCTGGTGGTTGGGCCGGAGGGCGGTATCGCCGACGAGGAACTCGAGGCGTTGGGCGATGCCGGTGCGGTGTTGGTACGGCTGGGACCGACAGTGTTGCGGACATCCACGGCAGCGGCGGTGGCGCTGGGCGCTCTCGGGGTGCTGACCTCCCGGTGGTGCTAGCTGGTGGGACTGATCAGGCCTTTCGGGGTTCGGCTCCCGGAATCGGTCGGCGGTTGGTGTGAACCGCGTTGCCGAACGTGAAGACACCTTCACGCTGGGTCGCGACTGTGCCGACACCTTCACGTTGGCCGACCAGCGGTGGTGTGCAGGGAGTGGTGGTGTGCAAGGACTTGTCCGACTGACGCCCCGGTGACGCTAAACTGAGGTTTCGATTCGGCCGGCGCGACCCGAAGCTCGGTCGGAAAAGAGAAAGCAGGCAGAAAACCACACGTGAGCCCCCGAGAGACGAACGCCGCCTCGGACGCACCTGGAACGGCTGTCCGCAGCAGCATGACTGTTCCGCCCGACCTCGTCGTGGGCCTGCTGGGGTCCTCCGACGAGAATCTGCGCGCACTCGAGCATCTGCTTTCCGCCGACATCCACGCCCGCGGGAACGCGATCACCCTGTCGGGTGAACCCGCCGACGTCGCCCTGGCCGAGCGGGCGATCTCTGAACTGGTCGAGGTCGTCGCCGGCGGCCAGACGCTGACAGCGGACGCGGTGCGGCACAGCGTGGCGATGCTGACGGGCACGGTCGAGGAGTCGCCGGCCGAGGTGCTGACTCTGGACATCCTGTCGCGACGCGGCAAGACCATCCGGCCCAAGACGCTGAACCAGAAGCGCTACGTCGACGCGATCGATTCGCACACCATTGTGTTCGGTGTCGGTCCGGCGGGCACCGGCAAGACCTATCTGGCGATGGCCAAGGCGGTCAGCGCGCTGCAGTCCAAACAGGTCAGCCGGATCATTCTGACCCGCCCAGCTGTGGAAGCCGGTGAGAGCCTTGGCTTTCTGCCCGGCACCCTGAGTGAGAAGATCGACCCCTATATGCGCCCGCTGTATGACGCCCTGCACGACATGATGGATCCCGAGTTGATCCCGAAGCTGATGAACGCCGGGGTGATCGAGGTGGCGCCGCTGGCCTACATGCGGGGCAGGACGCTGTCAGATGCCTTCATCATCCTCGACGAGGCACAGAACACCACCGCCCAGCAGATGAAAATGTTCCTGACGCGACTCGGCTTCGACTCGAAGATCGTTGTGACGGGCGACATCACGCAGGTTGATCTGCCCGGTGGCGCGTCCTCGGGGCTGCACTCGGCGATGCGTACTCTCGACGGGATCGACGACATCCACTTCTCCGAACTCACCAGCGCCGACGTGGTTCGCCACCGCCTGGTGAGTGAGATCGTCGACGCATATGCGAGGGCGGACGGGGAAGCTGGCGACCGATTGATGAACCGGGCGCAGCGGCGTTCGAGTGGCGCAGGCAGACCGAGGCGCTAGTGGACGGCCGATGAGTATCGAGGTTGCCAACGAATCGGGCATCGACATCTCTGAACAGGAATTGATCAGCGTCGCCCAATTCGTCATTGGAAAGATGGACGTCAACCCGGCCGCGGAGCTTTCGATGGTGCTGCTCGACTCCGCGGCGATGGCCGACCTGCACATGCGGTGGATGGACCTGCCCGGCCCGACCGACGTCATGAGCTTCCCGATGGACGAATTAGAGCCCGGCGGCAGGCCGGATGCGCCTGAGCCCGGGCCGTCCATGCTCGGCGACATCGTGCTGTGTCCGGAGTTCGCGGCAAAGCAGGCTGCCGACGCCGGGCACCCGCTCGGCCAGGAACTGGCGCTACTGACCGTGCACGGGGTATTGCATCTACTGGGTTTTGACCACGCCGAACCCGACGAGGAAAAAGAGATGTTCGCGCTGCAGCGCGAGCTGCTCGAGGAGTGGGTGGCCGACCAGGTCGATTCGTACTACCAGGACCGACAGACCGAGAAGGACCGTCGTCTGGTGGACAAGTCCCGATTCTTCGATGATTCGCACCACGGCGACGATTCGTGAGCTCGGTCGGTCAACTGATCAGCGCCGTCGTGCTGGTCGGCTTAGGTGGAATGTTCGCGGCGAGCGACGCCGCATTGAGCACGGTGTCGATGGCCCGGGTCGAGGAACTCGTCCGCGAGGGACGTCCCGGTGCGGTGCGGTTGGCGCGGGTGATGCTGGAGCGGCCCCGCTACATCAACCTCATCGTGTTGCTCCGGATCGCCTGCGAGGTCAGCGCGACGGTGCTGCTGGCGGCGTTCCTGGACGGCAGCCTCGGTGTGACCGGAGGTCTGGTCGCCGCGGCCGCGATCATGGTGGTGGTCAGCTTCGTGGCGATCGGTGTCGGGCCGCGGACCGTGGGCCGGCAGAACGCTTACAGCATCGCCCTGCTCACCGCCCTTCCGCTGCAAATGATCTCGGTGCTGTTGCTGCCGGTGAGCCGGCTGCTCGTCCTGATCGGTAATGCGTTGACTCCGGGCCGGGGCTTTCGCAACGGCCCGTTCGCTTCTGAGATCGAGTTGCGCGAGGTCGTTGACCTGGCCCAGCAGCGGGGAGTGGTGGCCGACGATGAGCGCCGGATGATCCAGTCGGTGTTCGAGCTCGGCGACACACCGGCGCGGGAGGTGATGGTTCCGCGCACCGAGATGGTCTGGATCGAGTCGGACAAAACCGCCGGCCAGGCCACCTCGCTGGCGGTGCGCAGCGGGCATTCCCGAATTCCGGTGGTCGGCGAAAACGTCGACGACGTCATCGGTGTCGTTTACCTCAAAGATCTCGTTCAGCGAACCTATTACTCGACCAACGGCGGCCGAGACACCGCTGTCTCCAACGTGATGCGCGCAGTGGCGTTCGTTCCTGACTCCAAGCCCTTGGACGCCCTGCTGAGGGATATGCAGCGCGACCGGGTCCATATGGTGCTGTTGGTCAATGAGTACGGCGCGATCGCGGGCCTGGTGACCATCGAGGATGTGCTTGAGGAAATCGTCGGGGAGATCGCCGACGAATACGACACCGACGAGGTCGCGCCCATCGAAGATCTGGGGGATCTGTCCTACCGGGTGTCGGCCCGGCTGCCGATCGAAGACCTCGGCGAGCTCTACGGCGTCGAGTTCGACAAGCAGCTCGACGTCGACACTGTGGGAGGGTTGGTCGCACTCGAGCTCGGACGCGTTCCCCTGCCCGGAGCCGAGGTGACGTGGGACGGGCTGCGGCTCCGCGCCGAGGGTGGGCCGGACCCGCGGGGGCGGCTGCGAATCGGCACCGTGCTGGTCAGGCCTACCGAGCCAGACCCTGACCAGGAGGAAGAAGAGGGCGCATGAACCGCCTGGACCCCGAAGACACGAAGCTGGTGACTCTCGCCCGGGGCGCGATGGCGCGGGCCGAGCAGGCCAGCGGCGCTGCTGTTCGCGACGCCGACGGCCGCACCTACGCCGGAGCGCCGGTGACGCTGGCGACGCTCACGGTGACGGCGCTGCAAGCAGCCGTCGTCGCCGCGGTGTCCAGCGGCGCGGCCGGTCTGGAGGCAGCCGTCCTGGTCGGTGGGGCCGCCGACGATCCTGGCGTCACAGCCGTGCACGAACTGTCCGGCGACGCGGTGATCATCCGGACCGACCGGTCAGGGCAGGTGCTGAGGTGAACCCCGAGCGTGCACAGAGATCGCGAATTCGGGTGACTCCAAGCCTCACGAGGCGATCTCGGCGCACCCTCGGTGACGTCCGATGACCGAGTTTCGTTCGGGCTTCGTCTGTTTCGTGGGCAGACCGAACACGGGCAAGTCCACGCTCACCAACGCGCTGGTCGGCACCAAGGTGGCGATCACGTCGAACCGACCGCAAACCACCCGGCACACCATCCGCGGCATCGTGCACCGCGCGGATTTCCAGATCGTGCTCGTCGACACCCCAGGGTTGCACCGACCCCGCACATTGCTCGGTCAGCGCCTTAACGACCTGGTCAAGGGCACCTATTCGGAGGTCGACGTCATCGGGCTGTGCATTGCGGCCGACGCGAAGATCGGGCCGGGGGATCGGTGGATCGTCGAGCAGATCGGTGCAGTCGCGCCGAGGACGACGCTGGTCGCGATCGTCACCAAGACCGACAAGGTATCCAAAGACCGGGTCGCCGAGCAGCTGACGGCGGTCAGCGAGCTCGTCGGGCCTGCCGCCGAGATCGTGCCGGTCTCGGCCACCACCGGTGCCCAGCTCGACGTGCTGATCGACGTGCTGGCCGCGCAGCTGGCGCCCGGCCCGGCGTTCTACCCCGACGGTGAGCTCACTGATGAGCCAGAGGAAGTGCTGATGGCGGAGCTGATCCGCGAGGCCGCGCTGGAGGGCGTCCGCGACGAGCTACCGCACTCGCTGGCCGTGGTCATCGAGGAGATGGAGTTGAGGCCGGGCCGCCCCGAGGATCGGGCTCTCATCGACGT
>Ga0114921_10000247_pt1 | contig 22577 bp, 17 predicted proteins | sample BentaG_FD_87016 | JGI IMG/M metagenome (GOLD analysis project Ga0114921, IMG submission 87016) | Deep subsurface microbial communities from South Atlantic Ocean to uncover new lineages of life (NeLLi) - Benguela_00093 metaG | ecosystem: Environmental > Aquatic > Marine > Oceanic > Sediment ... | reverse complement strand
CGATCAGGTTGTTGGCGGCTTCCAGGTAGGCGGCAACCAGCTGGTCGTAGGAGACGTTGCGGGCTCCGGGGTCGTTGACGTCGGGCGAGATCGACGCGGTCCGGGTCGTCGGCCCCAGCGCCCCGGCGACGTAGCGGGGCCTCTCCGGGGTGCTGAACTCGTCGCAGGCCGCCCGCGCGAGGGCGGCACCCGCGTAGTTCAGTTCGTAGCTCAGCTCCGCCATGTCGTAGTCGGAGAGCGAGACCGCATTGGCATTGAACGTGTTGGTCTCCAGGACGTCGGCGCCCGCCTCGAGGTACTCGCGGTGGATTCCTTCGATGATCTGCGGCTGGGTGAGGGTGAGCAGGTCGTTGTTGCCTTGAAGATCGCTCTGCCAATCCTTGAACCGCTCGCCGCGGTAGCCGGCCTCGTCCGGCCGGTCCCGCTGGATCGCCGTGCCCATCGCGCCGTCGATCACCATGATCCGCTGGCGCAGAGCCGCGGTCAGTTCGTCGGTGCAGTCGGGGCGGATGTTCGGCTCGAAGTCATTCAACGCAGTGTCATTCAACGCAGAGGCACCCACGTCCGTTCCTTCCGTAGCGGAAGGCGTCCTTAGCTCTGCCGAGCGTGGCGGATACCAGAGGGGAACCCGGTCCCCGGCAATAACCGTTGCAACGCCTCTCGACAAGAAAAGTCTACGTCCTCGCTCGTTCGGGGTCAGCGACGCCCAACACCTCGCCATGATCCACCCTGACCCGCCCGACGACCGCCAGGGTAATCAAGGAGCCGCGAACTCGGCCGCGGGTCGATGCCCGTCATCGGGCCCATGCAGGGCTTACCCTGACCATGTGCCCCCCTCGGATTTCTGCGGTCCGAAGCTACCCGACCTGCCCGCTCTGCGCGACAGCACCATCGTCGCAGCGTTCGAGGGGTGGAATGACGCCGGCGACGCGGCCAGCGATGCGCTCCAGCACCTGGACGCCATCTGGGAGGCCGACACACTCATCGAGATCGACGACGAGGCCTACTACGACTACCAGGTCAACAGGCCGGTGATTCGCCAGGTCGACGGTGTAACCCGCGAACTGGTCTGGCCGTCGATGCGGATTTCGCACTGCCGCCCGCCCGGCAGCGACCGTGACATCGTGCTGATGCACGGCGTGGAACCGAACATGCGGTGGCGGACTTTCTGCGCGGAATTGCTCGCCATCGCCGACAAACTCAACGTGCAGACGGTCGTGATCCTGGGCGCACTGCTCGCCGATACACCCCACACCCGGCCCGTACCGGTGACCGGGGCCGCCTACTCCTCCGACTCAGCGAAGACATTCGGACTGGAGGAGACCAGGTACGAGGGTCCGACCGGTATCGCCGGCGTGTTCCAGGACGCCTGCGTGCAGGCTGGGATACCGGCCGTCACGTTCTGGGCGGCAGTTCCGCACTACGTGTCGCAGCCGCCGAACCCCAAAGCTACGGTCGCCCTGCTGCGACGGGTCGAGGATGTCCTCGATCTCGAGGTGCCCCTTGCCGACCTGCCCGCCCAGGCCGAGGAGTGGGAAGAGGCGGTCACCGAGATGACCTCCGAGGACGACGAGATCTCTGAGTATGTCCAGTCGCTGGAGGAACGCGGCGATGCCGAGGTGGAAATGAACGAGGCGATCGGCAAAATCGATGGTGACGCGCTGGCCGCCGAGTTCGAACGCTACCTGCGGCGCCGAGGGCGGTAGCGCCCGACAGAAGAATCCGAGGGCGGTAGCGCGTCTGCTGGTGTGCTTACAGATCGATTCTCTAACCGTATTCGCGATCTGAACGCACACCAGCGCCGCGGTCGATGCAGCCGCCGCGCCGGACAGGACGAGCCCGGCCGCCGGTCACCGCTCCTCTAACTCTGCGATCCGGGAACTCATCGACCGGCCGAGCGCAGCCACCTCGGCGTCCATCCGTGGAAGCGACTCGGGCACGAACTTGGCCACCTGCCCCTCGCCGACCCGCGTGGACAGGAGCGGTTTGAGCCACCGGAGGGCACCGACCCACCCCGGACAGTTCACCTGTCGTTTGCGTCGCTCGATGCCGGAGACGAAGGCCTCTGCGCAGGCCTCGACAGATGTCGTCTTGTTCAGCGGGAACGGCAGCTTGAGCAACATTTCGGCGAATGCCGGCAGGTCGGCTTTCGTGTCGCGAACCAGCGGCGTGTCAATCCAGGACATGTGTGCCGAGCCGACGTCGACTCCCCGGTACCCCACCTCCAGTCGTACAGCGTTGGCGAAATGCTCGACGGCCGCCTTGGCAGCGTTGTAGGGAGCCAGACCCGGTGCTGCGGCGTAGGCGGCCAACGACGAGACGATCAGCACGTATCCGCGTCGGTCGAGCACCGAGGGCAGTGTCGCCCGCACGGTGTGAAACACGCCCATGACATTGACATCCAAGAGAGTCTGAAAGGCTCGGGGGTCGACCTGTAGCACCGAACCGTACGTCGCGATTCCGGCGTTGGCCATGACGATGTCGATGCCGCCGAAGCGGTCGACCGCGCTGGCCACGGCGCTTTCCATGGCCCCCAGATCGCGCACATCCGCCAGGACGGTGTGTACCCGATCAGCGCCCAACATTCCGGCGAGTTCGGCCAGCGGGGCCGCATCGAGGTCGGTCAGGACCAGTCTGGCTCCTTTGCCGTGCAGTTGGCGGGCGACTTCCGCACCGACACCGCGTGCGCCACCAGTGATGAAGACTGTCTTGCCGGCCACAGAACCCATGGCCGCAACCTACTCCACAGCAGATGGGTTACAACTGGATGCCCAGCAGCGCGTCGACTGCAGTGGCCACCGTGTTCCCGGCCGTGCCGTCGTGGCCTCCGTAGAACAGTGCATCGTCAGCCCAACCATCAAGCGCTGCAATCGCTTTCGGCGTGTCAAGGTCGTCGGCCAGGTAGCGGCGGACCCGAGCCACCACGTCGGCGGGATCCGGTGCGCCCGCCAGGGCGGTCGCGTTTCGCCATCGCTGCAGCCGATCCTGCGCGGCGTCGAGTACCGCCTGACTCCAGAACCGGTCGTCGCGGTAATGCCCGGCGAAGAGTCCGAGCCGGATTACCGACGGGTCGACACCTTGTTTGCGCAGGCCCGAAACCAGCACCAGGTTTCCCCGGCTCTTGGACATTTTGTGCCCGTCCCAGCCGATCATGCCGGCGTGTACGTAGTGGCGCGCGAAACGCCTTTCGCCGGTGACGGATTCGGCGTGCGCGGCAGAGAACTCATGGTGCGGGAAGATCAGATCGCTACCGCCGCCCTGTATGTCCAAGTCGGTGCCGATGCGGCTGAGCGCGATCGCTGCACACTCGACGTGCCAGCCCGGCCTGCCCGGCCCGAACGGCGACGGCCAGCTGGGCTCGCCGGGCCGCTGCGCCCGCCACAGCAGCGCATCGAGGGGATCGCCCTTGCCGGCCCGCTCGGGGTCTCCCCCGCGCTCGCTGAACAGGGCGGTCATGGTGTCGCGGTCGTAGCCCGACTCGTAACCGAACTGCACGGTCGCGTCGGCACGGAAGTACACGTCGGGGTACTGCGAATCGTCGACGATGTAGGCGGCCCCGGAGGCCAACATTTTTTCGACGACCTCGATGACCTCGGCCACAGCTTCGGTGGCGGCCACGTAGTCCTGGGGCGGCAGCACCCGCAGGACCGCCATGTCCTCGCGAAACAGCTCAGTTTCGCGGTCGGCGAGCTCGCGCCAGCCGATCCCGTCGCGCTGAGCTCGCTCGAACAGCGGATCGTCGACGTCGGTGACGTTCTGCACGTAGTGCACATCGTGACCGGCGTCCAGCCATATGCGGTGCACCAGGTCGAAGGTCAGGTAGGTGGCGGCATGCCCCAGGTGGGTGGCGTCGTAGGGGGTGATCCCGCACACGTACATGCTGGCGGTGGCGCCGGGAGTAACCGGACGCACCTGCCGGTCTGCGCTGTCGTAAAGCCTTAGCTGCGGCCCACGCCCAGCAAGCACCGGAACACGCGGCGCCGACCACGATTGCATGGCATCGACCTTAAACATCGCCATCGGGGACACCGTCGACGGCTGTTTCATTCCCGAGGAAATCCCGCCCCGGTTCCCCGCTAACGATCACGGCGGGCCGACCACATCGCTTCCAGGAGCACCTCGGCCACCTCCGGGCGGCACATCAGTAGGTCCGGGAGGTAGGGATCGCGGCAGTTGTACACCAGCGGGGTGCCGTCGAGCCGCGACGCGTGCATCCCGGCGGCCCAGAGAACTCCGGCCGGGGCTGCCGAATCCCATTCCCACTGTCCTCCCGCGTGCACGTAGGCGTCGACGTCACCGCGGACCACCGCCATCGCCTTGGCTCCGGCCGACCCGATCCGGACCAGTTGGATGTCGAGCTGTTCGCGGAGCCGCCACAGCACCGCGGGCGGCCGATTGGAGCTGGCGGTAATGCGGATCGGACCTGCGGTGCGCGGAGGCGGAGCGGTGACGGTGTCGGTGCGGTAAACCTCGCCGTGTGCAGGCAGGGCGACTGCGGCATCGGTGATCGTGCCACCTCCGGTAGGCCCGCAAAGACCGGAAAAGCGTTGCCACAACGCTATGTGCACCGCCCAATCGGCGCGGCCCGGCATCGAGTACTCGTGGGTGCCGTCAACGGGGTCGACGATCCATACCCGATCGGCGTCGACCCGCGACACGTCATCGACTGCCTCCTCCGACAACACCGGATCATGCGGCCGCTCGCGGTGCAGACGGTCCAGGATCAATGTGTTGGCACGCTTGTCGCCGGCGTTGCCGAGATAGTAGGGGTCAAAAAAATCCCCGTACCCGATCTGCTCGCGCATCGCCAGCAGTAGCTCACCGGCATCGGCAGCCACAGCGGCGGCCAACGCCGCGTCGGTAAGGGTCACTGCGCAAGTACACCACGTCAGAATGCCGGCCACGGTATGGGCCGTCGACCGTCGGGGGTTGGCATCACCGGATTTCTCAGCAAGGCAACAACTCTGGCCCGCAGCGCGGCGACTTCCGCAGGCGTGATGTGGCTGTGCAGTTGCGCGCCGAGCTCATCACCCAGCGCCTCACTGAGTCGGCTGACCGCCTCGAGGGTCGCGTCGTCGACGGGCTTGCCCGCCCAGCCCCACAGCACGGTGCGCAGCTTGTCCTCGACGTGCAGGGAGACGCCGTGGTCGACGCCGTAGATCTGCCCGTCGACGCCGGACAGGATATGTCCGCCCTTGCGATCGGCGTTGTTGACTAACACGTCGAACACCGCCACCCGCCGCAGGCGGTCATCGTCGGCGTGCACCAGCGTGACCTCGTCGCCGGCGTAGTCGTAGGCCTGCAGAACCGGCAGGAAATCCGCCGGGATTCGGCTCGAAGGCAGCAGGTCGATCAGGTCCGGGCCCGCCACGTCAGAGCCGTCACTGTCGCCGTCGTCGGCGTCGTCGGCCGGTTGGTCAACCCAGCACTGCAACATCCCCGGGCCGACCGGACCGTCACGAATGATGGTGTAAGGAACGATATTCCAGCCCAGCGCCGCCGAAACCAGGTAGCAACTGAGTTCGCGTCCGGCCAGCGTGCCGTCTGGGAAGTCCCACAGCGGCGCCTCACCCCTGACCGGTTTGTAGACGCAGTGTTGAACACGATCATCAAGTTTCGCCTCGCACAGGAAGGTCGCGTTGCTCGCAGAACGAATCCGGCCGATGACGGTCAGCTCACCGCGCTGAAGCGCCTGCTCAGGTGTCGTCGGCATCGTCGGACCCGGCCAGCGCGCCGCGCCGGTAGCCGTTGGTGCGGACGCAGATGTGCCCTTCGGGATCCAGCGGCTCATCGCAGAGCGGGCAGGGCGGGCGTCCAGCCGAGATGACCCGATTGGAGCGGGCCGCGAACTCCCGGGCCGAGTCAGGGATCAGGAATACCCGTACCGCGTCGGGACCCTCTTCGGCATCGTCGAGGACCACCGACGCGTCGAACTCGACGTCGGAGACCGCCAGGAGTTCGACTACGACAGTCTCAGCCTCCGAGTCCCAACCCAGGCCCATGGTGCCGACCCGGAACTCGGCATCCACCGGGGTAACCAATGGGCTCAGATCCTCGACATCACCGGTGTCGGGCGGGACCGGTGTGCCGAAACGACGATTGATCTCCAACAACAGCGCGGCGATCCGTTCGGCAAGCACCTCCACCTGCTGTTTCTCCAGGATCACCGAGATCACCCGGGTGTCGTGGACCGCCTGCAGATAGAAGGTTCGATTCCCCGGTTGGCCGACAGTCCCGGCCACGAATCGGTCGGGTGTGCGGAAGACGTGGATTTCGCGAGCCATGGCAGGGTCCAAAATACCGGCAATGCCACTTCAGCCGTAATTGTGCGGCGTCGCACTCATCCGGTCGATCCGCCCACCACACCGTCACCTGCGGGTACTTCACTGTCTCGTACGGATTCCTGAGACTTCTCGACGGCGGGTGGGGCAGACAGCACGGAGTTCAGCGCGGAGCCCGTGTGATTGACATGGATCACGAATGGCCGCGCCGTCGTGTAGCGGATGACGCTCACCGAAGCCGGGTCGGCATTGATGCGCTGGAAACTGTCCAGGTGCGAGCCGAGCGCATCGGCCAGCACCGCCTTGATCACGTCGCCGTGGGTACATGCCACCCACAGCACGTCACCGCTGTGCTCCTCGGCCAACCTGCGGTCGTGCTCGCGTACCGCCGCCACCGCGCGAGCCTGGACGCCCGCCAGCCCCTCCCCATCGGGAAACACTGCTGCGCTGGGATGTTGCTGGACTACCCCCCACAGCGGTTCCTTCACCAGTTCACCGATTTTGCGGCCGGTCCACGAGCCGTAGTCGACCTCGGAGATTCGCTCATCGATGAGGGGGTCCAGGCTCAGCGCCGCGGCCAGGGGTGCCACAGTTCGCTCACATCGCAGCAACGGTGAGCGAACGATCGCGCGGATCGGCAGCACCCCGATCCGCTCGACGAGCGCCCCGGCCTGCTCGCGACCTCGATCGTCGAGGTCGACGCCCGAGGAGCGACCGGCCAAAGTGTGGGCCGTGTTCGATGTCGAACGGCCGTGGCGCAGTAGCAGAACGGTCATGTCGCGGCCACCACTCCGGTCCCCAACAGAATGAGCACGACGACGCCCAGCACAATGCGGTAACCGACGAACCAGTACATGCTGTGCCGGACCAGGAAACGCAGGAACCAGGACACCGCGGCGAACCCCACGATGAACGCGATCACGGTGGCAACCAGCAACTGGGCACCGCTGGCGCTCATGCCTTCCCCGGCCGGGTTGAACGCGTCGGGCAATGAGAACAGGCCCGAGGCGAACACCGCCGGTATCGCCAGCAGGAAGCCGAAGCGTGCTGCGAGCTCACGATCGAGGCCCCGGAACAGCCCCGCGCTGATCGTCGCACCCGACCGCGAAACCCCCGGCACCAGCGCCAGGCACTGCGCGAGGCCGACGATGACGCTGTCCTTCCAGGTGAGCTGCTCGACTTGACGCGTTTGCCGGCCGAAGTACTCGGCCGCCGCAATGACCAGTGAAAAGACTACGAGGGCGGTCGCCACCAGCCACAGATTTCGTGCGCCGGTGCGAATCTCGTCCTTGAACAGCAGCCCGACCACGCCGATCGGGATCGAGCCGATGATCACCCACCACCCCAGCCAGTAATCGACGGTGCGGTGGGCGACCACGAACAGGCCGCTAAACCACGCCTTGACGATCCGCACGATATCGCGGGCGAAGTAGACCAGCACGGCCGCTTCGGTGCCGAGCTGACTGACGGCGGTGAACGAGGCACCGGCGTCCTCATCGAAGAACACCCGCGATGCGATCGCCAGGTGCCCCGATGAAGACACCGGCAGAAACTCGGTGAGACCCTGCAGTACCGAGAGGACGGCGACCTGCAGCCACGACATCGCAGGTACGTCCGTCACGACGACGACCGTACCGTGACGTGGGGTTAGCGGCCTTCAGCGGCTATGGCGAGGCACCGGCTGAGCTTCGGCCACCGCATCGCGGACCGCGGCAGCAAGGCTGCGCTCGTCGGACAAATCGATTTCGGTCAGTTTGCGGGTGGCCACCGCGACGATGTCTTCGGACTGCGGGACCAGATCACGCAGCCGCGGCCGATAAATCTCCACGACCAGCGCCTGGTGCTCAATGTGGAAGGAGAACGCTCGCCCGTCGCCCACCTGGCCAAACCCGCTGGCATGCACCCCGGTGGTGATGTCCTCAACTGCGAATTCTCGATCGGTCACGTCGCTGTCCGCCGCGAGATTCATGACCCGTACCATACCGCCGCTGGCGCCAATTGACGCTGCGATGCCGGCGATTCGGGCCCTTGAATTTGAATACACTGATCCGATCAGGTTCCGCCCACAATCGAGAGCTTCCCGTTGCCGCGTCGCATTGAACTACCAGCTCAACTGGTCCGCCACACCGTTGCGATGCTGACGATGGCGCTGACCGCGGCGCTTTTCACCGGGTGTTCGTCCAAACTTGCGGACACGACCCCGCCCACCATCGATGCCGCGTCAGCGGCCGCGTCGCCGCCGGTTACCGCCACTCCTGCGGGAGTGGTGCGCCCACTGCCCGGTCCCGCGCAGGCGGCGACATTCGATGCCGGGACCGGCTCGCTGGTGGTTCTGGGGGGCCGCGCCGACGAGGGGTCGGTCCTCACGGTCTTCTCTGCGACGGGTTCGGCCGCCGCGACCCGCCTCGAGGGCACCGCGACGGCGCTGGCCGGCGATGACGAGGGCCGGCTGTTCCTGTCGACGAAAGGCGGTTACTTCCGGTTCGACATCGCGTCGGGCACCGCGACGAGAATCGGCGTGCAGGGTCTCGACCAGGTCGACATCACCGCCATCGCCCGGCGAACCGACGGCCGGCTCGTTCTGGGCAGCGCCGACGGTGCGGTCTACACGCTGGCTTCTGACACCACAGTCGGCGCACGACTGAAGATCTTCGCGCGGGTGGACAGCATCGTCATGCAGGGCGATACCGCCGTCGTGCTGGACCGCGGCCAGACCTCTATCACCAGCCTGAACTCCGAGGGCACGAAGGCCGAACAGGCGCTGCGGGCCGGCGAGGGCGCCACCACCATGGCCGCGGACTCCGCGGGACTGGTACTGGTCACCGACACCCGCGGGGGCGAGTTGCTGGTGTACGGCGTCGATCCGCTCATCCTGCGTCAGCGCTTCCCGGTGCCGGACTCGCCCTACGGCCTGGCAGCGTCCGGCACCCGAACAGGGCTTGCCTGGGTCGCCCAGACGGCGACCAACACCGTTGTTGGTTACGATCTGGCGACCGGGATCCCCGTCGAGAAGGTGCGATATCAAACAGTGCAGCAGCCCAACTCGCTGGCCTTCGACAATGCTTCCGCAACCCTCTATGTGGTGTCCGGCGCGGGAGCCGGCGTCCAGGTGATCACCTCCGCCGGAGTGCCGAAGTGAACCCCCCCGCCCGAGGCCCGATGCCCGCGGCCTGGAACAAGGTGGTCTCCGACGACCACTCGGGCGATTACGAGTGGATTCCATTGCGGCTGCCACCCGAGGTGACCCGCGTCAGCGCATCCATCCGGTTGTCGATCGAGGCCGAGTACCGAGGTTGGGAATTGACCCGGGTTCGGCTGTACACCGACGGCAGTAGACGGGTACTGCTGAAGCGCAGAAAACGCGCCGACACGGCACGCCACCCTGACCAGCCCGCGCTGTAAAGGGACCGGCTTTGACATACCGACTGTTGCGGCGGGCCCTGTTCCTGGCCCCCCCAGAATGGATCCACACCTGGGTCTTTGCGGGCCTACGCGCCGCCACCCGGCCCGCCGCGCTGCGCCGCGGACTGGCGCGCCGCCTGACTCCGGTGGACCCGGTGCTGGCCAGCACCGTGTTCGGCATCGGCTTTCGGGGCCCAATGGGGCTGGCGGCCGGGTTCGACAAGGACGGGCTCGGTGTGCGCACCTGGGGCGCGCTGGGCTTCGGGCACGCCGAAGTGGGCACCGTCACGGCGCAACCGCAGCCAGGCAATCCGCGGCCGAGGATGTTCCGGTTGCCCGCCGACCGCGCACTGCTCAACCGGATGGGATTCAACAACCAGGGCGCCGGGGCGCTGGCAATGCAGCTCACGCGGCGCAGCCCCGATTTTCCGATCGGGGTCAACATCGGCAAGACCAAGGTCACCCCGCCCGAACGGGCAGCCCAGGACTACGCCGAGAGCGCCCGGCTGCTGGGACCGCTGGCGGACTACCTGGTCGTCAACGTCAGCTCACCGAACACCCCGGGCTTGCGTGACCTGCAATCGGTCGATGCGCTGCGGCCGATTCTCGCGGCGGTGCTCGCCGAGACGTCGACGCCGGTGCTGGTCAAGATCGCACCCGACCTCGCCGACGGCGATATCGACGACATCGCTGATCTGGCAGTCGAACTCGGCCTCGCCGGGATCGTCGCCACCAACACGACAGTGTCCCGCGACGGCCTGAGGACGCCCCGGGTCGATGAACTGGGCCCCGGCGGCATCTCCGGCCCCCCGGTGGCCCGGCGCTCCGCGCAGGTGCTCCGCCGGCTGTACCGCAGAGTGGGCGACCGACTGGTGCTGATCAGCGTCGGCGGCATCGAGACCCCGCAGGACGCATGGGAGCGCATCGTATCGGGCGCTTCGCTGCTGCAGGGTTACACCGGGTTCGTCTACGGCGGCGGGCTGTGGGCGAAGACGATCCATGACGGGCTCGCGCGCCGCCTGCACGAGAACCGCTTCCGCAGCCTTGCCGACGCTGTCGGATCCGCAACTCGGTGACTTCGGCGTGGTTGTCGACGGCTGGCGAAGACAACCACGCCGAAATCACTACTTCTGTTCGTAGGTGCCGTGGATGAGCGCCCGGGCGATAGCGTGACCGAAGAGGTTGAAGCCCAGGTAGGCCGGGGTGCCCTCCGCGGGAACGTCGAGCTTCTCGACGCCGACGGCGTGCACGGCGACGATGTAGCGGTGCGGCCCGTGCCCGGCCGGCGGAGCTGCCCCGATGAATCGTTTCAGCCCAGCGTCATTGGCCAAAGTGACTGCGTCACCGGGAAATCCGCTGTCACTGCCGTCACCGACACCGGCGGGCAGCTCGGTGACCGTAGCCGGCAGGTTGAACACCGCCCAGTGCCAGAACCCCGAAGCAGTGGGTGCGTCGGGGTCATAGACGGTGACGGCGAAACTGCGGGTGGTTTCGGGAAAGCCCGACCAGCTCAGCTGCGGCGATATGTCTGACCCGCCGGCGCCCATGATGCCGCTGACCTGCTCATTGGCCAGCGATTGTCCATCGGTGAAAGATTCCGAGGTCACCGTGAAGGTGGGTAGTTCGGGCAGGAAATCGTAAGGGTTGTACGGAAAAGACACTGTCGGCCAATCCTCTCGTCATCGGTCGGGTGTTCAGCAGTGCAAAAGAAAATGTTCGAGCACCCGCGCCCCAAAGGTCAACGCGTCAACCGGTACCCGCTCGTCGACGCCGTGGAACAACGCGGCAAAATCCAGATCAGCCGGCAGCCGCAATGGTGCGAAACCGAAGCACCGAATTCCCAAGCGGGCAAAGTGTTTTGCATCAGTTCCCCCGGAGAGCATATAGGGCACAATGCGCGCCTCGCTATCGGCGTACAGAATCGCAGCGTTCATCGCTTCGAGCAGATCGCCGTCGAACGAGGTCTCGTAGGAAGGAAGTTCGGTGATCCACTCACGGATTATGTCGGGCCCGATGACCTCGTCGACCTCACGCTCGAACTCGGCCAGTCGGCCCGGCAGGACGCGGCAGTCGACAACGGCCTCGGCGGTGGCGGGGATGACGTTGGCCTTGTACCCGGCCTTGAGCATCGTCGGGTTGGCGGTGTCGCGCAGTGTGGCACCCACGATCTTGGCGATGGGCCCGAGCTTGGCGACCGCACCGTCAAGATCGGCCGAGTCGGCATCGAAGCTGTATCCCGTTTCCTCGCTCACCGCTGCCAAAAACTGCTGCACCGATTCGGTGAGCACGATCGGGAACTGGTGGCGGCCCAACTTTGTGACGGCCTCGGCCACCGCGGTGACGGCGTTGTCGTCGTGCACCATCGACCCGTGGCCCGCCCGGCCGCGCGCCGACAACCGCATCCACATCATCGCCTTCTCGGCAGTCTCGATGAGGTAGAGCCGACGGTCGCCGCCTTCGCGACGCGGCACGGTCAGCGAGAATCCGCCGACCTCGCCGACCGCCTCGCTGACACCATCGAAGAGGTCGGGACGATTCTCCACCAGCCATTTGCACCCGAAGTTGCCGCCTGCCTCCTCGTCGGAGACGAAGGCGAACACCAGGTCGCGAGGCGGAACTATGCCCGAGCGCTTGAAGTGCCGGGCGACGGCGATCATCATCCCGACCATGTCCTTCATATCGACCGCGCCGCGGCCCCACACGTATCCGTTCTCGACGGCCCCGGAGAACGGGTGCACGCTCCAGTCGGACGCCTCGGCGGGCACCACGTCGAGATGGCCGTGCAGCATCAGTGCGCCGCGGGACGGGTCTGCACCTTTGAGCCGGGCGAACACGTTGGCCCGACCTGGCGCGCCCGCCTCGACATACTCGGTGGTGAACCCGACTTCCTCGAGTTGGCCAACCACCCAGCGTGCGCAGTCGGCCTCCCCCTTGGTGGTGGCCGGCTCACCGGTGTTGGAGGTGTCGAAACGGATCAGCGCGCTCACAAGGCCGACGACCTCGTCGCTGGGCGTCGGTGCGGAACTCACAGTCACTTTCCTACCATCCTTCTCCGAGCCTGTTGCGAGAGTTCCCGGCTCGCGCGGTTTTGGACCGGACACGCCGATCCGATAGCCTAAGTTGCTTTCGAACTGGTCCGAGTGGCGGAATGGCAGACGCGCTAGCTTGAGGTGCTAGTGCCCTATTAACGGGCGTGGGGGTTCAAGTCCCCCCTCGGACACCACAAACCAAAAGGCAACCGATGGACGATTCGAGAGCCTCGTCACCGCCGCGGGCGATCGCGCTCGACCTGTACCGGGCAATGGCGGTGATGCTCGTCGTTATCGGCCACTGGCTACTTTCTGTGATGACGTACCGCAACGGCGAGTTCGGCCGGGACAATCCGCTGGTCCTGATGCCCTGGACCCAATGGCTCACGTGGTTCTTTCAAGTTGTTCCGGTGTTCTTCGCAGTCGCCGGCTACGCAAGCGCCGTGTCGTGGGCGCGACTGCGCGCCGATGACGCCAGGTCGCGGCAGGACTGGATACGCCGCCGCGTGGCTCGCACGCTCGGGCCCACCGCGATCTACGCCGTATTCGTCCTCGCCGTGATCACGGTGCTCATGCTGGCCGGTGTCGACGGAACGGTCTTGGAGTTGGGCGGCTGGGCGGTCGCCATGCATCTGTGGTTTCTGGCTGTGTATCTGATGGTGGTCGCGCTGACGCCGGTAGCCGTGGCCGCACACCGGCGCTGGGGCCTCGCGGTGCCGGCGGTACTCGCTGCCTGTGTGATCGTGGTCGACGCGGCGGGAATCGGCACCGGGCATCCCGAGATCCGAATGGCCAATTACTTCTTCTGTTGGGCGGCGATCTATCAACTCGGGATTGCCTGGCACGGTGGACGTCTGGGTAAGCGCCCGCTGGTTGCGATGGCGGTCGTCGCCGCGATGGCTCTCCCACTGCTGGTGACCTGGGGTCCTTACCCCATCGCGATGATCGGCGTACCGGGTGTCCGGGTGGAGAACAGCGCTCCCCCTTCGGTTGCCCTGTTGGCGTTGGCAACCGTGCAGATCGGGCTGCTGTTCGCGGTAGTGCCCGCGTTGAACCGCGCGCTGGCACGGGGCAGGTGGCCGCGCGCGATCTCGACGGCCAACAACAATGTCATGGCGCTGTACCTGTGGCACATGATGCCCGTCATCGTCGTCACACTGGTCGGATACCCGACAGGACTGCTTCCGCAGCCCCCGCTAGGCACGGGCGCATGGTGGCTGGCCCGCCTGGAGTGGGAACTGGTGCTGGCGATTGTCACCGTGGTCTTGCTGAGCTTCTTGTCGTGGCAACGACGACTGTTCGCTTCGCCGATACCGACTTTCGCAACGCCGTTGCGCGACAACATCGCAATGGCCACGCTCTATGTCGGAACGGCCGCCTGCGCGCTGTCCCTTGGTCTCATCTCTGCGGGCGGCTTCGCTCCCAATGGCCGACCACCGCTAGTGGCGGTGGCGCTTCTGTTCGGAGGCGCACTACTGGTCGCCATCCGTCCGCGCCACGGGGCCACCGACAGTTCGTCGGGTTCATCCGCACCGGTTGACCCTAAAGGAACAGCAGCCTGACCGTGATCGTCAGTAGACATCGCGCACATAGCGTTTCTCGGCAACCAACTCGCGCTTGTAGTCTCGGGCCGACTCCATGTTCATTCCGCCGTGGGACCGAATGATCTCCGTCAGGGCTTCGTCGACTTCCCTGGCCATCCGGCCGGCGTCGCCGCACACGTAGAAATGCGCCCCACCCTCGAGCCAGCGCCACACATCGGCGCCGTAGTCGAGCATCTTGTGCTGAACGTACACCCGCTGGTTCTGGTCGCGGGAGAAGGCGAGATCCAGGCGGTTCAGGAAGCCGTCATCGACCATATCGGCCAGATCGTCGCGATAGTAAAAGTTGTGAGCGCGGTGTCGGTCGCCGAAGAACAACCAGTTGGGGCCGGTGTGACCGAGCGCGCGGCGTTCCTGGAGAAACCCGCGAAACGGGGCGACCCCGGTACCGGGCCCGACCATGATCATCGGGGTCTGCGCGTCCCGTGGGGGACGGAAGTGCGGCGAGCGCTGGAGGAACACGGGCACCGGGGTGCGCTCGGCCAACTCGGCCAGATAGGTCGAGGCCACGCCGCCGCGCGGCCCCCCGCCGGCACTGCGGTAGCGCACCACAGACACGGTCAACTGGATTTCGTCTGGGCTGACAAGCGGACTGGATGAGATCGAGTACTGCCGAGGCGTCAACCGCACCAACACCTCTTGCCATAGTTGCGGACTGGCGCGCACAGCGAATTCGGTGACCAGGTCGAGTCCGTTGCGGTTCACCAACCACTTGTCGAGGCGGCCGCGGTCCTTACGCAGCCGCTTGGCAACCCTGGCATCCGAACAATGTTCGGCGACGAAGCCGATCAAATTCGGCGTCACCTTGCAGACGTCGTAGTGCGACGCCAGTGCGTGCCGCAGCGGGATGGCCGCTCCGTCGACGACGATCGACTCGTCGCCACTCAGACCGGTTGCCGCGAGCCAACTCTCGACAACCTGCCCGGAGTTGGTCACGTACACGCCTAATGAGTCGCCGGCGGAGTACGTCACGTGCTGGTCACTGATGTCGAACCCGAACTGCCGCACGTCTTTGGTCGCCGCGGCCGGTGTGAGACTGGTGTTGCGGCACAGCGGCGCGGTAATCGGGAAGCCGCGGGTGAACGGTGTGGGTGTGGTGACGGGCGAAGTCGTGGGCGCTGCCGATGGCGCCGACACAGCCACCGAAGCCACGGGCGCGCGATCGGGTTGCTGGGAGGGTGCGGCCATCACCTCGACGACCGAGTCCGCCCACGTCGCGAGCGGTTGACCTTCGTGGGCCTCGCATTCGGCGCGGTCCAGCAATCTGATGCCGCCCAGTTCCGCCAACCGGGCATCGAGTGATTTCGCGTAACCGCAGAAGTTGTCGTAGGAGCGGTCACCGATACCCAGCACCATGAAACGCACGCCCTTCAGTGAGGGCGCCTGCGGCGCCTGCAGCCGCTCCCAGAAGTCCGCACCGTTGTCCGGTGGTCCGCCGTCACCGAAGGTGCTGGTGATGAAGATGACCCAACTCTCCCCCGCGATATCAGACAACGCGATGTCGTCCATCGCCCGAAGCCGTGCACCACCGAGCCGTTCACCCAGCTTGCTCGCGACTTCCTCGGCATAACCGGTCTGCGAGGCCCACAGAACCAACGGCCCCTCCTCGACCGCCATTTGCGCGAGCGGCTCGGCGGCCGGCGCGCCGGACCGCAGCCGGGAGAACTGACCCGCCAGCAGTCCGTCCGTCCACAGTCGAGCGCGGGCACCGATCGGCGCGGATGCGGGCAGCACGGGAACACCTGGCACGCCTTGTTCAGCACCAGCGAAAAAGCCTGTCAGATAGAGCATCTCGCTCTCGGAGAGTTCGGGTCCGCCCGGGGGGATCAGTAGCGCCGGCCGGACCGGAACCGGAACCAGCCGCACCGCGCACACCTTGAACTCCGGCTGCAACGAGTCGGGATCGACGGCATCGTTGGTCACCGCATTGATGGTCAGGTCCTGGCCGTGTTCGTCGTTCCAGTGAAAAGGCGCCCAGACATTACCGGGCCGCACCCGATCGGTGATGACAGCGGGCAACACGGCGCGGCCCCGCCGTGAGACCACCTCCACGTCACTGCCTTCGGCGACCCCCAGGGTGCCGGCATCGTCGGGATGGATTTCGACGGATGGCGCGCCGTTGAGCTTGTTGAGCTTGTCCACCTTCCCGGTCTTGGTCATGGTGTGCCACTGATGTTGCAAACGGCCGGTGTTGAGGATGAACGGATAGTCACCCGAAACCGGGTCGGGTAGCTCGGCGGCATCCTGGTGCGGACACCGGTGAAACACCGCCCGCCGGGACGCGGTGGCGAACGCCAACCGGGGCTGATGTCCGTCAACATCGGTATAGAGATCCTGCGATACACCGTCGTTGAGGTATCGGATCGGGTTGCGGTCGGCAAAGCTCCGCGGGCGCCCGTCGGGATTCACCTCCGGCGGGCACGGCCATTGCACCGGGGTTTCGCGAAGCCGTTCGTAACTGACGCCCCGCAGATCGTATCCGGTTCGGGGATTATGGAATCGGCGGATCTCGTTGAAGATCTGCTCACTGGATTTATAGGCGAACTCATTCCCGAACCCGAGATGCTGGGCCACGCCACAGATCAGCTCCCAGTCGGGCCGGGCGTCCCCAACCGGTGGGATGGACTGCTGCAGAAGCGTGAGGTTGCGTTCGGAGTTGACCATGACAGCGTCGGCTTCGGCCCACAGCGTTGCCGGCAGCATGATGTCGGCGTAGTGATTCGTTGCGGTGTCGACGTAGGCGTCCTGGGTGATCACCAGTTCCGCGGACTTCAGCCCGGTGATCGTGGTGTCTCGGTTAGGCATGCTGGCAACGGGATTCGTGCAGATGATCCACACGGCTTTGATCTGTCCGCTGCCCAGTTGCCGGAACATCTCGACAGTTCCCGGTCCGACGTCGGTGCGAATGGTGCCCGGTTCCAGTTCCCACTGCTGTTCGACGAATGCCCGGTCGTCGGAGGATTGCACGGCCCGCTGGCCCGGCAGACCTGGACCCAGATAACCCATTTCGCGGCCACCCATGGCATTGGGCTGACCGGTCAGTGACATGGGGCCGCTGCCCGGCCGGCATATGGCTCCGGTAGCCAGATGCAGATTACAGATCGCGTTGGTGTTCCGGGTGCCGTGGGTGCTCTGGTTCAATCCCATTGTCCAGCAGGTCATCCAGTCACCAGCCGCGGCGATCATGGCGGCTGCGGTGCGGATATTGGCCTCGTCCAGGCCGGTGATGGCGGCAACCCGATCCGGAGTGTAGTCAGCCAGGAAGTCCGGCATCGCCTGCCAGCCTTGGGTGTGCTCGGCGATGAAGTCCTCGTCGATCGCTCCGTCCCGAACCAACTGATGCAAGATTCCGTTCAGCAGTGCCAGATCGGTGCCGGGCCGGATCTGGAGGTACAGGTCGGCCTTTTCGGCGGTGGTGGTTCGACGCGGATCGACGACGATCAACTCGGCACCGGCTTTGAGCCGGTCCGCCATCCGAAGGTAGAGAATCGGATGGCAGTCGGCCATGTTCGAGCCGATGACAAAGAACAGGTTCGCGCAGTCGAAATCGGCGTATGAACCCGGTGGTCCATCTGCGCCCAGTGACTGCCTGAAGCCGGTGCCTGCACTGGCCATGCACAGCCGTGAGTTTGACTCGATGTGCATGGTGCGCAGGAAGCCTTTGGCGAGCTTGGTGGCAAGATACTGCGCCTCGATCGACATCTGTCCCGAGACGTAGAACGCCACTGCATCCGGGCCGTGTTCGTCGACGATCGCACGCAGCCGCCGACCTGCCTCGGCCAACGCATCATCGATGTCGGCGACCACCGGGTCGGCGTCTCGGGACGGCCGTAGCAGGGCCGTCGTCAGCCGACCGTCGGTGGCCGCCATCATCTCAGCGTGGGTGGCCCCCTTCATGCACAGGCGTCCGAAGTTGGCGGGGTGCAGTTTGTCCCCGGAAACCTTGGCGATCACCGAAACCCCTGTGTCCGGGTCGGCGCGGGTCTCCACGGACATCCCGCAACCGACCCCGCAATAGGAGCAGGCGGTCCGGGTCAGCATCCCGGGCTGGCCGACGACTTCCATCGCGTCATCGTGCACGAACTGTGTTGCGTTCTTGTTCCGTAGGCGTTAGCCGAGGCACTCGGGTGATTACACACCGACCTGCCCCATCCGCGTGTTCTTGCGCAGGTAGAAGAACCAGGTGACCCCCAGCAGAAGCAAGAAGAACGCCACGTAGAACTGCAGTGCAGGCTCGATGTTGCCGAACTGGGATTTCGACCACGCGTATGCCAGCGGAACGATGAACCCGCCGAACGCGCCTACCGAGGAAATGATGCCCAGTGCCCCGGCGGCCTGCCGGCGCATGTGCAGCATGGTCAGCGGATCTCCACCGGCGTCTTCGCCCTTGATGCGGAAGATCTTGGAGATCATTCGGTAGGTGGAACCGTTGCCGATGCCGGTGGCGATGAACAGGAACATGAAGGAAGTAAAGAACACCGGCATGTTCACGGCCTGTACTGACCACAGCGCGCCCGATGCGCCTACCGCCAGCATGACGAAGCTGATCGCGGTGATGCGCGCCCCACCGATTTGATCTGCGAGCTTGCCGCCGAGCGGTCGGGCGATCGAGCCGATACCGGCCCCGAGGAATGCGTAGGCCAGCGCGATATCGCCTCGGTCGAAAACCGCTTTCAACAGCGTTGGGAATGCTGCGGAGTAGCCGATGAAGGAACCGAAGGTGCCGATGTAGAGCAGGGACATGATCCAGGTGTCGGCGTGCCGCAGTGACTGCCAGACCGGCTGCACGTCGGCCTTGGCCTCACTCAGGTTGTTCATGAACAGGAACGCGCAGACAGCCGCGGCCACCGCGAAGGGCACGTAGAACAGCCCGGCCAGTGACAGTGTCACACCGCCGCCGATGGTGACGACGACCGGAATTACCTTCTGCGCAGCGGCAACTCCGATGTTGCCGCCCGCTGCGTTGAGTCCGAGTGCCCAACCCTTCTCTTTCTCCGGGTAGAAGAACGAGATGTTGGCCATCGACGATGCGAAGTTCCCACCGCCGAAGCCGGCGGTGGCAGCAACCGCCAGCAACAGCCCGAACGAGATGCTGGGATCGCTGACCACCCAAGCCAGACCCAGGCACGGTATCAACAGCAGCAGCGCCGAGATCACCGTCCAATTGCGTCCGCCGAATACCGGGACCGCGAACGTGTACGGCAACCTGAGGAACGCTCCCACCCCACTGGGGACCGCGACCAGCCACAATGCCTGGGTAGTGGTGAGCGCCCAGCCTGACGCGGCCGGGGTACCGTCGGCGGCCGCAGTCATCTGGACGACGACGATGCTCCACAGCAGCCACACCGAGAATCCGATGTGTTCGGCAAAGATGGAGAAGATCAGGTTGCGGCGGGCCACCGGCTTCCCGGTCTTGGCCCAGAATTCCGGGTCTTCCGGGCGCCAGTCATCGATCCAGTGCTTGCCGTGCTGGCGTGGCGGCGCCGGAGGTGCCGCTGCCGCGACAGGTTCGGTCGATGCGCTGTTCGTAACAGTCATGATGTCTCCTGTGCTGGGGGACCGATGCGTTTCCTGTTGCTTCACACGGTTGAGCCAGGCCACGATGGGCCTCGGAGAGGAACGACGCTGTTCAGGCTCGTCCTAGGTGTACTGCCAGGGCATTCCACCTCGATTGCACAGTGGTGACCGCGAGGAAAACACGGCCTCACAATGCAGGACAGTTCGGCGTGAGGCGTTGGCCCGTGCGGCACTCCGTCGGGGCGACAGTGCCCAGTCTTGATCGACGAGCACCTCGTCGCCGCCGCCTCAGATCGGGATGACCCTGACCAGCTCTTCCAACCCCGAGAAGTCACCGGGGTTTCGGGTGTGCGCGTCCAAACGGTGACCGTGCGCGGCCACCGCGATCACATCGGCGAACCGCTTATCCGGCTGGCGCCTGTTCGCAACCACCGCGGCCAATACCAGACCGTAACTGCACCCACTGCTCACGGCGTTCGCGCCACTCCTTTACGTCCGCATTTAGACGGCAGCAGCTCCATCGATGATGGTGCCGGTGCCGGTCGCATCGGCGATCGTCGCCCCGTTGGGGCTCGACAGCGTCACGATGAAGCTCTCATTGCCTTCCATCACGGCGTCGCCAAACACCACCACGCCGACGGACTTGGTGGTCTCGCCCGGCAGGAACGTGAGGGTGCCGGCGGTGGCGGCGTAATCGCTGCCACCGGTGGCCGTGCCGTTCGACGTCGCGTACTGCACCGTCACCGTCTGGTCTGATGGGGCGGCCAGGGAGACTACGAACTGCGCAAGCACGCCGGAGTTGCCCTCGTCGAAGTCGAACTGGATGGCGTCCAGGTAGGCCACCTTGTTCTGGTTGACGGTGTTCCAGTCGTTGGCCAGAATCCCGCCGGTGTCACCGGAATTGGGGTTCCAGGACCAGAACGTCCAGGACATGTCCTGCGTCCCCTCGGCGATGTCGATCGTGCCGTCGTTGTCGAAGTCGCCGGAGAGGTAGGACGTGATCGCCTCATACCAGATGACGTCCTTGGGGTCAGTGAGATTCGTGCCGAACTCGCCCAGATAGATCGGCGCGATGTTCTGCTCGTAGATGTAGCCCCACATCTGCTCAAACTTCGCCGGAAGATGCTCACCGAAGTCGGCGCTTTGGAACCACGGCTGTGGCCACACCGAGTTCGGGTAATCGTGCGGCGAGTAGACGACCCGGTTGGGCACGTCGAGCACGATCGGACGGTCCGCGACCCCCATCAGATTGCCACCCCACCAATAGTTCTCGCCCTGATACTCCGCCACACCCTCGACGAAGATCAGCCAGTTGGAGTTCACTTCGAGAATGGCGTTGCCCGCCCGCTCGGCTGCCGCTGCCCAGTCGTTGACTCCTCCGCCACCCCAGGTCCCGTTGTGTGGCTCGTTGTGCAGGTCAGCGCCGATCACGGTCGGGTCGTCCCCGTAGCGCTGCGCCAGCATCTGCCAATCGTTGACCCACTCTGCCTCGGTGTACTGGCTGTCGTACCAGAGCCCGTTCTCGCTGGCGCCCGCTCCGGCGCTGCTGCGGTGGTGATCGAGGATGACTCGTAGTCCGACCTCGCCTGCATAGCGGACGATCTCATCCATGACCTCGAGCGACGACAGGCCTACCAGTTCGGGATTCTGGAAAAAGTCGATGCCGCTGGGCGCTGCGGTGGTGTGCAGCATCTGGCTGGAGTACGGCAGCCGAATGGTGTTGAAATCCAGATCGACCATCTGGTCCATCATGTCCTGGTAGCTGCGCGTCCACAGGCCGTGCGGCGAATAGATGTCGCTTTCGAGGCCGAACCAGTTGACGCCGGCGATTTGCACGGGGTTGCCCGCCGAATCGACGATCTGGTTGCCCGAAGTCTCGAACCAGCCGGGCGCGACGCCGGTTCCGGGTGCGCCCTCGGTGGCAGAGGCGTCGGAGATGCTCAGTGACAGGTTCGCCGGATTCGCCACATCGTCGTTGGTGATGGTGCCGACCGCGGTGGCATCAGCGATGGTCGCGCCGGACGGATTCGACAAAGTGACGGTCAACGTTTCGTTCTGCTCGACCACCGCATCACCGACGACGGCGATGTCAACCTGCTGGGAGGTCACCCCGGGCGCGAACGTGACCGTGCCCGACTCGGCGGTGAAATCCGCACCGGCAACAGCAGTGCCATTGGCGGTCGCATAACCCACCGTCACCGGACTGCTCGACGCCTCCGACAGCGACACCGCGAAACCAAGACTCGAAGAACCGCTATCACCCTCAGCCCCAACAGCATCCCCAATCGACACACTGGGCAGCTGCGGCACCGGCACCGGAGTACCGACAGCAACTCCGTTGACTTTGAAGTTGCTCACCGTAGCCGCCGCCCCGCCCGGGGTCGCCTGATAGCCCAGCACCACACTGCTACCAGCACCAACCACACCGTTCCACGCCGCATTGCGCAGCACATAGTGACCAGCTGCGCTGGACACCATCTCAGCGTTCCAAACATTGGTGATCTCCGCCGGCGAATCGAACTCCAGCGTCCAACCATCGATACCCGCTCCCGCGGTCACCGTGATCTCCGCGACGTGACCCGACCCCCAATCGTCGGTCACCTCATGCACCACCGAATTAACACCAGGCGCAGGAGTGGCCACATCATCGTTGGTGATGGTGCCGACCGCGGTGCCATCAGCGATGGTCGCGCCCGAGGGACCCGACAACGTCACGGTGAGGGTTTCGTTGGCTTCCACGACGCCGT
>Ga0114921_10000245_pt1 | contig 22605 bp, 18 predicted proteins | sample BentaG_FD_87016 | JGI IMG/M metagenome (GOLD analysis project Ga0114921, IMG submission 87016) | Deep subsurface microbial communities from South Atlantic Ocean to uncover new lineages of life (NeLLi) - Benguela_00093 metaG | ecosystem: Environmental > Aquatic > Marine > Oceanic > Sediment ... | reverse complement strand
GCCTGATTCTGGAAAGTCAAAATTGCACTGGGCTGCTATCTTAGCTGTATTCTGGATGGCTTCAGGGACATCTTTAAAGATGTCTATCATTTCTGAAGGTGACTTAAAGTAGAATTCCTTTGTTCCAAATCGAATCCTATCCTGATCACTCACAACCTTATTTGTCTGGATACAAAGAAGAATATCTTGGCTTTCCGCATCATCTTTGCGAAGATAGTGCGTGTCGTTGGTGGCAACTAGAGGGAGGTTGAGTTTTCGAGCTAGCTGCAGAATCAAGGGATTTAGCTCTCTCTGTTGTTCCAATCCGTTATCTTGAAGTTCGATGTAAAAATCTCCATCGTTGAATAGGGAAGCATACTCCAGAGCTGCTGCCTCCGCCTCCTTCTCTAGACCCCTGCTCAAAAGAGAGTTAATCTCCCCTTTCAAACAGGCAGAAAACGCGACGAAGCCTTCACTATGATGGGTCAGAAGTTCCTTATCTATCCTGGGTTTATAATAAAATCCTTCCAAGTAGCTTTTGGTTATGAGCCGACAGAGATTTTGGTACCCTTTCTCGTCCTTGATAAGCAAAACCAAATGAAAGTGTTTGGTTTCGGAAGGTTTGGCCTTCTTATCAAACCGGCTCTTGGGAGCAACATACATTTCACATCCGAGGATCGGCTTTATTCCCCTTGCCTTTGCCTCTTTGAAAAAATCTACAGCCCCAAAAATGTTGCCGTGATCGGTCAAAGCAACGGCTGGCATATTGTCTTTATAAGCAGCCTCGACTAAATCCTTGATCTTTAAAGCGCCGTCCAGGATGCTAAACTCTGAATGATTATGCAGATGAATAAATGAAAGGTCCATAGCGGTCTTTTAAATCATGCTCCTTTCAATAATGTTTAAAAGTAATCATATGATCTCAGTTTCATGAATCCAAAGCTAAAATACCAAAATTAAGTAAAGAGTCAGGAATAAGGAGTAAAGTAAATATACAATGACTTTTTACTCCTCACTCCTTACTAAGCCTCAAGCTCTGTGATTTGAGCTTATATATTATATTCTTATCTTGCTAAATGGAAGAAAAGCCTTAAATTTTACTCCCATTCGATTGTTCCGGGTGGCTTTGTGGTTATATCATAGACGACTCGATTAACGCCTTCTACTTCATTGACTATGCGATTGGAGACTCGCGCTAAAACATCTGGCTTAGCCTGATACCAAGTCGCTGTCATCCCATCCTCACTCTGGACGAGGCGAATAACGACCACGCGCTGATATGTGCGTCGGTCCCCCATCACTCCAACTGATCTTACAGGAAGAAGAACCACAAAAGCCTGCCACAATTTATTGTAAAGACCCTCTTTTCCTATTTCTTGGAGAAGAATTTCATCTGCTTCCCTTAAGATCTTAATTCTCTCTCGAGTCACTTCTCCTACAATTCTTACTGCCAATCCCGGTCCAGGGAAAGGATGCTGAGAGATAAAATCCTGATCGACTCCCAACTCTAAGGCCAAAGAACGCACCTCATCTTTGAAAAGCTCTTTAAGGGGTTCAATGAGTTTAAACCTCATTCGCTTTGGTAAGCCACCTACATTGTGGTGTGATTTAATGACTGAGGATGGCCCTTTCGCAGGATTACTTTCAATCACATCAGGATAAATTGTCCCTTGGGCCAAGAAATTAACTTCACCTATCTTTTCTGCTTGTTCTTCAAAAATACGAATGAACAATTCTCCGATGATTTTTCTCTTTCTCTCAGGCGAAATTACACCTTTGAGTCTTTCCAGGAATAAATCTGAAGCATCAACGCCAACGACATTGAGGGTTAACTGCTTTTCAAATTTCTCCATTAAATCTTGGTACTGCCTTTTCCTTAGAAGGCCGTTATCAACAAAGACACACAAAAGATTGTCTCTCACAGCATTATGGACAAGCAATGAGGTCACAAGTGAGTCTACCCCACCACTGAGACCACAAATAACCTTTTTATCCCCCACAAGGTCCTTCATCTCTTCTGTCTTTTTCTCTATAAAAGAAACCATATTCCACTCTTGTCTCAATCCAGATATTCGGAAAAGAAAATTCGATAATATTTTTTTACCTTCCTTCGTATGAATGACCTCAGGATGAAATTGGACTCCGTATAACTCGTCCTTGCGGGATTCTATGACTGCCGCCTTGGTGTTTGCTGTCTTCCCTGAGATGACAAAACCAGGGGGAATCCTTTCTAGTCTATCACCGTGACTCATCCAGACCTGCCCGTTGTCTTTCACCCCGCAGAGTAAACCTCTTCTGTCCAGCACTTTCAAAGAAGCAAGGCCATACTCTCTCTTCTGAGTAGGCAGAACCTGACCATCTAAAACATGAGCCATGAGTTGGAGCCCATAGCAAATGCCTAAAACTGGAATACCCATCTCGAGAATCTCTTTAGATATGATTGGAGCGCCCTCTTCGTAAACACTTTGTGGACCTCCGGAGAGAATAAGCGCTGATGGCTTTTCTTTCTTTAACTCAGAGAAGGAGATGTTGAAAGGAAGAATTTCTGAATAGACGCCCAACTCTCTTGTCTTTCTGGCGATTAACTGGGTGTATTGAGAGCCAAAATCGAGCACTGCAACTTTGTTCATGATTCGATTTTAGCAGAGGATTTTTTAGTTGTAAACTTATTTGAATTTTTTTAAGGAAAATACAAAATTGACATCAAATTTTAATTTCTTTATAGTAATTTCTGACATGGACTGGGAAAAAATTGCTTCAGACTTAACTCTTTCTACTCCTTCAAAAATTATTCTTCTTATTTTAGATGGGTTAGGCGGACTCCCCCTCAATGGAAAGACAGAACTGGAAGCTGCTCATACACCTAATCTGGACAATCTCGCAGCAAAAAGCATCTGCGGCCTTGCTGATCCCATTTTCAGAGGAATTACACCAGGAAGCGGTCCAGCCCACCTGGCCCTTTTCGGCTATAATCCATTGAAATACATTCTGGGGCGAGGAATATTAGAGGCTCTGGGCATAGGCATAGAGGTAGGAAAGAATGATTTAGTAGCCCGAGGCAATTTTGCTACTTTAAAAAATACTCTCATCGTTGACCGGAGGGCAGGAAGAATTCCTACGAGTGAGAATGAAAATATATGCAAAAAAATAAACACCCTTATCGGCGGGAGAAAAAATCCTGAAATCACTCTTTTTCCAGGAAAGGAACACAGGTTCGTGGTAAGATTCAGAGGAGAGCATCTATCTGATTCTCTCTCCGATGCTGACCCTCAAAAAGAGAACAGGCCTCCTGATCCCGTACGGCCCCTCTCTTCAGAGGCTGATAAAACAGCTCATATGGTTAACGCCTTCTTGGACGAAGTGACGGATTTCTTGAAGGATTCTCCAAAAGCCAATACCATCCTTTTGAGAGGATTTTCCAAATTTCCTTCTCTTCCAACCATGAAAGAACTGTATAAGCTAAAGCCAGCAGCCATAGCTCATTATCCCATGTATAAAGGCCTTGCCAGTTTGGTGGGGATGGAAATTCTCAAGCCAGGCCCTCATACAGACGCCCTTTTCGATTCTCTGGAAGAACACTACCAGGAGCATAACTTTTTCTATGTTCATGTAAAAAAAGCTGATTCAGCAGGAGAAGACGGAAATTTCGATCTGAAAAAAGCGGCTATCGAAGAAACGGATACTTTCATTCCTCGTCTCCTTGCCTTGGAGCCCGATGTTTTGGTAGTGACTTCTGACCATTCCACCCCTTCTCTTTTAAAATCCCACTCCTGGCATCCAAATCCCTTTCTCCTCTATTCCCAAACTTCTTTCTCTGATAAGGTGACTCGATTTTCAGAGAGGGAGTGCAGCCAGGGCTATCTAGGTCGGTTCCAAGCAATCTATGTCATGCCTTTGATGTTAGCCCACGCAAGAAAAATGCAGAAATTTGGAGCTTGAAGAAGAGGTAGAAACAATTCTATTAATATTATACAATTAATAAATTTTAAGATGCCCAAAAAAAAGTTTCTCTGGCTACTGTTTCTTTTTCTGCTTCCTCTCTACTGCTTTCTTGCCCCAGATTTGCGAGTAGAAATTTACGACCTTCGCCATTACACTCATCCCTTCTTCACCCGAATCGTTGTCGATATCGGAAAATTAAGAGAGTATAATTCCAATGAACTCCCAAACCCAGATCGCATTTATGTTGACATCTATCAAGCCAAATTGAATCCAATCCTCCATGGAAAAACAATCCCTGTTAAAAATGATTACCTCAAACAGATACGCATTGCACAAAGAACCATGTCTACAGTACGGGTAGTTGTTGATCTAGATTTCAAGAAAATCCGACACTACCGCGTGTTTCATCTTCTTGATCCTTTCAGGATTGTCATCGATATATATCCCAGAAAAGAAGAGCAGCGCGTTCCAGCCCCAAAACCCACCACTCCACCTAAACCAACCGAGTCAGGGTACAGCATGATCAGACAACTGGGATTGGGCATCCGAAGAGTTGTCATCGATCCCGGGCATGGTGGCCGAGACCCGGGGTGTATCGGGAAAAGCGGTCTCAGGGAAAAAGATGTTGTTCTAGAAGTCTCCTGGCGCCTAAAAAAATTATTAAGTAACAATAAGGATCTGGAGGTTGTGTTGACCAGAGAATCAGACATATTTGTTCCCCTGGAAAACAGGTCCGTCATTGCCAACCAGAAGAAAGCAGATCTCTACATTTCCATTCATGCCAACGCCAATCCCAGTCAAAGATTCTCGGGTGTAGTAACCTTTTTTCTCAATTTTAGCAGTGACTCTTCAGTCAACCAGATCGCTGCCAGAGAAAATGCTACCTCTACCAAGAACATAAGCGAAATGATGCAAATAATCGAAAAAATCGTCCGGAATATCAAAATTGTGGAGTCAAAAGAACTGGCAGGTAAAATTCAGAAGAATCTGGTAAAAACACTCTCTCGAAAATTCAGCAACATCAAAGACCTGGGCGCCAAAGGAGGTCCTTTCTGGGTTCTGATAGGTGCAGAGATGCCTTCTATTCTTGTTGAAATATCTCATCTAAGCAACCCTCGAGATGAATCGAGGCTAAAGAACCCTCTTTACCTTCAGCAGGTTGCCCAGGGGATTTATGAGGGGATAATGGAATACGTTCTATCTTTAGGGAAAGGATAAATTCTGAATGAAAAGAAGGGACTTTTTAAAAGATATTGCAGTGGGAAGTCTTATTTTAAACTTCAAACCTTCTCTTATGGCTGAGCAGAGAAGTTTCCCTGATCTAACCCTTGTTCAGGGAGACTCCCCAGGTAGAATCACCAAAGAATCTATAGCTGCTCTTGGAGGAATAAAGCGCTTTATCTCCAAAGGAGACGTGGTATTAGTAAAACCCAATATCGGATGGGACAGGACTCCCAAACAAGCTGCCTGTACAAATCCTGAAGTGGTCAGCACGCTTGTTGAAATCAGCCTGGAGGCAGGAGCAAAAGAGGTTAAAGTTATCGATAACCCCTGTAACCAGGCTAAGAGGACTTATGTCCGCTCAGGAATCGCGAACGCCGCTAAACGCGCTGGAGGAAAAGTCCTTTTCCCCACTCGATATCGCTTAAAAAAGATACCTATAAAAGGAGAGTGGCTTAAAGAGTGGGAAGTCTACACTGATTTTATCGAAGTAGACAAAATAATAAACGTCCCCATCGCCAAAACTCACAGCCTTTCAAGGCTTACCTTGGGAATGAAGAATTGGTTGGGTGCTCTAGGTGGAAACCGCAATCAACTCCACCAGAGACTTGACCAGGTGATGATTGATTTAGCTGCTTTCTTTAAACCTTGTCTGACAGTACTGGACGCCTACCGCATTCTCATCCGCAATGGACCCCAGGGGGGGAGGCTCTCTGATGCAAAGCTCTTCAAAACTGTAGTTGCTGGAATAGATTATGTGGCCGTCGATGCTGTGGGAACTACTTTTTTTGGGATAGATCCCCAGGATATGCCCTATCTGCGACTGGCTCATCAGAAAGGATTCGGCGAAATCAACTTAGAGAAACTCAAAATTGAAAAAAGAACGCTCTAAAAAATACAGACTTATCCAAGCCCTCCGTATTCTCGTTCAAACAATATTCTTCTTTCTCTTTATCTATCTCTTTTTTGGAACTCATTTCACAGGGGAGGATTACATCGGAAGGGTGGAGATTTTCTTTCATTTTGACCCTCTCCTGGCCATCGCAACTTTTATCGCTTCAAGAACAGTCTTTGTCTCTTTCGCTCTTGCAGCTATCACCATAGTCATAACATTCATCTTAGGCAGAGTTGTGTGCGGCTGGGCCTGCCCTTTGGGAGCCGTCCACCAGTTCTTCTCATTCATTTTCAAAAAAGCAAAACTCTTGAAGCCAAAAAATATCGAAGATAATCGCCTCGCCTGGAAGTACTACCTTTTGGCTTTTGTACTTGTGGCTGCTCTCTTCACTCTCGACCTCGTAGGATTCTTTGACCCTCTATCCTTGCTTTATCGATCATTCGCAGTCGGTGTATTTCCAGCGGCAAGTATCGGTTTTGAGAGTTTCCTGGGACTTCTCTACAAAATGAACATCACACCCATTGCCGATAGTCTCGCCCAATTCTTCGAGAATTTAGCGGTTAACTCCACCTTCCGCCAGGGCTTTTTTATCGGATTCATATTTATCGGAATCTTACTTTTAAACATAAGCAGGGAAAGATTCTGGTGCCGCTACCTCTGTCCTCTTGGAGCTCTCCTTGCCCTTGTCTCTAGATGGAATGTTCTTAAGCTGAAGATAGACCCTCAAAAATGTATAGAATGCAATCTCTGCAACATTCACTGTGAAACTCTAGCCTCTCCCTTTCCCGAAGAGGAGTGGAAAAGTGCTGAATGTGATTATTGTTTCACCTGTGGCTCCCTTTGCCCTACAAGTGCTATAGGATTTCATCCAGCATCTTCTCCTGAGGCAGTCGAAAAAATCAACATTTCCCGAAGAAAACTCATCTTTTCTACTCTTCTGGCTGTGTTTGCCATTCCTTTTTTCCGTATTTCTCCTGCCACAAAGCGTTCCTCGCCCAAGCTGATCAGACCTCCTGGAGCCCTTCCTGAAGAGAAATTCCTTCAAAAATGCATAAAATGCGGTGAATGCATGAAGGCTTGTCCTACCAACGCCCTCCAGCCAGCTCTTTCGGAGGCTGGGCCAGAAGGAATCTGGACTCCCATACTTGTCCCAAAAATCGGCTATTGCGAATACTACTGTTCCCTCTGCACTCAGGTGTGTCCGACAGGAGCCATAAAAGCGTTGACTGTAGAAGAAAAAATAAAAGTCAAGATAGGCCTGGCCTGGGTCGATAAAAACCGCTGCATTCCCTACTACCTGGGCACCCCCTGCATCGTCTGCGAGGAGCACTGTCCCACTTCTCCTAAGGCTATAAAACTAGTAAAGACAGAAGTCCTTCTTCCTGACGGCACCCTAAAGACTCCGGCAGCTCCGGTCATCGTTACAGACCTCTGCATCGGCTGCGGAATCTGTGAAACCAGGTGCCCTGTGGTGGATGAGCCTGCCATCTATGTCACCAGTATTGAAGAAGACCGCTCTGAGCGAAATAAGCTCATCCTCCCCATCCTCCCAGAAGGATCTGAGCCATTCGATTGAAAAAGATCAGGCTGCGTGTTTGAGAAAACCAATGGGGCCAGACTTTTGCGCGAGGGAATACTCAAAGGAGAATATGCAATCCCAGGAGGGATCAGGTCTTGCATTATTACATTCTGTTACGGTACTACGGTACGATTTTCCTATAATCAATCCTTTTATCCAGTAAAATGTCATAATGCAAGACCTGACCCCCTTCCTGCAGTAAAATGTCATAATGCAAGACCTGACCCCCTTCCTTGACCCCCTTCCTGCAAAGTCTGACCTCAGCGTTTGATTCTTTGACACCAGATTTTACCTGTGCTATAAGTCCGTTGGGAAACATCTGAGAGTGTTTTTTTAATCAAATTACATACATAGAAATGAAGATACAGAATAAGGGTTTCGATTACGAAAAATATTTAAAAGAGCAAACCTCGGCCATCCTCGAAAGAGTAAAATTATTTAACGATAAACTCTATCTTGAATTTGGTGGAAAGCTTCTATTTGATTACCATGCCGCAAGAGTTCTGCCTGGCTACGATCCGAATGTCAAGATGAGGCTCCTCCAAAAGCTGAAGGACAAAGCCGAGATTCTGCTTTGTATATATGCTGGCGATATCGAAAAGAAGAAATTAAGAGCAGATTTTGGAATCACCTATGATGTTGATGCTTTGAAATTGATAGATGATGTGAGAGACTGGGGGCTTAAAATTTTAGGTGTAGTTATCACTCGCTTCGATAATCAACCTGCCGCGAGAATATTTAAAAATAAATTAGAACATCGAGGCATTAAAGTCTATACTCACCGCTATACAAAGGGATACCCGACAGATATAGATCTAATTGTCAGTGACGAAGGATACGGAGCCAACGAGTACATTCCCTGCGAAAAACCCCTAGTTGTCGTGACTGGTCCTGGCCCTGGAAGCGGCAAACTAGCCACTTGCCTTTCTCAAATGTACCACGATCACAAGCAGGGCATTAAATCAGGATATGCAAAATTTGAAACATTTCCTATCTGGGAATTGCCACTTAAACATCCTGTTAACATTGCTTACGAAGCAGCTACTGCTGATATTGGAGATTTCAACCTAATCGACTCTTTTCATTTGGAGGCATACGGAAAGACTTCGGTGAATTATAACCGCGATGTGGAGGTGTTTCCTGTACTCAAGAGAATATTAGAAAGATTCACAGGAGCCCAATCCGTATACAAATCGCCCACGGAAATGGGAGTGAACCGGGCACGTTCAGGGATTGTGAATGATAAAGTCGTGAGCGAGGCTGCAAAGCAAGAGGTGATTCGCAGATATTTTCGGTACAGCTGCGAGTATGTTATGGGTTTTGTAGACAAAGACACAGTCCAGAGAGTCGAGCTTCTCATGAAAGAACTTAACATTAAACCGGAAGATAGAAGAGTCGTTAACCCTGCAAGACAGGCTGCACAAGAGGCAAAGCAGAAGGAAAAAGGCCATAAGGGGATTTTCTGCGGAGCTGCTCTTGAACTTCATGATGGTACGATGATGAAGGGAAATAATTCTCCACTTATGCATGCTGCCTCGAGTCTTGTGTTGAATTCCGTAAAAAAGTCAGCGGGAATTCCCGATAAGATTCCTTTATTGCCATCCTCCATAATCGAATCGATCGGACATCTTAAAAGAGAAATCTTGCAGTCGAAATCAGTAAGTCTGGATCTCGAAGAGACCCTGATCAGCTTGAGCATAAGTGCTGCCACAAATCCAACCGCCCAGTTAGCCCTCAATAAATTAAAAGAACTCAAAGGCTGTGAAGTCCATATGACCCATATCCCTACACCCGGTGATGAGGCAGGATTGAAAAGATTGGGGGTTAATCTCACCAGCGAGCCCAACTTCTCCACAAAAGATCTTTTTACATCATAGAAGGACTTTTTATCTCTACCTATTTTCTTTGCTTATTGAACGGCAACTACTATAAATTCTGAGCCTAAGGAAAACACAGAAAAATAGAACCATCCCCAATTATAGCTTCCTTATTAAAGATAGTTAGGGGTTAGAAAAAAATCCCCCTTAAAATCACCCCTAAAGATTATTTACTTCTTTGTAACTCATTATTATTATTTATCAAAAGGAGAAAAAATGTCCAAGAAAATCATCTTTTTTGCATTCATTTTATGTGTTGTTCTAGCCTTCACCCAGGGACACGCTCTAGCTCCAGCCATTAATAGCGATATGAAAGACCAGCCAAAAAACTGTCAACAAGTATGGAAAGAGTGGCTACTAGAGCAACGTACAGAAGCCAAAGCTGAGTTCAAAGCCTGTCTAGAAGCAGCAGGGACCGACAAAGAAGCCCGCAAGGTCTGCCTTGATGCCTATAAAGAGACGAAAAAGGAGTTCAAAAAGACTCACAAAACAGAAAAGAAAGAGTGCAGAACTTGTACTAAAGAACCCCGAGTTCGATACAAGGAAGGAAAAAAAGCGGCAAAAGAAATCTTTAAAATTTGTATGGAAGCAGCGACCACTCCAGAAGAACGTAAAGCCTGCCTCGATCCCTACAAAGAGGCAACAAAGGAACTCAAAAAGACTTTAAAAGAAGAAATCAAGGCTTGTTTCGAGACTGAGTGACCCTGAATTAATCTTTAGTCTTTGAGGACTTTCTTTAACTCCTCTTTCAAGTAGGGGATAACCTGAAACAAATCACCCACAACGCCGTAGTCGGCGACCTTAAAGATGGGGGCTTCAGGGTCTTTGTTCACCGCCACAATGTATTTTGAAGAGGACATTCCGGCTAAATGTTGAATAGCGCCTGAAATTCCAAAGGCAATATAAAGGTTGGGTGAAACCGTTTTCCCTGTTTGGCCGACTTGATGCTGATGGTCAATCCAACCTGCATCCACAGCAGAACGGGAAGCGCCCACTGCTGAATGGGGGAGGATAGCTGTAAGTTCTCTCAATAAATCATAATTTTCTGGCCCCTTCATGCCTCTTCCGCCCGAAACAACAATCTCAGCCTCTGTAACATCCAGCTCTGCTCCCTCTTCTCTTATGATTTCGACAGCTCTGCCTTTGATTTGATCTTCGGGAATAACGATCTCTTTTTTAACGACTTCTCCCTGCTTCGAAGCTGGCTCATCTAAGGGGAAAACATTAGGTCTCAAGGTTGCTATTTGGGGTGAAGACTTGAAGGCCACTGTAGCAAATGCTTTGCCAGCGAACATAGGCCGCGTTACTTCTAGCTTTCCATCTTTAGATGCTGTCGCAGTACAGTCAGAGGCCAAACCTACTCCCAGTTTAGCAGCCACCCTCGGGGCCAAATCTCTGCCCAGGGCACTTGCACAGAAGAATATCACCTCAGGCTTGAGCTCCTCCACTAAGGAAACAATGGCATGGGCGTAGCTTTGGGCAGAATAATGACTAAAGAGAGAATTCTCGAGCATATAAACTTTAGAGGCCCCGTAGGGAAAAACATCTGCAGCAAGGCTTTCCTGGTTATGACCTACAAAGACAGCATTCGCTTCTGTCTTCATTTCTGCTGCTCTCCTGTTTCCCTCAGAAAGAACCTCCAGAGAAGACTTTTTGACCTTTCCATCTCTCACTTCGATAAAAACAAGAACCATTCTCTCCTCCTCTTAGATAATCTTGGCTTCATTGCGTAACAGTTCGACGAGTTTCTTAGCAGCTTCGGCGGGTTCACCCTTAATAATTTTTCCGGCTTGCCTCACTGGCGGACTCTCCAGCTTTGTAATTTCCAATTGAGGCTCCAATTCCTCCTCTTTCAAACCCAACTCTTCGAGAGAAACAACAGGAATTTCCTTTTTTTTGGCAGCCATTATTCCCTTCAGCGTTTCATACCGGGGTTCATTCAACCCTTTTTGAGCGCTTATAACAGCCGGAAGGGAAAATTCAACCCTCTCCAGTGCTCCCTCGATCTCTCTATGAGCAACGGCTTTGTTTCCATCTATCTCCAGCTTGGTGACCACATTAGCCTGGGGCAACCCAAGAAATTCAGCTGTCATGGAAGGGACTTGTGAATTATCCGCGCCTACTGATTGTTTTCCGAAAAGCAGTAAGTCGAAGTCTGGAAATTTCTTTTTGATTATCTGAGAAGTGATTTTCGAAGTTCTCAATCCATCATAAGTCTCAGGAGTATCATCTTTGATAAGCACCGCTTCATCCGCTCCCATCGCCAAACATTTCTTTAAAACAGTCAGGGTCTCTTCAGGACCAACTGATAAGACTGTTACTTGTCCTCCCTTAGCTTCCTTTATCTTAAGGGCTTCCTCCACAGCATATTCATCATAAGGACTTAGGACAAAACTTAATCCCTCTTCCACCACAGTATTGTTCTCATGGTTTATCCTTATCTTTGACTCTGTATCAGGCACTCTTTTAACAAAAACATAAGTATTCAATTATGCCTCCTCAAAACAGTCTATCTAGTTTGTCTGGTTTATTTAGAGTGCACACAAAAAAACACCGTAAAAAAGCTTTATTTACTAGATAAACTAGACAAACAAGACAAACTTGTTTTTATTCCTCGAACTTCTTTAAAAGAAGGCAGCCATTTGTCCCCCCGAAACCGAAGGAATTGCTTAAGGCATAATTAATTTCAGTCTGGCGAGCTTTATTGGGAACATAATCCAAATCGCACTCAGGATCAGGGTGCTCGTAGTTGATTGTTGGAGGCATGATTTGGTTTTTCAAACATAGGGCTGCCACCGCTGCTTCTAATGCTCCTGCAGCACCTAAAAGGTGTCCTGTCATAGACTTTGTTGAATTTACCCCGATCTTGTAGGCATGTTCTCCAAAAAGTCTTTTAATAGCAAAAGTCTCTATTTTGTCGTTATAAGGCGTAGATGTGCCATGGGCATTTATATAATTCACCTCTTCAGGATTTATGCCACTATCCTCAAGTGCTCTTTGCATAGCCTTAAAAGCACCCTCTCCATCCATCGAGGGAGCAGAAACATGATAGGCATCTCCGGTCATTCCATAGCCCACAATTTCCGCATATATCCTAGCCCCTCGCTTCAGAGCCCTTCCCAGCTCTTCTAGAACCAGGACTCCGGCTCCTTCCCCCACGATAAACCCGTCACGCTTGGCATCAAAAGGACGAGAAGCCTTCTGCGGCTCATCATTCCTTACAGAAAGAGCACGCATGGCACAAAATCCTGCTATTCCTACAGGAGTGACGGGCGCTTCTGCGCCTCCTGCAAGCATAATATCGGCGTCTCCTCTAGATATAATACGGGAGGAATCACCAATGGAATGAGTGCTTGTAGTACAGGCAGTTGCTGTGGCTGAATTCGGTCCCCTAGCTTTGAATCTTATGGAAATCTGACCTGATGCTTCACAGATGATGGATGAAATGAGGAAAAAAGGGGATACTCGGCTTGGACCTTTCTCCAAGAGAACTTTATGAGTCTCTTCAATAGAACCGATGCCACCTATCCCTGAGCCCACATAGACTCCGCACCTGTCTCCCTCTAAATCAGACGGTTTAAGCCCGGAATCGTCTACGGCTATCTGGGCAGCAGCCACAGCATACTGGATAAAGGGATCCATCTTCCTGGCATCTTTTTTCTCCATAAAATCAAGAGGATCAAAATTTTTTACCTCGGCTGCGATTCTCGTTGAATACTCGGAAGCGTCAAATCTAGTAATAAAATCGGTTCCACTCTTCCCTTCCAAAAGGGCTTCCCAGCTCTCTTGAGTCCCAATCCCTGCAGCAGAAACTAATCCAATCCCGGTGATAACTACTCGCCTTAAGGGAAGAGATTTTTGGGGGGGAGAGGAGATATCCATCACAAATTTGGCAATTTACTTAGAGAGATGACTCAAAATATAATCCATAGCCTTGCCGACAGTGGTCAACTTCTCTGCCTCTTCGTCAGGAATGTCCATCCCAAATTCATCTTCTAAGGCCATCACCAATTCTACCGTATCGAGAGAATCAGCATCCAAGTCATCGATGAAAGAAGCCTCTTCGGTAACCTGGTCTTCGCTTATGCTGAGCTTGTCAGCGACAATGGCTCTTATTTTCTTCAACAATTCTTCTCTTTCCATTGTATTCCTCCTCTTTATTTTGAGTATTTATCAAACCTAGGGCTACATATACAACCCACCATTTACATTAATGACTTGGCCAGTTATGTAAGCAGCCTCGTCTGAAAGAAGAAACTTTGCTGCCTGAGCGACTTCTTCTGGTCTTCCAAACCTTCTTATGGGTATTAAATCAAGGAAAGCATCCTTGACTGATTCAGGAAGATTCAATGTCATGGGAGTTGTAATGTAGCCAGGAGCAATAGCATTAACAGTAATCCCGCGTGAGGCGACTTCCCTAGCTAAGGCTTTAGTAAAACCAATTACTCCCCCCTTTGAAGCAGCATAATTGGTTTGACCTGGATTCCCCATTAACCCAACGACAGAAGAAATGTTAATGATTCGACCATATCGATTACTCATCATTTGCCGTATAACTGCCTTTGAGAAGTTAAAAGTCCCTTTAAGGTTTACGGACAATACAGCATCCCAATCTTCCTCTTTCATCCTCATCAAGAGGTTATCCCGTGTTATCCCAGCGTTATTGACTAAATGATCAATCTTTTTATGCTCTTGGACAACTTTCTCAACAATCTCAAGGGTCTGTTCCAAGATTGAAACATCTGCTTTGTACGTAGATGCCTTCCTCTTTTCTGACCTTATTTTTTCAGCGACTTCTTCCAACTTCTCTTCCTGGATATCAATCAGCACAACCTCAGCACCACACCTTGCAAGTTCATGAGCGATAGCTTCACCGATCCCCTGGGAAGCTCCTGTAATAAGAGAGACTTTTTGAGAAAAATCCATTTCAGACCTTAATTTAGCCAATGGCTTGGAAGCCCCTGGCCATTTCATACTTAATCCTCTCCTGAACTTTGCTCTGCACAAAATCCTTAGCCAGCCTCACTGCATTCTTGACAGCATTGGGATTTGAACGTCCATGACCGATTATGCATACGCCGTTCAATCCCAAAAGGAGAGCTCCTCCGTATTCTGCGTAATCAACCTTTTTATACAACTTTTTCAAATTTCTTTTCATCAGAAAAAGTCCGATCTTGGCAAAAAAGTTCTTCATAACCTCATTGCGAACCATGTAAAAAAACGTCTCTATTACACCTTCGCTTACCTTCAAGGCAATATTTCCAGTGAAGCCATCACTGACTATGACATCGGCCTTCCCTGAATAGATATCCTTGCCTTCAATGTTACCTATAAAATTCAAGGGGGATGCTTGCAGCGCTTCAAAGACTTGCTTGGTCAATTCATTCCCCTTGGATTCTTCTTCTCCTATGCTCATTAATCCTATACGAGGATTCTGTACGCCCAGAACATTCTCCATAAAAATCTTGCCCATCACAGCAAATTGTTCTAAATGCTGAGGACGACAATCAACATTTGCCCCAACATCTATGAGGAGCGTAATGCCCTCTAGAGAGGGCACAAGCAAGGACAACGCAGGTTTGTCTACTCCTTTTAGAGCTCCTAAAATTTTTCTCGAAATATAGACAATTGCCGCTGTGTTTCCAGTGCTAACAAAAGCATCGGCTTCCCCCTTTTTTACCAGCTGAGCACCCACACGAATGGAAGAATTTTTCTTCTTCCTGAAAGACAGAATCCCCTCGCCCATTCCTATTGCTTCTGGGGCATTGACTACGGAGAGCTTCGCCGATGAGGTCTTGTGCTTTAAAAATTCCTTCTCAATCAATTCTGCTACACCCACGAGAAGGACTTCAATCTTGTACTCTTGGGAGGCTCTGACAGCTCCTTCCACGGTTACCTTAAGTCCGAAGTCCCCCCCCATGGCATCTACAGCGATTCTCATTCAATCTCCCTTTACTCTTCTGTCCCCTCTACTACCTGTCTGCCTTTATAGAAGCCACATTCAGGACAGGCTCTGTGGGGCAGTTTAGGAATTCCACAATTATCGCAGAGAGATAAAGAAGGAATCGAAAGAGCATCATGAGCTCTTCTCATGCTTTTTCTTGAATGCGAGTGTTTTCTTTTTGGAGTGGCCATTTATTCCCTATCTTTAATGAATGATTTTAGTTTTTGAAGGCGGGGATCAGAATCTTCCAACACGCATTGACATTTCCCAAATCGTTGATTTTTACCACAAACGGGACAAATCCCCTGACATTTCTCAGAACATAGAGGTTTTACAGGAAAAGTCAGGTTCAACTGCTCTAAAACGACTTCGCTTAAATCAATCTGGCGGTCATAATAAAAATAGCTGTTCATATCATCGCTTTCCAATTCTTCCTTTATAAGATCAAGCTCTTCAGGAAGATAGACAAGGTCAAACGTAGAATCAACGGAATATTCAAAGGGAATCATACACCGACTGCATATGAAACTGAGACGAGCCTTCATGTTTCCTTTAATCCGAATCTCATCTCCAACTCTTTTGATATCAATCTCTGCGTGAACAGGCTGAAGAAAAACGGTGTTCTCTTCAACAATGTCAATGCTGGAAAACTCGAAATCTTTCCTAACCTTCAAGCCTTCTTTAGGCAATCTATCTACGATGACAATCATTTTCTTCTCCGAAATAATTCTAGGCTATTATACCATCTTGCCTTCCTTTGTCAATGTCAGGCACGGTCATACTTCTACGGGCAGCATCCGTGTTTCTATCCACTAAGAGATTCATCTACATAAAGATACAACTCCAAGGAAGCATCTTTTTTCTCGTGATTGAATAGAGAACAATCTCATTGTTAGGAAGCGGTCAGGGTGGATGGTGGAGAAAACCGCATGGAGGCTGAGCGGGCATGGTTCCTCGCCTGAAGGGCGAGGAGAGCGAAGCCGGAATCCGAGCGGTCTTTGCCTCGCTGGGGCAAAGCTGCGTGTTTTCGAACCATTCACCCTGAGTGCTGACTTTATCTTCATCACGGTAAAAAAGATGCATCCCGACTCCAATTAAAACTTGATATCTTGATGAAGAATTGTATAATATTAACTCATCAAACGGCGAGAAAAAATGGCAGGCTTTAATTCTCAGATTAAATATAAGGGGACTTCTTTTCACATCCAAACCCAAGATAAAGGCACAAAGGTCAATCAGTTAGAATCTCTCATCTACAAATCTGGAGGAATTATCTCCTCACGAAAAACTTCTTACGCTTCTCTCCTCGGCAGCCCTGATTTTGAAAAAAAAGTCAATCAATTAATGAAAAAGCAACACCTAGCTATTATCAATGAAATATCTGAAGGAAAATTTGACCGCCATCTAGATCAGCGAGGAAAATCAGGTTTTGACCAAAAAGATTCTCTCAGTACTAAGCTTTCCTCTGAAAAACTAAAAACAGAAATTTCAGGAGAACTCGAAATAAACATCATCAACCTTTCCATCCCCTCCTCGCCTGGCCCGGTGAGTTTTTCATTAACAGTAAGTAAAAGTCCGCCTCCCAAATTAGTCTCCTATGCAAAAATCACAGCACTAGCCATAGATGAATCGGGTAGAGAATATTTCCTATTCACAGGAGAAACGGATGAAGAAGGAAAGATCTCGGTAGGCCTCTTGCTCCCTCCATTTCCTGAAAAAAAATTTACCCTCTGTATAAAAACAGAAAAAGAAGGTTTTGAACCAGATGAAGTAAAGATTTCCCTCAAACAAGAATAATCTTTATGAAGGGGAAAAAGCTTTTCTTAATCGACGGGAATTCTCTCCTTTACCGCGCTTATTACGCCATCCAACGTCTTTCCACTTCTCAAGGCTTCCCCACAAACGCAATCTACGGATTCATCAGCATGCTCAGGAAGATAACTGAAAGGGAAAAGCCTCAATACATTGGGGTTGTTTTCGATGCCAAGGGCCCCACTTTCCGCCATTCAGCCTTCAAAGATTACAAAGCTCAACGCAAGCCTATGCCTGAGGATCTAGTGGTTCAGCTCCCGGTTGTCAAGAAGATCCTTCAAGCTCTAAACATCTCTTTTCTTGAATTCGAGAGATATGAAGCTGATGATGTGTTGGGGAGCTTGGCTCGGCGCGCTTCTGCCCAGGATATTCTTTCTGTTATAGTTACCACTGACAAAGACCTTTTCCAGATAGTAGATAAGAAAACAACTGTCTACAATCCTGTAAAAGAACTCTATTTTGATGAAAAAAAGGTAAAGGAATTTTTTGGTGTCTTTCCTTCTCAAGTCATTGATGTTCTCTCCCTATGGGGAGATCCCACAGATAACATTCCGGGCGTACCAGGAATCGGAAAAAAAACTTCCAAATCCCTCATCAATGACTTTGGGTCGCTTAAAAATCTTCTCAAAAACCTTGATAAATTGAGAAATCCCCGCTTGAAAGAAAAAATTGAACAGAACTTGGAGCAGTTGGAATTGAGCAAGATGCTGGTGACAATCGAAAAAGAGATAGATTTAAAATTTAATCTGGATGAATTTCGATTGACCGAGCCCAATTATGAAGAAGTTACCACGCTTTTTCAGGAATTAGAGTTTTCATCATTGCTTTCGGAGTACTTAACAGAGAAGAAAGATCTTAGTAAAAAGTACTATGTTATATACGAAAAAAAACAACTTGAAAAACTTGTGAAGCAAATAAAGAAGCAAAAATTCGTTTCTATTGATACAGAAACCGATAGTCCCTTCCCGACTAAGGCCCATCTAGTGGGGCTTTCTTTTTCTCTTAAACCCCATCATGCTTATTACCTTCCCCTTCATCATGATTATGGGGAAGTACCGCGTCAAATCTCAAAAGATACTGCTTTTCGCATTCTAAAAGAAGTCCTCTGCAGCCCTGATATAAGAAAAGTTGGGCAGAATATCAAATATGATTATATCGTTCTCAGAAGAAATGGAATTCCCATGCAGGGCTTATATTTGGACACCATGATTCTTTCTTACCTGCTGGAGCCAAATTGGGGAAAACACAACTTAGGTAAGCTGGCCTTGAATTATCTCCAGACAAAGGCGATTCCTTACTCAGATATAGTCGGAAAAGGCAAAGCAGAGATCACCATTGACAAAGTTCCCATAGAAAAGGTTGCTCCTTATGCCTGCCAGGACGCAGATTTAGCTCTCCAACTCAGTTCCCTCCTTTGGCCTAAGGTTAAAGAGAAAAAATTAACCAAACTCTACCAGGAAACAGAGCTGCCTCTAATCGCAGTTCTGGCAGACATGGAAGTATGGGGTGTTAAAATCGACACCCAGGCCTTGAAAAACCTATCCTCAGAGTTAAGGGCAGAGCTTGAATATTTAAAGAAGAAAATATATGAGGCCAGCGGTGAAAAATTCAACCTCAACTCTCCCCAACAGCTTGCAGATGTACTCTTTAATAAAATGAATCTTCCCGCTTCAAAAAGGACCAAAAAAACAAAAGAGTATTCAACCTCAGCCTTTATTCTCCAGGATTTAGCCCGGAATTTTCCTATTGCCGAGCACATCCTAGAATACAGGCAATTGGCAAAACTAAAATCATCCTATGCCGACGCGCTTCCTCTTCTCCTCAATCCTGAAACAAGAAGAATCCATACTTCCTTCAATCAGTCTGTGGCTGCTACTGGCAGGCTCTCGAGCAGCGATCCCAATCTCCAAAACATACCAGTAAAGGGAGAATTGGGACAGAGGTTTCGTCAGGCTTTTATTCCGGATTCAGGACATCTTTTTCTCTCTGCCGACTATTCTCAAATAGAACTCAGGGTGTTAGCCCACCTCTCTAAAGACCCGACTCTCATAAAAACGTTCCTTGAAGACCACGACATTCACGAGGAAACCGCTCTCCGCGTCTTTGCCGAAGGTTCTTCGCTTTTCAAAGAAGAACAGCGAAGAAGGGCAAAAATCATTAATTTCAGCATCATCTACGGGGCCTCTGCTCATTCTCTTTCTCGGGAGCTAGGGACATCATATTCTGAAGCACAGCATTTTATTGACCGCTACTTTGAAAAATATCCAAAGGTAGGGGAATTCCTGGAAGAGAAAGTCAAAGACGCTCAAAAAAAGGGCTTCTCGGATACACTATTCGGAAGAAAAAGACAAGTGCCAGAGCTAAAGCGTGCAGATAAATTAACCCAACAGGCAGGGCGCCGCATCGCGCTCAACACCCCTATCCAGGGCTCAGCTGCTGATTTAATGAAAAAAGCTATGATTGATATCTGGAAAGAATTAAAAAAGAGAAAACTCAAATCTAAAATGATCATACAGGTCCATGATGAGCTTGTCTTTGAAGTGCCGGATAAGGAAAAGAATGAAATGGAAGAGATAGTTAAAGAGAAGATGGAAAAAGTTTATCCTTTAAAGGTCCCCTTGAAAGTTCACTTGGGCTGGGGAATCAACTGGGCAGAAGCAAAGTAAGAAAAAAGTAAATTCCTATCGTTTACAATCATTTTGACTGATCATACACGATGCAAGCAACAGGCACGGACAATGAAAATTCTATAAATTCCCCTCTCCCTTGATGGGAGAGGGACAGGGAGAGGGTGGATTTAACGGGAGAGGGTGAATAGGAATTAACTCCCCTCGCCCACATCCTTTCCTTCCAGGGGAGAGGAAATTATTTATAAAGAGTTATTTTCTAGGCAATGAAGACTAGAGAGGCTACAGAACTGCGTCGAGCAATGGGTCTGCCTCACGCAACAGCAATGGTTATTGGAACCATAATCGGTGCATCAATTTTTGTACAGCCATCAGAAATTACTGGCCAGGTGCCTTCCATAAGCGGAATTTTCATGGTCTGGTTGATATCCGGTTTGCTGACATTTTTCGGGGCCCTGGTGTGCGCAGAACTGGCATCTATTTTTACTCAATCAGGCGGAGTTTATGTGTATCTTAAAGAAGCATATTCGCCTTCAGTTGGATTTCTGTGGGGTTGGGCTATGTTTTGGAGCATGCATTCTGGGATAATCGCAGCGATTTCAGTTATATCCGCGCGTTATGCCACCTACTTCCTTCCCATGGCCGATGATGGGATCAAGGCTGTTGCCATTGCCGGTATAGTTATGCTTTCTGCAATCAATTACCTTGGAGTGAAGCAGGGCAGCACATTACAAACACTCTTTACTCTTGGCAAGATTATCGCAATAGTTATCATTATTATAGGGGGTTTTATGCTCGGCTCACGTATTCCTGACCATTTTGTAGCTGGAGATGTAGTAAACAATGATATTTCTCCCAACAGCTTTTTACTCGCTCTGGTTGCTGGGTTATTTGCCTTTGGCGGCTGGCATATGGTCACCTATAGTTCTGAAGAAACAAAAAATCCCCGCAAAATTATCCCCCGTGCGTTAATGCTCGGAACGCTTGTGGTGACTGTGTGCTATATTGCCTTAAATGCTGTGTACATGTATGTATTGCCACTCGATAGAGTAGCATCCTCCACACGAATTGCTGCTGATATGGCTGAGGCTCTTGTTGGATTCGGGGGTGGCGCTTTTATGTCTGGCTTAGTTGTTTTCTCAACATTTGGCGCTTTAAGCGGAATCATACTTTGTGGGCCCCGTGTTTATTATTCCATGGCGAGAGATGGCCTGTTGTTTCGCTGGGTTGGCAAAATACATCCTCAATACCGTACACCCCACAGAGCTATTGTTGTTCAAGCGATTTGGTCCTCGGTTCTTGTGGCAACCGGCACGTACAAAACTCTTTTCACTAGAGTAGTCTATACAGAATGGATTTTCTTCGGGCTGATGACTATCGGTTTATTCTTATTCAGGTACAGGTCTGATACAGTGAGAGGTTTCAGTGTTTGGGGCTACCCTGTAATTCCTGCGCTTTTTATAATTTCATCATTGGCCATAGTTGTTAATCAAATAATATCTAATTTATCCGAAAGCATATTTGGCCTATCTATTGTTTTGCTCGGATTGCCTGTTTACTATCTGTGGGTAAAAAAAGATAAGGAAAGGAGTTAGCACTATGACTATTATCGATTTTCACAATCACTTTTATCCTCCTGAGTATCTTGAAGCATTACAAACTGGAACAAGCAATATCAAGGTTACCTTTGATTCTGATAGCAATCCACTTCTTCATTATCCCGGAGATTATAATATAATTGTACCTACACACAGGGATATAGATCTTAGGGCAGAGGTTTTAAAAAAATCCGGCATTGATATGCAGATTCTGACTTTCACCACTCCCGGTACACATATAGAGTCCCCAAAACAATCCGTCGAGTTGGCTCGCCTGGTTAATGATAGCTTTGCAAAAATAGTCAACGAGCACGGCGACCGGTTTGCTGCTCTCGCAACACTCCCGTTGAATCATCCCGATGCTTCAGTTGATGAACTGGAACGCGCTTTTAGCAGCCTGGGATTTAGAGGAGTTATGGTTTACAGTAATATCAATGGAATTGCCTTGAGTGATCAGCGTTTTTGGACATTGTATGAAAAAGCAGACCAATTGAATGCAGTTTTCTATATACACCCATCTTTCCCTGTAGGCGTAGAAGCAATGACAGACTACTGGCTCATGCCCTTAATTGGATTCACCTTTGATACTACCTTGGCTGCGGCAAAGCTAGTTTTCAGCGGAGTGGTTGAAAAATTTCCCAGAATCAGATGGGTTCTTGGGCATCTAGGCGGGGCGATTCCGTATCTTGCAGAAAGGCTTGATAGAGGATATTTTGCCTTTAAGGAATGCAGAGAAAACATCAGCAAGACGCCGAGTGAATATCTAAAACAGTTTTATTATGACACAGTTAATTTTGACGTGAAAGCACTCCAACTTGCTATTGACTTTGCTGGCACAGATCATTTAGTGGCCGGTAGCGATTATCCGCATCAGATTGGGAGTCTGGAGAAGATGGTCGATAGCATTAAGAAATTGAAAATATCTTCTCAAGAGAAAGCTGGTATATTCGGTGGAAATGCGGCTGGATTGCTTGGGCTTTAGCCATGTACGAGTAATTCTATACAGTATGAGAGGCTGAGTTATATTTTGGTATTTTGGGGTCAGGTCTTACATTAGCACATTTCTCTATCAGACATTTACTCTACCACGCGTGGATGATTGTTTCCTATACTCATCGCAAACTATATGAG
>Ga0114921_10000244_pt1 | contig 22607 bp, 16 predicted proteins | sample BentaG_FD_87016 | JGI IMG/M metagenome (GOLD analysis project Ga0114921, IMG submission 87016) | Deep subsurface microbial communities from South Atlantic Ocean to uncover new lineages of life (NeLLi) - Benguela_00093 metaG | ecosystem: Environmental > Aquatic > Marine > Oceanic > Sediment ... | reverse complement strand
CGGCCTACGCCCGGGGCGGGGAGAAGACCCCTGAGGGTCTGTCCTGGATGTACAACTTCATCAAGGCTCAGGGCGAGCGCAATTACGGCAAGATCTACGTGCGGTTCCCCGAGGCGGTCTCGATGCGTGAATATCTGGGTGAGCCGCACGGCCCGATGGTCGATGACGAAGACGCCAAACAGCTTGCCCTGCAGAAGATGGCGTTCGAGGTTGCCTGGCGGATCCTCCAGGTCACCCCGGTGAACGCGACCGCGCTGGTGTCGGCATTGCTGCTCAGCACTCGTGGCGTCGCGCTGACCCTCGACCAACTGCACCACACCCTGCAGGACTCGCTGGACTATCTTGAGCGCAAGCAGACCCCGATGACCAACAGTGCGCTGCGGCTGCGCACCCCCGACGGAGTCCGCGCCGCAGTCGACGCGCTGTCCAACGGACACCCGGTGACCCGAATCGACGGCGGCCGGGAACCTGTCTGGTACATCGCGCCCCAGGACGAGTACGAGGCCGCGTTCTACCGGAACTCCCTGATCGACGCCTTCCTGGAGACGTCGCTGATGGAACTCGCACTCGCCCATGCCGCACGGGCGGAATCGGGTCGCTTGGAAGCCTTTTGGTCGCAGGTGATGCGACTTCGCGATTTGCTGAAGTTCGACTTCTACTTCGCCGACTCCGCGAGCTTTCGGGATCACGTCGTTCAGGAGATGTCCTGGCACGAGAATTGGGAGGATGACATCGTCGCCGGTGGTGACAGGATCGCGGCGCTGTTGCGGGCTAAACGTCCCGCGATCGCGGCGCCGTTGCTGCGCCCGTTCTTCGAGGCTTACCGGATTGTCGCCGACGTGTTGATCGATGCGCCGGCCGACATCCCGGAGAGGGACCTGACCGCTAAAGCGCTGGGATTGGGGCAGCAGTACGTGGCCCAGGGCGTAGTTCGCAGCATGGAGTCCGCTTCGACGTTGCTGTTCACTACGGCTCGGCAAGTCGCCGTCGACCAGAACCTGCTCGGGCCGGCCGACGACCTGGCCGACCGGAGGGTCGCCTTCCGCGACGAGTTGCGGGGGATCCTCGCCGACATGGAAAGGGCCGAAGAGTACTCGCGCGAGCAGTTCTTCGCCCGCGAGCGGAGCCGCCAGAGGATACGCAGCGGCCCTGTGTAGTCGGCGCGATCCGGCAGGGTCATACCCTAGGCGGATGACGTCGACCGGTCGCCTCGCCGCCACCGGGGAGCGCGTTGTGCCGGTGTGGTCGGTGCTGTACGGGGTGGCACTGCTGGCCGGGGTCACCGCAGCAGCGCTTGCCGCACTTGCGTTAGCGGATGCGCTAACCGCCACGGGTCTGCCTGATCCGGGTCCGGTGACCAATTACGGGCTGCCGTTTGTGAAGGCGGCAGGGGAGATCGCCGCGGTAACGGCCACCGGCTCATTTCTCTTCGCCGCGTTCATGGTGCCACCGCAGCGCAATGGGGTGCTCGACGCCGCGGGCTATCGTGCGTTGCGCACCGGCACGGTGGCTTCCGGGATATGGACGATCTGCGCGGTGTTGATGGTGGCGCTCACGGTGTCCGACGTCAGTGGCCAACCGCTGTCGGGGCGGCTGAGTCAAGCCGACATCTGGTCGGTGGCCGGGCTCATCGATGTGGCGAGCGCATGGCGCTGGACCGCGGTATTCGCGTTCGTCGTGGCCGTCGTGAGCGCGGCGGTGTTGCGGTGGTCGTGGACGCCACCACTGTTCATCGGATCGCTGGTGACGCTGCTTCCGCTTGCGCTGACCGGACACGCGTCCTCCGGAGGGGCGCACGACGTCGCCACGAACAGTCTGCTCGTGCATCTCATCGCCGGCGCTCTGTGGGCAGGTGGTCTGCTGGCGCTGCTGGCCCACGCGCTCCGCGGCGGTGAACACGCCGGTCTGGCGGCACGGCGATTCTCGGCAGTCGCCCTGTGGTGCTTCGTGGCGATGGCGCTCAGCGGGGTGATCAACGCGTTCGTGCGTATTCGGCCGGAAGACCTTGTGCGCAGTGACTATGGCTGGTTGATCGTGGCGAAGGTGGCGGCGCTCTGCGCGCTCGGCTACCTAGGGTGGCGACAGCGCCGGAGCGGAGTGGCCGCACTGCAGCAGGACGCTGCGGCCCGCGGCCCGTTGATCCGCCTGGCGCTTGTCGAGGCGGCCATCTTCGGCTTGACGTTCGGGGTGGCCGTCGCTCTGGGCCGCACTCCGCCCCCTCCTCCTCAAAACCTCAACCTGTCCATACCCGCGGTCGAGATCGGGTACGACCTGGCCGGACCACCCACGGTGGGCAGGGTGCTCTTCGACTGGCGCTTCGACCTGCTGTTCGGCACCGCGGCCATCGTGCTCGCCGCCGTCTATCTCGCCGCCGTGTACCGGCTGAAGCGCCGGGGTGACGCCTGGCCCGCCGGCAGGGTCGCGGCATGGCTTCTCGGATGTCTGCTGCTGCTGGTGACGACGTCGTCGGGGATCGGCCGCTACATGCCGGCGATGTTCAGCATGCACATGATGGCCCACATGATGCTGTCGATGTTGGTGCCGATCCTGCTGGTACTGGGTGGACCGGTCACGCTGGCACTGCGGGCGCTGCCCGCGGCCGGGCGCGGCGAGCCGCCGGGGCCCCGCGAGTGGTTGCTGGCCGCCCTGCATTCCCGGGTGTCTCGGGTGCTGACCAACCCGTTCGTCGCGACCGCGCTGTTCGTCGTCGGCTTCTACGGCTTGTACTTCGGCGGGCTCTTCGATGCCACCGTGAGTAGCCACGGCGCCCACGTCGCGATGAACGTGCATTTTCTACTCAGCGGCTACCTGTTCTATTGGGTCGTCATCGGCGTGGATCCGACGCCGCGACCGATACCGCCTATCGGCAAGCTGGCGGTGGTGTTCGCGTCGGTCCCGCTGCATGCGTTCTTCGGCGTGGTGCTGATGGGAACTCCGACGGTGATGGGCGAGAGCTTCTATCGGTCGCTACAACTGCCGTGGCACACCGACCTGATCGGCGATCAACGCCTCGGAGGTGGGATTGCCTGGGCTGCAGGTGAAGTCCCCCTCGTCGTGGTGCTGATCGCGCTATTCGTCCAGTGGCGTCGCGCCGACCAGCGCACCGCCAAGCGACTGGACCGAGCCGCCGACCGCGACGACGACGCGGATTTGGCGGCTTACAACAGGATGCTGGCCGAGATGGCCCGGCGAGAATCGCCCGGAGGCGGCTAGCGCAGCGGTTATCCCCAACGCGCAACTCATCCACAGCGCGCGCCGTTTCGGGTGACTCCTCGGAGGGAGGTGTCGGCGAGAGGGCAGTTAATGGCTGTGTCACCGACGGATCAGGCGCACGGCCTGGTCCGCGGCCGAAGAAATAGGAAGGCACCAGCCATGTTCGAGACACCCATCACTGTCGTAGGAACGATCGTCACCAATCCCGAGCGCCGTTGGGTCGGGGAGCAGGAGCTCTTCAAATTCCGGGTGGCCAGTAACTCGCGCCGGCGCACCTCCGAGGGGAATTGGGAACCGGGTAACTCGCTGTACGTCACGGTGAACTGCTGGGGGCGCCTGGTCACGGGTGTGGGGGCAGGGCTCGGGAAGGGCGACGCGGTGATTGTCGTCGGCAACGTGTACACGAGTGAGTACCAGGACCGGGACGGCAACCGCCGCTCGTCGCTCGAGATACGGGCTATCTCTGTGGGGCCGGACCTGGCCCGGTGCATCGTCCGCATCGACAAGCGCAGACATCCTGAAACGACCTCGGCCGGCGCCGAGGCCGGCAGCGACGGCCAGGTGGACGTTCGAGCAGAGCGCGGCGGCGCTGTCGAGGTCGAGGTCGGGCAAGCGGGCGAGGGCCAGGGGGACGGCGACGGTCAGGGCGACGGCGACGGCGCTGACGGCGAGTTCGCGTCGGAGTTCGAGGATCCGAGCCTGCCGCTGACCGCCTAGCGCCAGACACCGCGGGCGCGGCCACGCCTAGTATGGGGCCCGACTATCGCAGGATCGGAAAGAGATCGCGAAGATCGAGAGAGGCGACACTACGGCAATGGCCGAATTCATCTACACGATGCGGAAGGTCCGCAAGGCGCACGGCGACAAGGTCATCCTTGACGACGTCACCCTGAGTTTCCTTCCGGGCGCGAAGATCGGCGTCGTCGGTCCCAACGGGGCCGGTAAGTCGAGCGTCTTGCGGATCATGGCCGGATTGGACCAGCCCAACAACGGTGATGCGTTCCTGGCGCCCGGCGCGAGCGTGGGCATCCTGCAACAGGAGCCTCAGCTCGACGAGACCAAGACGGTTCGCGAGAACGTCGAGGACGGCGTGGCGATCAAGGGCAAGCTCAATCGGTACAACGAGGTCGCCGAACTGATGGCCACCGACTACACCGACGAGCTGATGGAGGAGATGGGCAGGCTTCAGGAAGAGTTGGACGCCGCCGATGCGTGGGACATCGACTCGCAACTCGAGCAGGCCATGGATGCGTTGCGCTGCCCGCCGCCCGAGTATCCGGTGACCCAGCTGTCCGGCGGTGAGCGGCGCCGCGTGGCGCTGTGCAAGTTGCTGCTTTCCAAGCCCGATCTGTTGTTGCTCGACGAGCCGACCAACCACCTCGACGCCGAGAGCGTGCTGTGGCTTGAGCAGCATCTCGCCGAGTACAAGGGCGCCATCCTGGCGGTCACACACGACCGGTATTTCCTGGACAATGTCGCCGAGTGGATCCTCGAGCTCGACCGCGGTCGCGCCTACCCCTATGAGGGCAACTACTCGACCTATCTGGAGAAGAAGGCCGAGCGCGTCGCCGTCCAGGGCCGCAAGGACGCCAAGCTGCAAAAGCGACTGCAAGAGGAACTGGCTTGGGTCCGGTCCGGCGCCAAAGCCAGGCAGGCGAAGAACAAGGCGCGTCTCGGACGGTACGAGGAGATGGCGGCCGAGGCCGAGAAGACCCGCAAGCTCGACTTCGAGGAGATCCAGATTCCGACCGGACCGCGGTTGGGCAACATCGTTGTCGAGGTCGAGCACCTCGACAAGGGTTTCGAGGGCAGGCAGTTGATCAAGGACCTGTCTTTCACGCTGCCGCGCAATGGCATCGTCGGGGTCATCGGACCCAACGGCGTCGGCAAGACCACATTGTTCAAGACGATCGTGGGTCTGGAGCAGCCGGACAGTGGCGCCGTCAAAGTCGGCGAGACGGTCAGATTGAGCTACGTCGATCAGAGCCGGGCCGGGATCGACCCCAAGAAGTCGGTCTGGCAGGTGGTCTCTGACGGGCTGGACTATATCGAGGTGGGGCAGAACGAGGTTCCGTCTCGGGCCTATGTGTCGGCGTTCGGTTTCAAGGGTCCCGACCAGCAGAAACCAGCCGGTGTGCTGTCCGGCGGAGAGCGTAACCGGCTGAATCTCGCGCTGACGCTCAAGGAGGGCGGCAACCTGATCCTGCTCGATGAGCCGACCAACGACCTCGACGTCGAAACGCTGAGCTCGTTGGAGAATGCCCTGGAGCACTTCCCCGGCTGTGCCGTGGTGATCTCCCACGATCGGTGGTTCCTCGATCGGACCTGCACGCACATCCTGGCGTGGGAGGGCGAGGATGACAACGATGCCAAGTGGTTCTGGTTCGAGGGCAACTTCGGTGGCTACGAAGAGAACAAAGTGGAGCGGCTCGGTGTGGAAGCGGCCCGTCCGCACAGGGTGACCCACCGAAAGCTCACTCGGGGATAGTCTCGTCGTGCGGACCACGACATCGGCGCCTCTTCGCGGCGTCGGTGACAGCCAACGGGGGCCGGTTCGCATGGGTGAGTCAGGAGCGGCGAATGTCGTTGGATCCGGGTGCCGTCGAGGGCCAATCTGAGCGTGATGTGAGTACGGAGGTCATCGACCGCCTTATTCCAGCCTATCTGGCGACCTACTGGGGACCCCATGGCGGCGCGCCCGGCGCGGAGGCTGCAGTGACCGGCCCGATACCGCACGCGGCTGAGAGCGATCTGGCCCTCCCCGCGCTGGTCGGTGCGCAGTGCCGGTTGGGGCGCCAGCGATCTCCCGGGGCCACCTCTGTCGCCGTTTACGACGCGGACGAACCCGGTGGTTGCGGTCCGGCGTTGCAGATCATCACCGACAACGCGACGATGCTGATGGATTCGGTGACGGTGTTGCTGCACCGCGTCGGGGTCGCCTACACCGCAATCATGAACCCTGCGCTGCGAGTGCGGCGGGGAGCCGACGGTGAGCTAATCGAGATCGCGCCGACGTCGGACGCGACGTTCAGCGACGGTGTCGACGAGACCTGGGTGCATATTCAGTTGTCGAAGTCGGTCGATCTGGATGCGCTCGCACAGGCCCAGGAGCTCTTGCCGCGGGTGCTGGCCGATGCCCGAAGGGTGGCACTCGATTCGGCCGCCATGGCTGAAACGCTGCGGGGCCTGGCCGACGAGCTGGACGGGGAAACCGGGCAGGACGCCGAGCTGCGCTTTCCAGGCCCGGACCGCATGGACGTCGCGGCGTTGCTGCGATGGCTGGCCGACGGGCATTTCGTCGTGCTGGGCTACCAGCGTTGCGTCGTGCGCGACGGTGAAGCGACCGTGGAAGCCTCCAGTCGGCTCGGGGTGCTGCAACTGCGCCACGATGTGCTGCCCCAGCTGACACACAAAGATGAGCTGCTCGCCATGGCGCAGGCCATGATCCCCAGTTTCCTGCGGTACGGCGCCTACCCGCAGATCGTGGCGATCCGCGAGGAGGCGGCCGACCAGGACGATTCCGCGGTGTTCGAGCACCGGTTCGTCGGTCTGTTCACCGTCGCGGCGATGAACGCGAACGTTCTCGAGATCCCGTTGGTCTCTCGCCGGGTCAACGACGCGCTGGCGATGGCCGACCGTGACCCGAGCCACCCCGGACAGCTGCTACTCGACATCATCCAGACGATCTCGCGGCCCGAGCTGTTCGCGCTGAGCGCAAGTGACCTGCTGGATATGGCAATGGCGGTCGTCGATTTGGGTTCTCGCCGCCGGACCTTGTTGTTCATGCGGGCCGACCGCCTCGCGCACTTCGTGTCGTGCCTGGTGTACCTGCCGCGCGACCGCTACACCACCGTCGTACGGCTGGCGATGCAGGACATCCTGGTCCGTGAGCTCGGCGGTGTCAGCATCGACTACGCTGCCCGGGTCAGTGAATCGCCATGGGCGGCTGTGTATTTCACTGTCCTCCTGCCGGATGATTCCAGGCCGCAGGACATCGATGTGTCGGAATCCAACGAGTCGCGCATTCAGGATCTCCTGACCGAAGCCTCCCGCACCTGGGCCGACCGGCTGCTCGGCGCGGTCAAGGGCGCGTCGATCGACCAGGGCACTGCCGAGCACTATGCGAGCGCCTTCCCCGAGATGTACAAGCAGGCGATCACGCCGCTGGAGGCTCTCGAGGACATCTCGATCATCGAAGAGCTGCAGGACGACTCGGTCAAGTTGGTCCTCAAAGACGACGCGGACGCCGCCGAGGCGGACATTTCCACCCTGGTCTGGTATCTAGGCGGGAGGTCGGCCTCGCTGAGTCAGCTGCTCCCGATGCTGCAGTCCATGGGCGTTGTCGTGCTCGAGGAACGACCGTTTACGGTGACCCGCCCGGACGGGCTGCCGGTGTGGATCTACCAGTTCAACATCTCGCGACACGGCGGCATCCCCGAAGCGGCAGCGGGTCCCCACCGCGAGGACACCGCCCAACGCTTCGCCGACACGGTCGCCGCGATCTGGCACGGTCACGCCGAGGTCGACCGCTTCAACGAACTGGTGTTACGGGCCGGGCTGACCTGGCAGCAGGTTGCCGTCATACGCGCCTACGCCAAATACTTACGGCAGGCCGGATTTCCCTACAGTCAATCCCACATCGGCAACGTGCTCAACGACAACCCGGGCACCACCCGCTCCTTGATCGAACTGTTCGAAGCGTTGTTCGGCCCCGCCGAACAGGTTGAGGGCGCTGCGAACCGGGATGCGCAGGCCGCGGCGGCTGCAGTCTCGGCCGACATCGACGCATTGGTCAGCCTCGACACCGACCGCGTCCTGCGGGCGTTCGCGTCGATGATTCAGGCCACGCTGCGCACCAACTACTTCGTCGTCCGCCCCGACTCGGCTCGCGCGCAGAACGTGTTGTCCTTCAAGCTCAACCCCGGACTGATCGACGATCTGCCGCTGCCGCGGCCCAGGTTCGAGATCTTCATCTACTCCCCGCGAGTCGAGGGTGTGCACCTGCGATTCGGTTTCGTCGCCCGTGGTGGACTGCGCTGGTCGGATCGGCGCGAAGACTTCCGGACTGAAGTCTTGGGCCTGGTGAAGGCCCAGGCGGTCAAGAATGCCGTCATCGTGCCAGTGGGCGCCAAGGGCGGATTCGTGGTCAAGAGGCCGCCGGAGCCGACCGGTGACCCTGCAGTCGACCGCGACGCGACGCGGGAAGAGGGCGTGGCCTGCTACCGGCTGTTCATCGCCGGGTTGCTCGACATCACCGACAACGTGGACAAAACAAGCGGCGTCGTCGTCACGCCCGCCGAGGTGATCCGGCGCGACGGCGACGATGCCTATCTCGTGGTGGCGGCCGACAAGGGGACCGCGACGTTCTCCGATATCGCCAACGAAGTCGCCAAGTCCTATGGCTTCTGGCTGGGCGATGCGTTCGCCTCGGGTGGGTCTGTCGGGTACGACCACAAGGCGATGGGCATCACTGCCAAAGGTGCATGGGAGTCGGTGAAGCGGCACTTCCAGGAGATGGGTGTGGACACCCAGTCCGAGGAGTTCACCGTCGTCGGCGTCGGCGACATGAGCGGCGACGTGTTCGGCAACGGAATGTTGCTATCGAAGCACATCCGACTGCTCGCGGCCTTCGACCACCGGCACATCTTCATCGATCCGAACCCCGATGCCGCGACGTCGTGGCAGGAGCGCAAGCGGTTGTTCGATCTGCCTCGTTCCAGTTGGGAGGATTACGACAGCTCGCTGATCAGCCCGGGTGGTGGGGTGTACCGGCGCGACCAGAAGTCGATCCAGATCAGTTCGGAGGCCCGCGCCGCGCTGGGCATCGACAACAAAGTCTCGAGCCTGACCCCGCCGGCGCTGATGAACGCGATCCTCAAGGCGCCGGCCGACCTGCTCTTCAACGGTGGCATCGGTACCTATGTCAAGGCGGAGTCCGAGTCGGACGCCGCTGTCGGGGACCGGGCCAACGACGCGATCCGGGTTAACGGAAACCAGCTGCGTGCCAAGGTGATCGGCGAGGGGGGCAACCTGGGCGTGACCTCGCTGGGACGCATCGAGTTCGATCTGGTCGGCGGGCGTGTCAACACAGACGCAATGGACAACTCTGCCGGCGTGGACTGCTCCGATCACGAAGTCAACATCAAGATCCTGATCGACTCCCTGGTCACGGCGGGCAAAGTGGATCCCAGCGAGCGCTCCGCACTGCTGCTGTCGATGACCGACGAGGTAGGCCGGCTGGTGCTCGCTGACAACGAGAGTCAGAACGACCTGATGGGCACCAGCCGCGCCAATGCCGCCAGCGTGCTATCGGTACATGCCCGGATGATCAAGGACTTCGTCGAGAAACGTGGGCTCAACCGCGAGCTGGAGGCGTTGCCGTCGGAGAAGGAGATTCTCCGTCGCAGCGAGGCCGGTATCGGCCTGACATCGCCCGAACTGGCTACCCTGATGGCCCACGTCAAGCTGGCACTCAAGGCCGACCTCCTGGCCGGCGAACTGCCCGACCAGGAGGTGTTCGCCGCCCGGCTGCCCTCCTACTTTCCGGCCCCGCTGCGCGAGCAGTTCGGCAGCGAAATCCGGTCGCACCAGCTGCGTCGCGAGATCGTGGCGACCATGTTGGTCAACGATCTGGTCGACACCGCAGGGATCTCCTATGCCTATCGGGTCACCGAAGACGTCGGGGTTGCACCGATCGACGCAGTACGCAGCTTCGCCGCCGCGGATGCGATCTTCGGATTCGGACGGGTGTGGCACGAGATTCGTGCTGCGGGGGCGGCCGGGGTATCGGTGGCGGTGACTGACCGGATGACCCTCGACCTGAGGAGGCTCATCGATCGTGCGACCCGGTGGCTGCTGAACTTCCGGCCACAACCGCTGGCTGTGGGTGCCGAGATCAACAGATTCGCTGAGAAAGTTGCGGCGCTCACCCCGCGGATGTCGGAGTTGTTGCGCGGCGACGACGAAGCGATTGTTGCGAACGAGGCAGCGGAGTTCACCTCGCGCGGCGTTTCCCAGGATCTGGCCTACATGGTCGCGAACGGCCTGTACCAGTTCAGCCTGCTCGACGTCATCGATATTGCCGATATCGCCGACCGTGATCCAGTCGAGGTCGCTGACACATATTTCTCGCTGATGGACCATCTCGGCACCGACGGTTTGCTCACGGCGGTGTCGCGGCTGCCGCGCGATGACCACTGGCACTCCCTGGCCCGCTTGGCGATTCGCGACGACATCTACGGCTCGCTGCGGGCCCTGTGCTTCGACGTGCTAGCGGTGGGTGAGCCCGACGAGACCGGCCAGGAGAAGCTCGCCGAATGGGAGCTGACGAATAGCTCCCGCGTGGGCAGGGCCCGCCGCACGCTCACCGCGCTCTACGAGAGCGGCGGGCATGATCTGGCGACGCTCTCGGTCGCCGCCCGCCAGATTCGCAGCATGACGAGGACGAGTGGAACCGGAACAACTGGGTGATCGAGAGCGCAGCGTGACCGGCCGGCACGGCTTTACCGCGCCGGTACATGTGCGTTGGTCAGATATCGACATGTACCAGCACGTCAACCACGCGACGATGGTGACGATCCTTGAAGAGGCCCGGATCCCCTTTCTGCGTAAGCCTTTCGGTGATGAAATAACGACGATCGGGTTGTTGATCGCCGAGGTGAATATCGTCTACAAGAGCCAACTGAGATTGGTCGATTCGCCGTTGCAAGTCACCATGTGGTCCAAGCGAGTCAGGGCGGTGGACTTCACGGTGGGCTACGAGGTGAGATCGGTCGGTGCGTCGCCCGACTCCAAGCCTGCCGTCATCGCCGACACGCAGTTGGCGGCCGTCCATATCGAGGAACAGCGGCTGCAACGGCTTTCGGCCGGGCAGCGAGACTACTTGCAACAGTGGACACGATGATGACCAGCACCGAGCACGGTGTGTGGCCCGACCGCGGTGTGTGGCTCGACGACGATGCCCAGCGTGAAGACCTATCGGTATTCGCCGAGCGGGCCCGCCGGTTGGACGAGGCAGCAGTCGTGCGGCTGCGGGAACGTCCGGGAGGCATGATCGCCGCTTGGGTAGCAACAGGTTTCGACGTATTGGCCAGTAAGGTCGTCAGAGGCCGCGTTCGGCCGACAGATCTCTGCGCGGGTGCCGACGTTCTGCTGTCCGGGCTGACGGACATGGACAGCGACGGGTACGTCAACCCTGGTTTCGGGATGGAATCGGCCTGGCGGGGTGTCTTGCCGCCCGATGCCGGCTTCATGCACCTCGACGATGTGCCTGCACGCGTGGTGCTGGATCTCGCTGCCAGCGGACTGACCCTGGCCAAAGATCATTCCAGCGCCCATGGACCGCCCGCATCGCTGCTGGATCAGGAGGTGGTCGCGGTCAAGGTGGGCGGGCACAGCGTCGGCATTCCGATGCGCTGTGTCTTTGCCCTGACCGCAATGGGTTTCCTGCCGCAATCGCATACGGCAGCCGACTTTGCAGCGCAGTCGGTCAGCGCCGAGGAAGTGGTGCGGGTGCGGGTGACGCCGACCTGGCTGCGCATCGACGCCCGCTTCGGCGCCGTCAGCCAGCGTCGCGGAGACCCGGCGGTAATGCTGCGCTGAAGTGCCCGCGGGTGCCCGCGAGTGCCCGCGAACAGACACTAAGTCGCGTCCATGGCGCGATCGCTGCGAGTTTGCGTCTGCTGACCGACAGGACGGTGCCCGTGACCGACAGGACGGTGCCCGTGACCGACAGGACGGTGCCCGCAGCTCAGAGAATGCCGCGGGTAGACAACGACTGCGGCAGATCGCCTCAGAACGGCGCGTTGACCATTGAGTCGGCCGCCATCTCCAGATAAGCGATCAGCTGCTGCCGGTGGGCATCGTCGAGTGTCTCGGCGTCGATCTCAGCCACTGCGATGTGCATGCAGCGCAGCCACGCGTCTCGTTCGAGGAAACCGATGCGAAACGGTGCGTGACGCATCCGCAGCCGCGGGTGTCCACGTTGGTCGGAGTAGGTGCGTGGACCACCCCAGTACTGCTCGAGGAACATCCGCAACCGATCTTCGGCGGCCTCGAAGTCATCCTCGGGATAGAGCGGACGCAGGATCTCGTCCTCGCGCACCAGTGCGTAGAACCGCGCCACGATGGTGCGGAACGTTGCGTGTCCACCCACTGCCGAATAGAACGACGTCTGCTTGTCGTCTGACCCGTTGTCGTCTGACCCGTTGTCGTCTGAAACGTTGCCGTCTGAAGTATTGCCCCCGTGCATCGGCTCCCATTGTGGGTCATCGGCGTCGCCACTCGCACAAGTGGGCCGCGACATGGGTCGGCCGGCCCATGCTGACCCTTAGGTGAAGTTCATCGAACCGACCAGCGAACACGACCAGAAATGCCGTGCGATCGGCGATGATCCATGGTGGACTGTCGGACGGAGGACGTATGGCGCAGCGCAGGAACAGTCGCGGCCACCGGCACCACCGGTCCGCGGCAGGCTCATCCGGGTCGAACGCAAGTACCCCTCCGCGCGCGTTGCACAGCGTTGTTCAGGGTGTCGACACGATTTCAGCGCCGACGCGGGAGCCGTCAATCTGGGGTCGCAGGCGGGTTCTTCTGCTCAATTCGACATACGAACCCCTCACGGCGCTGCCGATGCGCCGCGCTGTGATCATGCTGATGTGCGGCAAGGCCGACGTGGTTCACGATGACCCGATGGGGCCGGTGGTCCATTCTGCGAGCCGGAGCATCGTCGTCCCGTCGGTCATCCGGCTGCGGACCTACGTCCGGGTTCCCTATCGTGCGCGCATCCCGATGACCAGGGCGGCTCTGATGCATCGCGACAGGTTCCGGTGCGTCTACTGCGGAGCCAAGGCGGACACCGTCGACCACGTCGTTCCCCGTAGCCGTGGCGGTGCCCACTCGTGGGAGAACTGCGTCGCCGCATGCTCGGGATGCAACCACCGCAAGGCCGACCGGTTGTTGACCGAACTGGGTTGGAAGCTGCATACGACTCCGCTGCCGCCCAAAGGTCAGCATTGGCGGCTGCTGTCTGGCATCAAAGAACTCGACCCGGCTTGGGCCCGATATCTGGGTGAGGGCGCGGCCTGACCGGGTCGTGGGTTACGGTTTCCTGGTGAACTCGACCGCACTGATCCACGCCAGCTTCCTGGTGGTTCCGCTGGCGCTGACGCTGATTTTGTCCCTGTTCATCTTCGCCAAGAAGGGGCCGCACCCCGCAACGTATGACATGTCGAAAAAGCGGACGCACGAACCGATTCTCTGGGCTTCTGCGGAACCCACCGACCACGGCCACGGCGGTCACGGTTCGCACCTGACTGTGGGAGGTGGCGCAAGTGGCAAGTGGTGATATCGCGACGGCCGGATCCGGTGCTCTGGCGGAGCTGCCCCGTGGCTGGGTAGTCACCTCCAGCGGGCGGGTCTCAAATGTCACTGAGCCGGGCGTCTTGTCGGTGCAGTACCCGTTCCCGAACATTGACCTGGTGGTTCTCGACAACGCACTGAAGTTCGGTTCGCGTGCCGCTCACGCTCGCTTCGCGGTCTACGTCGGCGACCTTGGTGCCGACACCGCGGCTACCGCGCGCGAGATCCTGGCGCAGGTTCCGACTCCCGACAATGCGGTGTTGCTCGCTGTGTCGCCCGACCAGAAGGCCATCGAGGTGGTCTACGGTTCCGAGGTCAAGGGCCGGGGCGTCGAGGAATCGGCCCCGCTCGGAGTGTCGGCTGCGGCCGCTTCCTTCAAAGAGGGCAACCTGATCGACGGTTTGATCAGCGGCGTGCGGGTGCTCTCGGCCGGCATCTCACCTCGCTGAGGGGCGGTCCGCTAGCCGGCGTCGAACTGTCGCGCCCGCAGGGAACGTTCGACGCCCGCGCGTCCCTCCAGCACCAGCCTGTGCAACGCCGGTGGTAGTTCGGGATCGGAGAGAAATTCGTCGGCGGCGTCCAGAGCGCTCTGGCTGATGTCCCACGACGGGTACAGCCCAACGACCACGGTCTGCGCGACCTCGCTCGATCGTCGTTCCCACACACCGGGGATCGCGCCGAAGTACCGGTCCCGGAACGGGGCTAGCAACTCGCCCTGACCGGGCCGCACAAACCCGCCGATGATCGATCGCGCGGTGATGTTCGCCAGCGTGTCGTCCTCGATGACTTGTTGCCATGCTAACTCCTTGACCGACGTCTGCGGCCTGGCGGCCGCCGCGGCCGCCGCCTGACGCCGCCCCGCGGCGGTGCGGTCATTGTCCGCCTCCGCATCGATGAAAGGTGTCTCCACAGCGTCGGCATCAAGATTTCCGCTGGCGGCCAGCGCGGTGACGATGCGCCATCGCAGATCGGTGTCGATCGCCAGACCCGGCATATTCACCGCTGCCGGTTCGCTGTCCAGGAGTGTGGACAGCACGGCGACATGGTTGGGTGACAGCACTGATGTGCACAGCGCATTGACGAAAGCCAGTTGATGGTCGGAACCCGGGGCAGACTCCCGTGCCAGGTCCAGCAGCGCATCCCCGAAGGCCGGCCAGCCGTTTTCGGCCGCCCACGCGGGTTCGGCATAGGAGCCCAGCGCGGTCTGCGCCTGCAAGACGAGGCGCTGTGCCACGCCCACCTCAGACTCGGCGTGCAGGCCACTCATCACCAGCGCGACGAAATCGCGGGCGCGCAACTCGCCGTCGCGGGTCATCTCCCACGCTGCCGACCATGCGAGTGTGCGGGGCAGGGGGTCGGCGATGTCGGCGATGCGGGTCAGCACCGTCTGCAGCGAATCGGGGTCTAGGCGCAATGAGCAATAGGTCAGGTCGTCGTCGTTGACAAGGATCAGCTTTCCCCGCGAAACCCCCTGCATCGCGGGCACGTCAGTGGTCGGACCGTCCACGTCAAGCTCCTCGCGGTGCACCCGAACCAACTTGCCGGGGCCGGCTCCGTCTTCGTCGTCGTAGATACCGACCGCGAGCCGATGCACCCGGGTCTCACCCACGCCCGGCTTGGCGCCCCCCTGATCGATCGCGAAACGGGTGAACTTGCCGTCGGCGTCGACGTCGAAATCCGGCCGCAAGGTGTTCAGGCCGGTGGTCCTGAGCCACTGGCGGCCCCACCCAGAAAGGTCGCGGCCAGACGACTTCTCCAGTGCGCCAAGCAAGTCGGCGAATGTCGCATTACCGAAAGCGTGGTCGCGGAAGTAGGCTCGCAGCCCGGCAAGGAAAGCTTCGACGCCGACATAGGCCACCAGCTGTTTGAGCACGCTGGCACCTTTGGCGTAGGTGATGCCATCAAAGTTCACCTCCACGGCGTGCAGGTCCGGGATATCGGCTGCCACCGGATGAGTCGAGGGCAGCTGATCCTGCCGGTATGCCCATGACTTCTCGACGTTGGCGAACGTCGTCCATGCCTGTGTGTACTCGGTGGCCTGGGCCTGGCACAGCACCGAGGCGAACGTCGCGAAAGACTCGTTGAGCCACAGGTCGTCCCACCACCGCATGGTGACCAGGTCGCCGAACCACATGTGTGCCATCTCGTGCAGCACGGTCTCGGCGCGTCGCTCATAGGACGCCCGGGTAACTTTCGACCGGAAGACGTAATCCTCCAGGAAAGTCACCGCTCCGGCGTTCTCCATCGCGCCCGCGTTGAATTCCGGCACGAACAGCTGGTCGTACTTGCCGAAGGCATACGGCGTGCCGAAGTTGTTGTGGTAGAACGCAAATCCTTGCTTCGTCTCGGTGAACAGCCGCTCTTCGTCCATGTACTCGGCCAACGACTTACGGCAGAAGATGCCCAACGGAATGTCACCGTGATCGTCGGAGTACAGGTCATCCCAACGCGCGTAGGGGCCGGCGACCAGGGCCACCAAGTAGGTGCTCATCCGGGGCGTGGCCTTGAATGTGTGCCGGCTGGTCTCACCGGTCTGTTCGGTGCTGACGGTGGCGCCGTTGGAGATCGTCTGCCAGTGTGCGGGCGCGGTGACGGTGATATCGAATGCGGCCTTGAGGTCGGGCTGATCGAAGCAGGCGAACATCCGCTTGGCGTCGGCGGTTTCGAACTGCGAGTAGAGGTACACCTCGTCGTCGACCGGGTCGACGAAACGGTGCAGACCCTCACCGGTGTTCGAATAGCGGCAGTATGCGTCGACGACCAGCATGTTGCGTGCCGCAAGGCCCGTCAAGGGGATGCCGGTGGACTCGTCGTAGCCCGACACGTCGATGTCGACGCCGTTGAGGGTGGCGCTGCGGACGGTGTCGGCTGCGAGGTCGATGTAGGTGTCGGCCCCGGCGAGTGCGTCGAATTCGACGGTCGTCAGGGAGTGGAATGTGTTCTCGCCCGGCTTGCCGTTGCCGTCGGTCAGGTCCAGGGCGACGTGATAGCTGTCGACAGTGACCAGGGCGGCGCGCTCGGCGGCTTGGTCGCGGGTCAGATTAGGAAGGGCCACGCCGGTCAACATTAGCCTCACAATGGGAAGACCCCATGGGCGCCGGTGGTTGTGCCCAGCGTGCGTAGGCACAACGGATGGGGGCACAACGGGCGTCTGCGCAACGAACGTCTGTCGACTGTGCGATTGTTTTCAAAAGTGTTGAGGAGAAGATCCATGTCTGAGAAATCCCGCGCCGATTTCTGGTTCGATCCGCTGTGCCCGTGGTGCTGGATCACCTCGCGCTGGATTCTGGAAGTGGAAAAGGTTCGCGACATCGAGGTCACCTTCCACGTGATGAGCCTCGCTGTCCTCAACGAGGGTAGAGAACTGCCTGAGGGGTATCAGGAGCTGATGACCAAGGCGTGGGGCCCGGTGCGGGTGGCTATCGCCGCCGAGCAACTCAAGGGGCCCGAGGTCCTGGGGCCGTTGTACGCGGCGATGGGCGCCAGGATCCACAACCGGGGCTACCGCGACTTCGACAGTGATTTCAGCCAAGTGATCGAGGAGTCACTCGACGAGGTCGGACTGCCCGCGGACTTGGCCGAAGCGGCGACCTCGGAGGTCCACGACGAAGCGTTGCGCGCCAGCCACCACGTCGGCATGGACGCAGTCGGTCAGGACGTCGGCACCCCCACGATCCACGTCAACGGAGTGGCATTCTTCGGGCCGGTGCTATCTCGCATCCCGCGCGGCGAGGAAGCTGGAAAGTTGTGGGACGCATCGGTCATCTTCGCGTCCTATCCGCACTTCTGGGAGCTGAAGCGCACCCGAACCGAGCCGCCCAGCTTCGACTGATGCCGTGATGGGGAAATCCCTACCGGACATGCTCGATGTGGCCGTCGAGGAGGCGCGAACTGGTTTGTCCGAGGGCGGAGTCCCGATCGGCGCCGCGCTGTTCACGACGGAGGGCTCGCTGCTCGGGCGCGGGCGCAACCGGCGCGTGCAATTCGGTGACCCTTCCGTTCACGCCGAGACCGACGCGTTCCGCAACGCCGGCCGTCAGCGCGGCTACCGCTCGACGATCATGGTGACCACGCTCTCGCCGTGCTGGTATTGCAGCGGGCTGGTGCGGCAGTTCAACATCGGCGCCGTGGTGATCGGGGAGAGCAGGACTTTCCACGGCGGGCAGGACTGGCTGGCCGAGAACGGCGTGTCTGTCACAGTTATCGACGACCAGCGATGTGTGTCGATGATGGGGGAGTTCATCCTGGCCAACCCCGACCTGTGGGCCGAAGACATCGGTGAATGAGGCTTCGGCTAAGCGAGAATCCTCGGTTGATCGCTAGGTGGTCTGGCGGGCCTCGGCGCACATCTCGATCGCCTTGTCGGTGTAGACCCGGTAGCCCAAGTCGGGCTGATAGCCGTGAATCTCGGGGGTGTCCAGGTCGCGCAGGAAGGTCAGGATCTCCCGGCTGAACAGTTGTCCCGGAACCAGCACCGGAAAGCCCGGCGGGTAGGGCGTGACGAAGGTCGCTGACACGACGTCGATGCCCGCATCCAGTTTTTCGTCGATCTCCTCGCCGGAGAGGTATTCGCAGTTGGCATCCTCATAGGACAGGTAGAAGGCGCCACGAACATCTCCTTCGGGTGTGGCATCCGGTCCCGGCTGGCCGCGAAACGCGGGGTGGAAACCACTGAAGTTGGGTAGCGGCGCGGAGCCGCCGGTGAGCTTGTGCACCTTCTTCTCGAACCTGCCCCGCTCGACCAAACCCATCTCCGATAGTCGCTCATCGACTTCACTGCCGATCTTGACCAGGACTTCCACCAAAAATGCCACCGAGCTGCGGGTGGTGCCGATATTGGTCATGAACAGCACAGTGTTGCGCGAGGTCTTGTTGATCTGGACGCCGTAGCGGTCCATCAACTCGTCGCGCTTGAACGCGTCTCCGTCGTAGCCGGTTTTGCCGATGAACAGGGTGACTCGCGATGGGTCGAGGACGAACTCGTCTGTTTCCCAAGCCGTGATCATGTTGCGCAGGCCCGAGCGCAGGGGCTGGGCCAGGTGAGCAGCCCGGTATTCCTCGGGAATCAGGTCGGAGGTGCGCAGGCAGGTCGCGTACTTGCTGAGCAGTGGATGGTCGTCGATCGCGTCGCGCAGCTGCATGGCGTTCTCTATCTGGCGAGAAACCAGCTCATAACCTTCGAGTGCGGCCTGACGGCGCCCGAGGTCCATCGAGGCCAGGATCTGGTAATTCGGCGAGGTTGACGTATGCGCCATGTAGGCCTCGTGGAACGGCTCGGCGGCTTTGTGGTCGAAATCCTGGTCGAAGACGTGGATCATCGAACCCTGCCGCAGGGATGTCAGCGTCTTGTGCGTCGACTGGGTTGCGTAAACGCGAACACGCGCCTTGGCCGGGTCGGGTAGAAGCCGGCGATTCAGCAGGTCTTCGTCGCTCGGTGGGTGTTCGGTATCTTGTGCCAATTGCTCTTCATAGGCCTTGGTATAGTCCTTGTCGGCCAATTGTTTTCGCAGCGCGCGTGCTGCCGCCATCGCTGTGCGGGTCCGGTACACCGGGTGGAAGCGCGCGAACGCAAACCAGGCTTCGTCCCAGAGAAATACCAGGTCGGGTTTGATCGCCAGACACTCCTGCATGACTCGTTCGACGTCGTAGACGATGCCGTCGAAGGTGCAGTTGGTCAGCGACATCATTTTGACGCGGTCGAGTTTTCCGGCACGTTTGAGCGCCAACAGTTTTGACTTGATCTCGCGCAGCGGTACCGCGCCATACAAGGTGTATTCGGTGAGCGGGTATGCCTCCAGGTAGATCACATTGGCGCCGGCCATCATCATTCCGTAGTGATGCGACTGGTGACAGTTGCGGTCCAACAGCACGATCTCGCCGGGCGCAACCAGTGCCTGCGTGACGATCTTGTTGGCTGTCGACGTGCCGTTGGTGACGAAAAAGGTCTGTTTGGAGCCGAATGTCTTGGCGGCCAGATCTTGGGCCTCCCGCAGTGGTCCGGTCGGCTCCAGCAGAGAATCCAGTCCACCGGTGGTGGCCGACGTTTCCGCCATGAAGACGTCCAGTCCATAGAAACCGACCATGTCTTGGATCCAATGCGAGTTCACAATGGACTTGCCCTGCGAGATGGGCAGCGCGTGAAAAACTCCGGTCGGGCGATGACTGTATTGCTTGAGCGCGCTGAAGAACGGGGACTGATATCGGGCTGCGACTCCGTACAGGATGCTGAGGTGCAGTTCGAGGAAGCCTTCCCTGGCGTGGAATACACGCCGGAAGTTCGTGTCTGTCCGGCCGGCTGTTTTCTCAACCTCTAACTCGGTCATCAGGTAGAGGTCCAGCTCGGGCCTGAGGTCGGTCAGAGCCGCCGCGAGGACTTCGGCCCACTCGCCAGGTGCCGCGCCGTCCTCGAGTCTTTCCGATACGCCCGTGTCGACGAAGTCGGCGAGCGCCGACAAGTCGCGGGCGGACTTCGCGGTAAACCGTCGCCCGATCACGACTGCCTGCAAGTTCACGTTGAGCCGGGCGGCGACTAGCGCCTCGGCCACGCTGGACACCAAGACCAGGTCGTATGTGAATTCGTCATCGGGTCGACGCCAGCGCTGCACTGCTGCCCGCACGGTGCGTTTCTGCTCATCGTTCAGGGCTTCGACAGCCAGCACCTCGAAGTACGGCCGCTCGTGGTTGTACGCCGCCGGTTGAACTTCCAACTGGTGCTGATCCGGGGCAAGAGCATCGTGGTTATCGAGGTCCGCAATATCGATACCGCCGCGGCGATATACCTCGGTGGAGAGCGCGCGGTTGATTTGGGCCACCGCGTGGGCAAATTTGTCGTAGCGGGCGGTGGCGAACAGTCGATCGAGCTTTGCGAACCGGGGCGCTCCCGGATACGCCCATAAAGGCTCGAACGGCGTCAGCCTGGCCAGTAAGTTCTCGCAGATGGCATGTTGCGCGGCTGTGGGTTTCCCGGCAGCGGCTGCGCGGGTCAGCTGATCCGCAGCGTCTTCAAGGCGACACCAGGCGTCGGCCCTGAGCTGCCAGACGCTGTTGTATGCGCGCGACGAATCTGCCATATGCCATCACCAATACCTTTCACTGAAAAACCATATGTCACTTCGGGCACATCGGGATCTGCATCAGTGCAACGAACGCTCGGTGAGCGTGACATAAATGCCAGCTGTCGCGGCGTGTCACCGAGCAAACGCGCGCGGTGGCGGGGATGGGGCGACGGTATTGTGTCCGAATGCGCGTCTACCTCGGGGCCGACCACGCCGGATACGAGCTCAAGCAGGCCATCATCGAGCATCTGACGGCGACCGGGCACGATCCGGTCGACTGTGGTGCCTTCAGCTACGACGCCGAGGACGACTATCCGGCGTTCTGCATCGCGGCCGCGGAAAAGACTGTCGCTGACCCGGGGAGCCTGGGCATCGTGCTCGGCGGTTCTGGTAACGGCGAGCAGATCGCGGCCAACAAGGTTCCGGGGGCCCGTTGCGCGTTGGGCTGGAGCACGGAGACGGCCTCGCTGGCCCGCCAGCACAACAACGCGCAACTGATCGGTATCGGCGGCCGGATGCACACTACGGCCGAGGCGCTGGCCATCGTCGACGCGTTCCTGGGCACCGCGTGGTCGGAAGCTCCGCGGCATCAACGCCGTGTCGACATCCTTGCCGAGTACGAGCGCACCCACGTCGCGCCGCCGGTACCCCGCGCCTAGGCCGTTCGACTCGATGCCTGAGGGCCATACTCTGCACCGATTGGCCCGGCAGCACCAGCGTCGCTTCGGCCGGGCGCCGGTGATCGTCTCGAGCCCGCAGGGCAGATTCTCCGATGGTGCCGCCACCGTGAGCGGCCGCACTCTGAAGAAGGCCACCGCCTGGGGCAAGCACCTGTTTCACCACTACGACGGCGGCCGCGCGGTGCACGTGCATCTGGGTCTGTACGGAACGTTCGCCGAGTTTCCGGTGCCCGACGACGGGGAGCACCCGCTGCCGGTAGGGCAGGTGCGGATGCGGATGCTCGGTGCTGAATTCGGCAGCGACCTGCGCGGTCCGACCGTCTGCGAGGTGATCGAGACACCGGAGATCGCCGACGTGGTCGCCAAGCTGGGCCCCGATCCGCTGCGCGCTGATGCCGACCCGTCACTGGCGTGGCGCCGAATCGCGAAGTCCCGAAGGACCATCGGGGCGCTGCTCATGGATCAGGGCGTCATCGCCGGCGTGGGAAACGTGTACCGCAGCGAACTGCTCTTTCGCCACCGCATCGACCCGCTTCGTGCCGGCACGGCGATCACCGCCGAGGAATTCGATGCAATGTGGGTCGACCTCGTCGCACTCATGAAGGTCGGCGTGCGGACAGGCAAGATCGTGGTCGTGCGTCCCGAGCACGACCACGGCGCGCCGTCATACCGGTCACACCGACCGCGCACCTACGTGTACCGGCGCGCGGGCGATCCGTGCCGGGTGTGCAGATCCGAAATCCGCAGCTCAGTGCTGGAAGGACGCAACCTTTTCTGGTGCCCCACGTGTCAGAGCTGACCCGGTGAGCCGGTGCTGGGGACGGCGCGGTTCGGCCTGAAGGGCGGCGTGAGCCCAGTCCTCACGGGATTACCACAGCCGGGCCGTGGACAATCTGCTGCGTGGAACTGATCCTGGTAGTCGTCGGAGCCATCATCGTCACCGCGATCGCGCATCGGCGCGGACTTGTGCCGGCGCTGACCATCGTCGTCGTCGGCATCGCCGTGTCGTTCATCCCCGATTTCAAGGCGCCGGAGTTGGACTCGCACATCCTGCTGTCGGTGGTGCTGCCGCCGCTGCTGTACTCGGCCGCACTGAACTTCTCGTTTCCGACCTTTCTGCGCAACATCAAACCGATCCTGGGTCTGGGCCTCGGACTTGTTGTGGTCACCGCGTTCACCGTCGCGACGGCGTCCTCGTTTCTGTTGGTCATGCCCCTCACCTTCGGCACCGCACTGGTCCTCGGCGCGATCGTCGCGCCACCCGACGCCGTCACGGCCGTTGCGGTGGGTCGCAAGCTGG
>Ga0114921_10000243_pt1 | contig 22614 bp, 21 predicted proteins | sample BentaG_FD_87016 | JGI IMG/M metagenome (GOLD analysis project Ga0114921, IMG submission 87016) | Deep subsurface microbial communities from South Atlantic Ocean to uncover new lineages of life (NeLLi) - Benguela_00093 metaG | ecosystem: Environmental > Aquatic > Marine > Oceanic > Sediment ... | reverse complement strand
GTTGAGCACCTGAAAGCCCCGGTCGCAGCGGAATCCGTCGATGAGGTCGGTGCGGACTCGGCCCCCGATATCGTCGGAGGCCTCCCACACGCGAACGTCACGGCCAGCGTCGGCGAGAATGCCGGCGCAGCGCAGGCCGGCCAATCCCGCGCCGATCACCAGCACATCGGTGTCGTCACCAGTCATTGCAACTCATGGTCTCTCGTCGTCGACGCGTCACAGGGGAGCCACGGTGCAAGGCCCGCCCCTTCGAGCCTATGTCGATCGGGCGACCGACGGTCACGATCGACCCGTCATCGTGGGTGACGACCCAGTGACGTCGGCGGGATCGCGGCGCCGGAAAAATCCCCTCGGGGAGGCCGCCACCTAGCCCGATCCGAGCCCCATCCGAACGCGCCGCCACGCACCCCCATCTCGACGCGTCCCCATCCGAACGCGCCGCAGCGACGAATCACAGCTGTGGCGAAGGTTGGGCGCGGTTCGCCGCGGGTAGCCCGGTGGCAGAGATAGGGAGTTTTTTGGTGAATCGCATCGTCAAATTTGCAGGTCAGGTCGCCGATTCGGCGCTGTCGGTGGTAGGCATCCGCAGCGTCGAGGAACCTCACCACGTCGGTCGATACTTGACCGAGAACGTGGAGATCCGCCAGTACGGTCCGCGCATTGCCGCCGAGACGACCGTCGGCGGCGATAAACAACGCGCACTGAACACCGGTTTTCGCCGCTTGGCCGGCTACATTTTCGGTGCCAACCATCGCGAGACGCAGATCGCGATGACTGCGCCGGTTGTCCAGCAACCGTCCCGCGGCGAGGACATCGCGATGACAGCTCCCGTACCCGTTACCGGCAGCTCCGAGGCGGGCTGGACCATGCGGTTCTACATGCCGTCCAAGTGGTCGATGGAAACGCTGCCCGTCCCCGACAACGACGACGTCCGGTTGATCCGGGTACCCGCCCAGACGGTGGCGGTGCTGCGGTTCAGTGGCGACCGCGGTCCGCGGGCCATCGCAGATTGCACCGATCGGCTGATGAAGACGCTGCGCGACCACGACATCGAACCGACCGGTGAGGCTGTCGGCTGGTTCTACGATCCGCCGTGGACCCTGCCGTTTCGCCGGCGCAACGAGGTCGCCGTCGTGATCTGAGCCCGAGATCGCGGCCCCTAAATCGTGGCCCGGTCTCGACCTTCCCAATGCGGTTTGCGCAATTCCTTCTTCATGATTTTTCCGGTGGGATTGCGCGGCAACTCGTCGGTGATGTCGACGGACTTCGGGCACTTATAGGCAGCGAGACGTTCGCGGGCGAACGCGATCAGGTCGGCCTCGCCGGCCTCGCCCTCGACCACCACGACAGCCTTGACGACCTCGCCCCACTTCTCATCAGGCACGCCGAAGACCGCCACCTCCACCACCGCGTCATGCTCGGCGAGGACCCGCTCCACTTCGATGGAGTAGATGTTCTCACCACCGGAGATGATCATGTCCTTCAGGCGGTCCTCCACGAAGATGTAGCCCGCCTCGTCGACCCGTCCGACATCACCGGTGCGAAACCAGCCGTCCTCGGTGATGCACTCGGCGGTCGCCTCGGGCTTGTTGTGGTAGCCCTTCATCAACTGCGGCGACCGGAACCACAATTCACCTTGCTCGCCGGCGGGGACGTCTTTGAGCGTGTCGGGTTCCACCACGCGCACCTCGGCGTTGGGTACCAGCGTGCCCGCACTCGTCAGGCGCTCCGGGTGATCCTCGGCCCGGTGCGCCTCGGGCATCAGATGGCTGATCACCCCACACAGCTCGGTCAGCCCGTAGGCCTGGATGAAGTCGGTGTTCGGCCAAGCCTTCAGCGCCGCGCGCAGCAGCGGCAGCGGCATCGGAGAGGCGCCGTAGCCGTACGTCTTCAACCCACTGAACAGCTTCACTGCGTCCTCGCCGGACTCCAGCACCTTGGCCAGCACGGCGGGCACCAGGAAGGTCCGATTGGCACCCTTGAGGATCGCCCCGGCCAGCGCTGCCCCATCGACATCGCGCGTCATCACGCTCGGAACACCGTCGTGGATGCCGAACTGCGCATATGAGGAGCCGCCGACATGGAACAACGGCATCGACACCATGTTCTTGTCGCCCTCATCGAATTCGAAACCCTCGTGGGCGTTGACGGTGTGGGCGATCAAATTGGTCTGCGTCAGCTCGACGCCTTTCGGCCGTCCCGTCGTGCCCGAGGAGTACATGATGATGGCGACGTCACCTGGGTCGACGTCCTCGCTCCGCCCGGTCGGCGTCGCCGCCGCCAGCAACGCCTCGTACTCGTCGTCCCCCTCGGGCGTAACAGAGATGACATGCTCGAGGTGGACGAGTTCGTCGCGGATCTTGTCGATTGCGGGCTGGAATTCCTTTCCGACGAGCAGCACCTTGGCGCCCGAGTCGTTGAGAACGTAGTCGAGTTCGTCGGCGGCCAGCCGGAAGTTGATGATCGCGGTCGCGGCGCCGAGCGACGCAGCGGCGAAGGTCATCTCGATGCAGGCCGGGTGATTCTTGTCGAGGAACGCCACGACGTCGCCGCGCCGCACACCCCGCTCGGTGAGCACACCCGCCAGCCGACGGACCCGTTCGTTCCACTGCGCCCAGTTCCAGGACCGCTCAAGGTAGTCCACGGCTTCGGCATCCGGCGTGCAGCGCGCCCAGTGCGCGATGCGCTCATCGAGAAATCGGGGTTCGGGTAGATCGGCCATGGCCAAAAGCGTGCCACGCCGCCGGTCGCTGCTGTCCGATTTCGAGCAATCCTGCAAGTGCGATTCGTCTCCAGGCGCTCCGAAAAAGCATTCCAGCAGCACGCCCCGGAGAGCAGACCTGCCCCAATGCATTTTCGGCGGCGTCCGCCGGCGGTTTCGCCGGGACCGCCATGACCCGAACTGGAACACGTTCTAGTCTGGAGCCCATGAGCGACTTGCTACGGCATCCCCTGCACTCCGGCCACCTCACCGTCGGCGCTCTGAAGCGCCACAAAGACCGGCCGGTGCTGTTCCTCGGCGAAACCACCATGACCGGCGGTGAGCTCGCCGATCGGATCAGCCAGTACATTCAGGCCTTCGAAGCGCTGGGGGCCGGGACGGGCGCGGCGGTCGGGCTCCTTTCTCTGAACCGACCGGAAGTGCTGATGATCATCGGCGCCGGCCAGACACAGGGTTTCCGGCGTACAGCGCTACACCCGCTCGGCTCACTGGACGATCACGCCTATGTGCTGTCCGACGCCGGGGTGAGCACGCTCATCATCGACCCGAATCCGATGTTCATCGAGCGCGCGCTGGGTCTGATGCAGAAGGTGGAATCACTCAGCCAGATCCTGACGATCGGCCCGGTGCCCGCCGAGCTCAGCGACGCCGGCGTCGCAGCGGTGGACCTCAGCGCCGAGGCGGCGAAGTACCCGTCCATGCCGCTGGTCGCAGCCGACCTGCCGCCCGATCACATCGGTGGGCTGACCTACACCGGCGGCACCACGGGCAAGCCGAAGGGGGTTATCGGAACCACGCAGTCCATCACAACGATGACCACAGTGCAGTTGGCCGAGTGGGAGTGGCCGCAGAATCCGCGCTTCCTGATGTGTACGCCGCTCTCGCACGCGGGTGCGGCGTTCTTCACCCCGGTGATCGTCAAGGGTGGCGAGTTGATCGTGCTGAGGAAGTTCGACCCGGCCGAGGTGCTACGAGTTATCGAGGAGCAGCGAATCACCGCGACGATGCTGGTGCCCTCGATGATGTACGCGCTGATGGATCACCCCGATTCGCACACCCGCGACCTGTCTTCGCTGGAGACGGTGTACTACGGGGCTTCGGCGATGAATCCGGTGCGGCTGGCCGAGGCGATCCGTCGGTTCGGCCCGATCTTCGCGCAGTACTACGGGCAGTCCGAGGCGCCGATGGTGATCACCTACCTTTCCAAGGCTGAGCACGACGAGAAGCGTCTGACCTCGTGCGGACGCCCGACGCTGTTCGCACGCACCGCGCTGCTGGGCGAGGACGGAACGCCGGTGCCGCAGGGCGAAGTCGGCGAAATCTGCGTATCCGGTCCGCTGTTGTCGGGCGGATACTGGAACCTGCCGGAGGAGACGTCGAAAACATTTCACGACGGATGGATGCATATCGGTGATCTGGCGCGCGAGGACTCCGACGGGTTCTGGTACATCGTCGATCGCACTAAGGACATGATCGTCACTGGCGGTTTCAACGTCTTTCCGCGCGAGGTGGAAGACGTTGTGGCCGAGCATCCTTCGATCGCTCAGGTGTGTGTGATCGGCACCCCCGACGAGAAGTGGGGCGAAGCGGTGACGGCCGTGGTGGTGCTGCGGCCCGAGATACCGTCCGACACCGCCGCCGTTGCCGCCATGACCGCCGAAATCCAAGCGTCGGTGAAGGAACTCAAAGGTTCGCTGCAGTCACCCAAACAGGTGATCGTGGTGGACTCGCTGCCGGTGACCGCCCTGGGTAAGCCGGACAAGAAGGCGGTACGGGCCCTGTTCTGGAAGGGCGCCGAGCGAACCGTCGGGTGAGGAGGTGCTCGCGATCGCGGTTCGAGGCGCTGGCCGGGCGACTGGCCGGGCGCTGGCCGGTCTTTGGCTTCGATAACGTTTGACCGGTGGGCGCCTTTGTGAGCAATCCGTTCGATGCCAGCCTGTGGGAGCCGGTGGGCGGCTTCGAGGGCCTGACCGACATCACCTACCACCGACACGTCGCCGACGGCATCCGCAAGCCGACGGTGCGGGTGGCGTTCGACCGACCCGAAGTGCGCAATGCCTTCCGTCCGCACACCGTCGACGAGTTGTACCGCGTCCTAGACCACGCCCGCATGTCCTCCGACGTCGGCGTCGTGTTGCTGACCGGCAACGGACCCTCACCCAAAGACGGCGGGTGGGCGTTCTGCTCGGGCGGCGACCAACGCATCCGCGGCCGCAGCGGATACCAGTACGCCTCGGGTGAGACGGCCGAGACCGTGGATCCAGCTCAGTCGGGCCGACTGCACATCCTCGAGGTGCAGCGACTGATCCGGTTCATGCCCAAGCCCGTCATCTGCGTGGTCAACGGGTGGGCCGCCGGCGGCGGGCACTCGTTGCACGTGGTGTGCGACCTGACGTTGGCCAGCCGTGAGCACGCCCGGTTCAAGCAGACCGATGCCGATGTCGGGAGCTTCGACGGCGGCTACGGCAGCGCCTACCTGGCGCGTCAGGCCGGGCAGAAGTTCGCCCGGGAAATCTTCTTCCTGGGTCGCACCTACACCGCCGAGCAGATGCAGGCGATGGGCGCGGTCAACGAAGTCGCCGACCACGCCGAACTGGAGAATGTTGCGCTGCAGTGGGCCGAGGAGATCAACGGCAAGTCGCCGCAGGCGATCCGGATGCTGAAGTACGCCTTCAACCTGCCCGACGACGGCCTGATGGGACAGCAGCTGTTCGCCGGCGAGGCGACGCGGCTGGCCTACATGACCGACGAGGCAGTCGAGGGCCGTGATGCGTTCCTGGAGAAGCGCGACCCGGACTGGACGCCGTTCCCACGCTATTTCTGAGGCTTCTGACGCGTTTTCGGTGCACTTCGTCACGGTGAGGGTGACCGACTGCACCCAAATCACAGCGGTCGGGCGAAATAGACTCGCTATCCATGACGAGCAGGAAGCCCTTGCAGCAACTATCCGCCCGGGTCGTACTGGCCAGCATGCGACCACCTCTCATCCCCCGGCTGCTGCAGTCCCGGCGCACCCAGGCCAGCGTCGAACTCAAGGGCAAACGCATTCTGCTGACCGGAGCCTCCTCGGGCATCGGGGAAGCCGCCGCCGAGAAGCTGGCCGCCAGCGGCGCCACCGTGGTGGTGGTCGCCCGCCGCAAAGACCTTCTCGACGCCCTTGTCGCGCGCATCGCCGAAGCCGGTGGCCCAGGCAGCCCTCCAGCCCGCGCCCACGCATGTGACCTGTCCGATCTCGACGCGGTCGACGACCTCGTCACGGCGGTCGAGGCCGAGTTCGGCGGCATCGACATCCTGGTGAACAACGCGGGCCGCTCCATCCGTCGGCCGCTGGCAGAATCGCTGGAACGCTGGCACGACGTCGAGCGCACGATGGTTCTCAACTACTACTCACCGTTGCGGCTGATCCGGGGGCTGGCCCCGGGAATGATCGAGCGTGGCGACGGCCATGTCATCAACGTGTCCACCTGGGGTGTCAAGACCGAGTCTCCGCCGCTGTTCGGCGTATACAACGCGTCGAAGGCGGCGCTGTCGTCGGTCAGCCGCATCCTCGAGACCGAGTGGAGCGACAAGGGCGTTCACTCGACGACCCTGTACTACCCGTTGGTGAAAACTCCGATGATCGCCCCGACCCGCGCCTACGACGGTCTGCCCGGGCTGTCCGCGGAGGAGGCTGCGGGTTGGATCGTCACCGCCGCCCGCCATCGGCCGGTGAGCATCGCGCCGCGGATCGCCATCACCGCCCACGCGATCAACAGCATCGCCCCCGGGGCGGTCGACGTGTTCATGAAGCGTCAGCGGATGCAGCCCAAAGACTGATGGCGGCCCGCGACGGCGGCGAGAACGTGTTCCGCATCGAGGCCGGGAACGTCCTGCTGGACCATCCCGGCGTGATAGACACAGAACCATGGAGATCCTGGCCAGCCGCGTGCTGTTCCGGCCGGCCGATTACCCGCGGTCAGTAGCCTTCTACCGCGACGACATCGGCCTGGCGATCGCGCGAGAATACCCGGGCGGCACCGTGTTCTATGCCGGCCAGTCACTGATCGAATTGGCCGGACACGGCGCCCCGGAGCACAGCGCCCCAACGTTTTCCGGCGCGCTATGGCTTCAGGTCCGGGACCTGCAGGCGACCCAAGTTGAGCTACAACTGCGCGGAGTCGAGATTGCCCGCGAGGCCCGCCGAGAACTCTGGGGGCTGCACGAGATGCACGTCGTGGACCCCGACGGCGTAACCCTGATCTTCGTGCAGGTGCCCGAGAATCACCCGCTGCGCCGCGATACCCGCGACTGAGTTCAGCACGCGAACACCGCTACTCGCCAACCGGTGAACGGGTATTCGCGCTCACGCACCGCCGCCGATCCGCTGCGGTCGGCCCGTCGAGAAGGAGAGGTCAACCAATGGCCATTCTCCGTCCAGTGGCCGTCCAGTCAGGGCCTGCTGCGTTGTCGGCGTTGACCGCCATTCACGACATCCTCGACGGCCGCACCACCATACTGCCGGTGCCCGCCGACGACCCCGAGCAAACCTCAATGCTGACAACGGCATTGCGCGCCGGCTCGGAGATCGGCGACGACATCGCCGTGGTGCTGTCGACCTCGGGGACGACCGGCCCTCCCAAGGGTGCCTTGCTGACCGCGCGGGCGCTGGTGGCCAGTGCCGAGGCGACTCATCAGCGGCTCGGCGGCCAGGGCCGCTGGCTACTCGCATTGCCCGCCCACCACGTGGCCGGTTTTCAGGTACTGGTCCGCAGCGTCGTCGCAGGCCACGATCCCGTTGCGGTGCCGTCCGGCGTCGCCGCGGCCGATCTGGTCGCCGCGGTGGCCGCGTTGGGTTCCGGCCGACGGTACGCATCCCTGGTGGCGGCCCAATTGGACAAGGCGCTAGGGCACCGGCCCGCCACCCGGGCGCTGGCCGAGCTGGACGCCGTCCTTGTCGGTGGCGGCCCGATGCCCGCCCGGATCGCGCAAAAGGCTGTGGCCGCAGGAATTTCAGTCGTCAGAACATACGGAATGAGCGAGACAGCGGGGGGCTGCGTCTACAACGGCCGGGCCCTGGAGGGTGTCGGTGTGCGCACCGACTCCAAAGGCAGGATCTCGCTCGGTGGGCCGACCATCGCCTCCGGCTATCGCAACGCCGTGACGCCCGACCCATTCGCCGAACCCGGCTGGTTCCGCACCGATGACATCGGCACGATCGATGATTCGGGAGTCGTCACAGTCCTGGGTCGCCTGGACGACGCGATCAGCACCGGCGGCCTCACCGTGTTGCCCCAACTGGTCGAGGCCGCGGTGGCAACCCATCCCGCTGTCGCCGAGTGCGCGGTGTTCGGCACCGACGACGAACGACTCGGCCAGCAGGTGGTTGTCGCCGTAGTCCTCGAGCCTGGCTCGACGGTCACGTTGCCCGAACTGCGCGCTCATGTCACCGGCTCACTGCCGTCGACCGCGGCGCCGCGTCGGCTGCACATCGTCGACACGCTTCCGAGACGAGGTATCGGCAAGGTGGATCGCAGGGAGCTCGCGAGAATGTTCGGCTCAGCCCAGCGGTAGCCCGCCCGCGCGCAGGCATGGGCGCAGGAACCGAGAAGTGACCCCCGTTCGGCTGTCGCCGGTACCCTAGCGGCCACCAGCGCGCGCAAATGTACGCATTGGTCCAGCGCGTCGCGTACCAACACGCGCGTTGGCGAAAGAGGGCCCCGGGAAGGACGCGAAAGAGGGCCGCGGGAAGGACAGTGGATGCCCATCGGTCGCAAAGAGGCCGTCGCGGTCGGCGCCGCAGTGATTCTCGTCGCCGCAGCGTTCGTCGTCCCGCACCTGGACCTGAGCGTCACCCCGCTGATCAACGCCAGCCCTGAACGCTTCCGCACCTTCGCCGGCACCGCGCCGATCTTCGGCTGGTGGAACGCTCACGTCGGCCCGGGCACTGTCCCCGCGATCATGATCGCCGTTGCAGCAGTGCTCTGGGGGCCGGCGCTCGCGCAGCGCGTGGGCCGGCGCTGGCTACCCTGGGCATCGTGGGCGGTGTCCTGCGCGTGGGCATTCAGCCTGGCCATGGTCGACGGCTGGCAGCGCGGGTTCGCGGGCAGGCTCACCGCGCGCCACGAGTACCTGCGCCAGGTGCCGAGTGTCACCGACATCCCCGAGGCGCTACGCACGTTCTCCGGCAGAATTTTTGACTATCAGCCCGATTCCTGGATAACCCATGTGTCTGGGCACCCGCCGGGCGCCCTTCTGACGTTCGTGTGGCTGGACCGCATCGGGTTGAGCGGCGGAGCATGGGCAGGTCTGCTGTGCCTGCTGGCCGGTTCCAGCATCGCGGCCGCGATCGTCGTCGCCGTGCGCGCACTGGCGGACGAGGACACCGCCCGACTGGCGGCACCATTCGCAGCGGTGGCACCCACCGCCATCTGGATCGCGGTGTCCGCCGACGGCTACTTCGCTGGAGTCGCAGCCTGGGGCATCGCGCTGCTCTCCCTGGCGGTCAGCAAAAACACCCGGCAGCTGATACTGGCCGCCGTCGGCTCCGGACTCCTGCTGGGCTGGGGCATCTTCCTCAACTACGGGCTGGTGCTGATGGCCCTGCCCGCACTCGCGGTGCTACTCAGCGCACCTGGCTGGCGGAACGCGCTGGCCGCCCTCGTACCCGCGCTACTCGCCGCGCTTGGAGTGGCAATCGTCTTCCTAGCCGCTGGATTCTGGTGGTTCGACGGATACCTGCTGGTGCAGGAGCGCTATTGGCAGGGCATCGCCAACGACCGTCCGTTCCAGTACTGGGGCTGGGCCAATCTCGCCTCAGCGGTGTGCGCCATCGGGCTGGGCAGCATGGCCGGAATCGCCCGAGCCTTCGATCTCGCGGCGATCTGGCGACGCTCCGGGCTGCACCTGCTAGTGCTGGGCGCGCTGTTGGCAATACTGTTCGCCGACCTGTCGCGGCTGAGCAAGGCCGAGACCGAACGCATCTGGCTTCCGTTCACGGTCTGGCTCGTCGCGGCTGCCGCGCTGCTTCCTCGCCAGTCACACCGATGGTGGTTGGCTCTCAACGTGACCGGAGCCCTGGCGATCAACCACCTGATCCTGACGAACTGGTAGCCGCCGTTCCCCGCGGTGCGGTCATCACGTCGCCGCGAGGCTGGCGACGACCCGCTTGCCGATGCGATGCACGCCCGACACCGCCAGGCCGACGTCGTCGGCCAGCGAAGGAACGGAGTCGATTCCCACCGACGCCCAGCGGAACCATGGGCCGACCGTTTGCGAGGACTCCAACCGAACCCAACTGACGTCGACTCCTGTTGTCATCGTGTCGAATTCGGCGACACACTGTCCACCGCGGCACAATAGCTCGGCCGCTCTGCGCAGAACCCTGCTCGGATCGCCGCCCAACCCGACGTTGCCGTCGGCCAGCAGGACGGTGCGCCAGCGCCCAACACCCGGCAGAGGTTCGAAGACGTCACGGCGTAGTGCCGGTGCACCGCTGCTGCGCGCCAGCTTCACCGCGGTCGCGGACAGGTCGACACCCAGCGCCGGGACACCGCGCTGCACCAGGTGCGCGACCAGACGTCCCGGACCGCAACCGAGATCGATCGTCGGCCCCTGGCACATGGCGACCACCGCGTGGTCGAACCGGGCATCGGCGCCGCGCCCGCCCAGCCAGCTGCGCACCGGAAGCTTCTTCACGCGCCCGTCGTCGTGTCGGACCCAGCACCGCTCGCCGTCGAGCGCGCGCTCGTACATCTGGCCGAACATCAGGCCCTCACCTCCGCGGTGATGCGGCTGAACCGGGAATCGGGCAGGCAGGCGCGGCGCACCGCATCGACATCGTCGAGGGTGTCGACGTCGGCGAGTTCGCTGAGAAGTTCCACGGTGATCCCAGTGTGCAGGAGAGCCGCCAGCGTTTCAGCGCCAGTCTCGGGCGCAGACATCGGTACGCTTCGCAGGCAGTCCGCGGTTCTGGCCTCGGTGACGCCCAGCACCCACCATCCACCGTCACGAGCCATGCCGAGAACGGCTTCATTGTCGGCCAGAGCCTGCGCGCACCGACCGATCAACTCCGGATTCACCTGCGGGGTGTCCATGCCGATCTGCAGCACGGGCAGCCCACCGGTCACCGCAGCGGTATCCAGATGAGCGTTGGCGAGGCGATCGGCGAAGTCTTCGCCGCGTTGCGGGACTACGACGAAATCAGCCAGCCGAGAACGGATCTCGCCTGAACGTTTGGCATCGTCGAGGTTTCCCGTCAGGGCGACCACCCGGGCCGCTACCGGGCTGCCGGCGACCGCGTCCAGGGTGTCCAACAGCGCTGCGGCGGCGATGTCGGCGGCCGCATCATTTCCCACGGCGGCCGCCAGTCGGGTCTTGGCAAGGCCGGGCACCGGCGCCTTGGCGACGACCAGCACACTCACCGGTAGCACGAGATCACCCGCCAGAAATCCAGGGCGGCGGTGGCACTGCCACGGACCGAGCCGCTGACTTTGGACGCGCCGCCGGTGCGGGGCCCGTAGACGACGTCGCGTTCCACCACCGACCAGCCTGCCTGGGCTGCTCGTACGAGCAACTCCAGCGGGTAGCCCGAGCGCCGGTCCGTCACGCCGAGCGACAGTAACGCCTCCCGGCGCGCCGCCCGCATCGGTGCGATGTCGTGGACTTGCAGGCCATATCGCGTCCGTAGCCGCCAGCACACTGCCGCGGTGCCCAGCCGCGCGTGCCACGGCCAGTTGAGTCCGGGCGACGCGCGGCGCCGCCCGATCGCCAGGTCGGCACCGCGTTCTAGGTCATCGACCAGGGCGGGAAGCGCGCCGGGGTCCAGCGAGCCGTCTGCGTCGAGCACCGCCACGATCGGCGTCCTCGCCGCTACCACGCCGGCGTGCACCGCGGAGCCGTAGCCCGGTCTGGCTTCGGCGACGACCTCGGCGCCGTAGCGGCGCGCCACTGCCGCGGTGTCGTCGGTGCTGTTGTTGTCGACCACCAGTGCTGTGTATCCGGCCGGCAGGTCCGCCAGTACGCCGGGCAGTGATGCTGCCTCGTCGAGGCACGGGAGCACCACTGTGACCGGACAGTCGGGCATATCGGCATACGTTAGGTGATGTTCCCTGGTGAAGCGAGTTCCAGTGCTGACGACTCGGTGACGTGGGCCCAGCCGGCAGCGGCTGGGGACTAACCTAGGTGTGGTGACCCGAGTCCTGATTGCCGACGACGACGGCATCGTCCGCGATGTTGTGCGTCGATATCTTGAGCGCGACGGACTCGATGTGTCGATCGCGCACGATGGCAACGAAGCGTTGCGGCTGCTCAGTTCTCAGCGCATCGACGTGGCCGTCCTGGACGTGATGATGCCCGGTCCGGACGGACTGTCATTGTGCCGCAGTCTGCGGCAGCGGACCGACAGCGGTGGCTACGGGGTACCGGTGATCCTGCTGACCGCCCTGAGCGAGGAAGAAGACCGCATCGCCGGGCTCGAGGCGGGCGCCGACGACTACCTGACCAAACCGTTCAGTCCGCGCGAGCTCGCACTGCGGGTCCGATCGGTGTTACGACGCAAACCAACACCCGCGGGTGTGCAGGCACTCGATATCAGGGCCGGCGACCTGACGGTGTCCACCGCGTCGCGCACCGTTACGATCAACGACAGGCCGGTCAGCCTCACCAAGCGAGAGTTCGACCTGCTGCTGTTCTTCCTCACCCACGCAGACACCGTCTTCACCCGGGAGGACCTTCTCCGGCAGGTGTGGCGGTGGGATTTCGGAGATCTGTCCACGGTGACGGTGCACGTCAAACGGCTGCGCTTCAAGCTCGGCGATCGGCATCGGGTACAGACCGTGTGGGGCCGGGGCTACATGTGGACGTCCGATCGCGCGAGCGTTGGGCGGCCGGATGCCGGCGACTGACTTCTGGGAGATCGTCGGCTGGGCGATGGCCTGCTCGATACCCGTGGTCCTGACCGGTGCCCTGGTTATCCGGCTCGCGCGGTCGTGGTCGCTGGCGGTGAGCATGGTGACCCTGGTGCTGATTCCGGTGCTGGGCACCTTCACCGGGGTGCTGGGTGCCAGCGGGTTCATGGTCACCGAGACCTTCGCTCAGACCGCCGTCGTGCTGGTCATCGTTTCCATCGTGACCGTCCCCGCAGCCGTCATGCTGGGCCGCTACCAAGCCCGGCGTACCGTCTGGAAGGCCGAGATCCGCGACTCCGAGCGCGCCGCGGAACACTCGCGCCGACGCCTGGTCGCCTTTGTCAGCCATGACCTGCGCACCCCGCTGGCGGGTATCCGTGCGGTGTCGGAGGCGATCGCCGACGGTGTCGTCCCCGAGGACGAGGTGCAGGTGCACGCCAAACGCATCGAGCACGAGTCGATTCGACTTTCCGAGATGGTCGACGACCTGTTCGAGATGTCGAAGATCAACGCGGGCGCGTTGACCCCATCATTCGACAAGGTCGCGCTCGACGAGGTGGTCGACGACGTGCTCGCCGCGCACCGGATCGCCGCCGAACGCGCCGGGGTGCAACTCAGCGCCGATCTTCCCGAACAGCCGGTGCGGGTGGTCGGCAGTGACCGCGCTCTGGTTCGAGTGCTCTCGAACCTGGTGGCCAACGCCATCGCCCACACCCCCACCGGCGGAAGCGTCGAACTGGCGCTGGGCGCCGACCGGGACAGCGCGTGGGCCCGCGTGGACGACACCGGGGTGGGCATCGACGAAGCCGACCTACCGAGGGTTTTCGACGTCGCCTACCGCGGCTCGAACAACCGCGTGCCGCGCGAGGATTCGTCGTTGCCGAGCGGATCGGGCCTCGGGCTGGCGATTGCCGCGGGGCTAGTTCAGGCCCACCGCGGCACGCTGTCGGCGCACAATCTGCCCACGGGCGCACGCTTCGAGGTCCGACTGCCGCTGGCCGGCGACTGAGGTCATCTACCGGCAGGAGTCGCTGCGTGTTACCGGGCTGATTTCACAGCCCGCAATGCTGTGTCGTGGAGCGGGGTTCGGTCAGTCGGGCAGGGAGTTGCTGAGCCGCTCAGCGGCAGCGACATAGTCTTCGATGAACTCTCGAACGACTTCACGTGCGGGCCTCACCTTGTTCATCAGGCCGACGCCCTGCCCGACGAAATAGGTCGCCAGCTCCTTGGCCCCCTCGTGCCCCTGCGAGGCAAGTACATCGATCCGGCGGATCACCGGCTCGCACAGCATCGACTGGAGCGGCAGGGGCAGCGGCTGGTGTCCGCCGGCGTGGGGCGCCCATGCGTTCGTCCAACCGGACACCAGCTGACGCGACGGCTTGCCGGTGCGGCCCGCCGATCGCACGGTGTCTCGGGACGTGGCGGCCAGCATCTTGGCCACCGTATGTGGCGCCGTCTCGGCCTCCTCGGTGGTGAGCCACACCGAACCGGTCCACGCACCCGCCGCGCCCATCGCGACCATGCCGGCCATCTGCGAACCGGTGACTATCCCGCCGGCGGCCAACACTGGAACGGAGCTGCCCGCAGCCTCGAGGGCGTGCAGCACTTCGGGGACCACGACCAGCGTGCTGACCTCACCGCAGTGCCCCCCGGCCTCGGTGCCCTGCGCGACGATGAGGTCCACCCCCGCGGCGACCTGTTTGACGGCGTGCTCCTTGGCGCCTACCAGCGCAGCAACCGGGATGCCACGCTGTTTCCCGGCCTCGATCATGTAGTCCGGCGGTACGCCCAGCGCGTTGGCGATCAGCTTGACCGGGTGGGTGAGCGCGACGTCGAGCAACTCCCCGCCGGTGTCGCCGGACAGGAAGGCACCGCCGAGTCGCCGGCGGGGCTCAGGTTCGATGTCGTGGGCCGCCAACAACTCATCGACCAGGTCGCGGTGCCCCTGCGGAATTCGGTCGGCGAGATCGCTGCCGGAAAGCTTCTCCCCTTTGCCCTCGAACTTGGCGGGCACGATCAGGTCTACTCCGTACGGTTTGCCGGCGACCGCGTCGTCGATCCAGGCCAGCTCCTGATCCAGCTGCCCTGGCGTGTATGCGGTCGCGCCCAGCACACCGAACCCACCCGCGTTGGTGACCGCAGCGACCACATCACGACAGTGACTGAACGCGAAGAGTGGGAAGTCGATTCCGAACTGCTCGCAGATGTCCACCCCACCAGTATCACCCCCCGCGATTTCGGTGCAGTTCGTCACGCTCAGCCTGACGAACTGCGCCCAAATCCCCGGAGCGGGGCGGTGGCGAACTCGCGCAATCCTTCGCTTGGGTCGATGACGGCCCGAAAGCCCAGACTTTCGGCAGCCTTGGCCGGGTCGGCGACAATGTGGCGGACGTCGCCATCGCGGTACTGACCGGTGATCACCGGCGCTGCGATGTTCAGGTCGCTACGTGCCCGACACAGCGCCGAGGCTACGTCGAGGATCGACACCGGCATGCCTGAGCAGACATTAAAGGCATTGAAGGCGCTGAAGCCCTCGAATCCCTCCGGTTCGGCCTCGACCGCCGCCACGTTCGCCGCGGCGACGTCATCGACGTGAACGAAGTCGCGCATCTGCCCACCGTCTTCGAAAACCTTTGGAGAAGCTCCTGATTCGAGGGATGACCGGAAGATCGCCGCGACCCCCGAATAGGGAGTGTCGCGAGGCATACCGGGGCCGTACACATTGTGGTAGCGCAACGCTGTGACGACGCCGCCGACAGCCTCGGCCCAGGCCAGCGCGTAATGCTCCTGCGCGGCCTTACTGGCCGCGTACAGGCTGCGCGGCCGCACCGGCGAGTCCTCGCCGACCAGCTCCCAGCGGACCTGCTCGCCGCCGAGCGGGCAGCGGTGGTCGAACACTCCGCTGTCGAGGTCCTCTCGGCGCCGCGGCAGCGGGTCGACCCGACCGTGCTCGGGGCAGGCGTACCCGCCCTGTCCGTAGACCACCATCGATGAGGCGAGCACCAATCGCCGACAGCCCGCGGCGAACATCTCGGCGAGTAGCACCGCGGTGCCGAAGTCGTTATGGGAGGCATAGGAGGGGCTGTCGGCGGCGTCCACGCCGGCCCCCACCACGGCCGCCTGGTGGCACACGACGTCCACCCCGGCGAGCATTTCGGCGACCGCGCTGGAATCACGGACGTCGACCCGGCGCACTCCGGCGGGCAACACCGCATCCGCACCGTGCGCCGCGGGCAGCATCGCGTCGATGGCGACGACATCGTGGCCCGCGGCGGTCAACTGGGCGTGGATGCGGGTGCCGATGAACCCTGCTGCACCTGTCAGCAGCACCCTCATGGCAGGACGATCGGCAGGGTGACTCCGTCGTGCGGCAGGCAGTGCGCACAGGTGGAAATGCCCGATGTTGCCGCTGCACGTTCTATGGCCTCATGCAGGAGCTGCTTGAACGGCACCAGGTTGCGCTCGAATTCGGCGAACACGTCCACCGCCCGCACCCCCTGCCCGGCGTCGATGCCCGCATCCAGGTCTGTCACCAAAGCGATTGCTGCATAGCACATTTCGAGTTCCCTGGCCAAAACGGTCTCGGGGTATCCCGTCATGTTGATCAGCCGGAAACCCTGGCCCGCGTACCAGCGACTCTCCGCGCGGGTGGAGAACCGCGGTCCTTGGATCACCACCATCGTGCCGCCGTCGACCACCCCGGGCAGGCTGGTCGCCGCCGCCCGCAGCGACGGGCAGTATGGATCGGCGAACCCGACATGGATGCCACCGGAGTCGAAGTAGGTGTCGGGCCGGCCTGATGTCCGGTCGACCAGTTGGTCAGGCACCGCCATGGCGCCGGGACCGAGGTGGGGGTCGAGGCTGCCAACGGCGCATGGCCCGAAGATGCGCCGCACACCGGCCGCGCGTAACGCCCACATGTTGGCGCGGTAGGGCACCGTGTGAGCCGAAAACTCATGGTTGGCACCGTGCCTGGGCAGAAACGCCACCTCGTGCTCGCCGACGGCTCCGACGGTGACCGGAGCACTGGGCGGGCCGTACGGCGTGTCCAGATTGACTTCCCGTGCATCGGGTCCGAAAAAAGAATAGAAACCGCTGCCGCCGACGATGCCCAACATCCGACCATTGTGGATCATCGAGCTGTCAACTCGTGCATACCCTTGCTGTAACGTCTCGCCGGAGTGAGTTCTATGCGGGCACACACGTCGACACAGCAGACTCGGTTCGCACTTCTCGTAGGACTGGTCGGTACGGTGTCGGCCATTTTGCTACCGTTTGCTCCCGTCTTCGCCGAGACCACGACGCTCAGATGGCCTGTCCCCGGCCAGCCCGCAATCTCGACTTCGGCCCTGCTGGTCCCCTACCGGCCGACCGCCATCACCGTGTCGATACCGTGCTCGGCGCTGCGGGCGGCCGCCGCACGCGCCGAGCCGGTCATCGTGCTGGCGACCGGAGCCGACGGCGACGGGATGGCGGTGACCGCCGCCGCAGGCCAGGCGGTGCTACGCGTGGACGGGCACGAACAACCCCTGTTCATTGCCGCCGAACCAGCGGATTGCCGGACGACCGTCGAGTCGGTTCCCGGCGGATTGTCCATCCTCGAAGGAAAGGGCCCAGCCACCTTCCTCCCCGACCAACCGGTACCCGGGGTGTTCGGCTTTCGCACCGATCTCGACCCACCGCAGTCCGACGGGCTCACGGTGAGCGCCGTTGCCACCGGTCCGTTCGCAACCACGCCGACGCTGCTGAAGTCCGTACTCGTCGCAGTTCAGCTGCTCGCCGTGATCGTCGCGCTCATCCTGCTCCGTCGCGGCCGTGCCCCACCCGAACCTGACCGTGCCCCAACCGAACCCCGACGCCCAGGATTGCGAGGGCGGGTTCTTGGCGGGACGAGGCTGCGCTGGATCGATCTCGCGATGATCGCGGCGTTCTGTGGGTGGGCCGTTGTCGGACCGCTGGCGGTCGACGACGGCTGGGCGACGATGATCGCCCGCAATGTCGAGACGACTGGCAGCGCGGGCAACTACTACCGGTGGTGGAACGCCGCAGAAGTTCCGTTTGCGTTCACGCAGCAGTTGCTGGCACCTCTGACCCAGATCAGCATCGCCCCGCTGTGGCTACGGTTGCCCAGCACCCTGCTGGGGATAGCGACGTGGTTCGTGCTGAGCCGCGGGGTGCTCGGCGCGGCGCTGCCGGCCCATGCGGCCACCGCGCCAGTGCGGTTGTTGGCAGCCCTTTGCCTCCTCGTCGCCTGGCTGCCCTTCAACCTCGGGACCCGGCCGGAGTCCTACGTGGCGCTTGGCGTCACCTCAGCATTGGCACTGGCTTGGCGGGTTCAGGGACCCGCCGGGCTGGGCTGGCTGGCACTTGTCGTCGGGCTCACGATTCCCACCAGTCCCAACGGCATTCTGGTGGCTGCACCGATTCTCGTTTTCGCACCCCGGCTGGTGGCGGCTGCGCGGACGACAGCGACGACCGGGCTGCACCTACCGGCGAATGTGGCCCTGTGGTGTTGCGTCGGCGCGATTGGGCTCACCGTGATCTTCGCCGATCAGACCTGGGATGGTCTCATCACCGCGACCGACTGGCACACCTTCTTCGGGCCGGCGCAACCCTGGTACGAGGAGTCCACGCGGTACCGATATCTGCTCCAACCCGACCAGCAGGGCAGCTTTGCGAAGCGGCTGCCGGTTCTTGTCACGATCGCGCTGTTGCCGATCGTCGGCGCCCTGAGCCTCCGGCGCCGCGACAACCTTGGCACTGCGGCTGTGCGACTGGCCGCCGTCGTGGTGGTTGCCCTGCTGTTGTTGGCCATGGGGCCGTCGAAGTGGTCTTATCATTTCGGTGGCGCGGCCGGGATATTCGCGTCGTTCCTCACTGTTGCGGTGGTGCTGCTGGTCCGCCGATCCCAGGCGCCGGACCGCTGTGTCGCCGCCGTCGGCGTTGCCGGTTCTCTTCTTGTCGCCGCGGCGATCGCGATAGTCTTCGCCGGCCCGAACGCCTGGTGGCTACCGGCCGTATACGACCTCCCCTGGCCGTCGAACCCGGTGCGGCCCGGCGGCCTACCGCTGAACAACCCGCTGCTGTGGGCGGGCCTGCTCGTTGCGGGCACTCTCATCGCGATGGCTGTCCTGCCCCGCGGGAGAAGAGCGCCGGCGCCGGCGCTCGGACCCGCGGTGATGACGGTCGTTGCCTTCGGCGCGGCACTGGCCCTGCTGGTCGGCTCCTTCGTCGCGGCACCGTTGCGCCGGTCCGCAGGATCGCTGGCCTGGGCGAACCTGAATCAGATCGCGTCCACGCGCGCGTGCGGACTGGCAGACGACATCGAGGTGCTGCCCGACGGCGCGGTGTTGAGATCGGCAGAACCCGGCGGCCAGTCGTTCGGTTTCGCCCCGTTGAGCGGTTTCTATCCCGGTGCGCCGCCGCCCGACCCGCCCGGAACTGACACAGCGGCATACCTGTGGGGCAGCCGAACGGCCGACCGGGCTGTCGGGGAGATCACCACCGGATGGTTCGTACTGCCGGACCTGGCGCCTACTGCGGGTGTGGCCCTTTCAGTCTCGGGCCGAACCTCGGGCTCGAACTCGCTGAGCCTGGAGTTCGGTAGAGCCGACGGCACAACGGTCGCGGTGCTGGGTTCGAGCACACCGATCGACCGACCCGCATCCGACGAGGATCCCAAGCATCCGCTGTGGCGCTCCCTGGGGGTCGACTCCGCCGATGTTCCGGTCGGCGCCGACCGGGTCCGCGTTCACGCCGTCGACGGCCGCACCGACGAAGCGGGTTGGCTGGCTTTCACCGGCCCCCGGCTGCGCTCAACGGTTCCGTTGAACGATTTTCTGGCCGACAACGGGCCGGTGCTGATCAGTTGGCCGCAGTCGTTTCTGTTCCCCTGTGTGCAGAACATCGCCGCGGTCTCCGGTGGGCTGGCGCAGACGCCACGGACCGTGGTGGAGTCTCCGCGCCCGTGGTTCACCGAGGACCGCAATCCCGATCTCGGCGGAACCTTTGCCGGGCTGGCCGCATTCGGACAGCTCAACGAGATTCCGAGCAGATTGATCGGACACCCCGAAGTCGACTGGGGTTCGGTGCTCGTTTCTGGCGACACCCCGACGCCGGACAACTACGTGCGCAGCACGACGCGCGAGGTGGTATCGGGCATCGGAGCCACCCGCGGTCCTCAGCCCGAGCGTTGACCGACGGGCCGGCTATTGTTCGTCGCGCTCGCCTTCAAGTCGCCGCGACGCTCGCCGGGCCCCGTCGCGAATCTCGAACACGTCGGTCGCGAGCCCACCGATGGCGTTCGCGACATCCTTGACCGCGCTGGTGATGATCGAGGTCACCTCACCGACGGTGGATGCACCGGACCCGACGATCTCCTGCACCGCGTCCTTGCGGATCTCGGCCTTGCTCAGTTGATCGTCCATCCGTTCAGTCTGCCACGCTGGCTCCGCTGGCACGCATGCAAGACTGACTCCTGTGGCCAGTTTCACCCAGTGGGTCGAGGGAGCGCGTCCCCGAACGCTGCCCAACGCCTTCGCGCCGGTGATCGCGGGGACCGGTGCCGCGGCATGGCTGGGCGCCGCGTCGTGGTGGAAGGCGCTGCTCGCGCTGTTCGTTGCGGTGTCGATGATCATCGGGGTGAACTACGCCAACGACTACTCCGACGGCATCCGGGGCACCGACGACGTGCGGGCCGGGCCACTGCGCCTGGTCGGGTCGAAGCTCGCGGCGCCGCGATCGGTGTTGGCGGCCGCGGTCGTGAGCCTGGTGCTGGCCGCAATCGCCGGCATCGTGCTGGCGTGGTTCAGCGCGCCCTGGTTGATCGCCGTCGGCGCGGCGTGCATCGCCGGGGCGTGGCTGTATACCGGCGGCGCCAAGCCCTATGGCTACCTGGGTCTCGGCGAAATCGCCGTGTTCGTGTTCTTCGGGCTCGTCGCGGTGCTGGGCACGCAATACACCCAGGCGCTACGGGTGGACTGGGTAGGCGGGGCGCTCGCCGTCGCGACCGGGTGTCTGTCCGCGGCGGTGCTGGTGGCCAACAATCTTCGCGACATCCCCACCGACACCCAGTCCGGCAAGATCACGCTGGCCGTTCGGCTCGGTGACGCCAAGACGCGGATGCTGTTCCAGGGCCTGCTGGCGGTGGCCTTCGCGCTGACGTTGGTGCTGACGCTGGCATCGCCGTGGTGTGCCGCCGGACTGGTCGCGCTGCCGCTGGCGGCGCGCGCCGCCAAGCCGGTGCGCACCGGTCTGGTAGGCAAGGATCTGATCCCGGTGCTGCGCGATACCGGGCTGACCATGCTGGTATGGGCGCTGGCGGTGGCCGCCGCACTGGTGCTCGCCTGAGCGGTCGGGCGCACTCTGCGACCTTGGGCGTCGGTTCGCGCGCTCGACTCGCGGGGCGCCCCGGCCGTCACGCGTGCGGGTCGGAGCCGCTCTTGGGTTCGCCTTTCTTGGGTTCGCTTTTCTCGGGATCGCCGTCGCCGCGCAGCCTGGCTTGCAGCTGTTCGCGGTCACGGCGGCGCCGCGCATCAAGCGCCGCGATGCTCTCGGTGGCCCGCCGTCGCAGTGGTGCGAACAACCAGATACCCAGCGGAAGCGCGATCACGATGCCGAACAGCAACGCCACCACCACTGGGAAATCGCGCAGCCCGAGCAGGTGTCCGGCGCCGACGATCACCGCGGTCACCACGACGACAAGCCCCAGTCGGGCCGCGACATAGGCAAGAACGTCGAGCAGCATGCGGGATCCGGGCCGTCCATCAGTCACCGACCGAGCCTATTCACGACGCGTATATTGGTGGGAAGGAGGTTTCGAGTGGCGTATTTGCTCCTGATTACCGTCTTGGCCCTACTGGTCTACGTCGGCTGGCGCGTTTCGCGGATGGCCGCGAATCGACCGCGCACCCGGGTGATCGGGCCCGACGACGATCCGGATTTTCTGCGACGGATCAATCCGCACGATGACCAGCCGCGGTCCTGACAGCGCAGGGACCGCCCTGCTGAGCTAGTCGGCTTGCGGGTTGCCGCTTCGTCGTGCGCCCGGAAAGCCGTCGGCCACCACTGCGGCCAGTTCGATGAGCGACTCCCTGGTCTGGGGACGTAGCCGGTCCAGACTGATCTCGGCACCTTCTTCCAAGTGCGGGTCGAACGGTACCTGGCGCACCGATCGACAACGCCGGGCGAAATGGTCGATCACCTTGTCCAAATCAACCTTGGTGCCCCTGCCCGACCGGGGTCGTACGCCGTTGATCACCGCGATCGAGTTGGTCACCATGTCCTCGTGTCCGTGGGCATCCAACCAGTCCAGTGTTGCTGACGCGCTGCGCGCCCCGTCCACCGAACCCGAGCTGATCACCACCAGCACGTCGGCCTTCTCGATCACCGCCGACATCGCCGAATGCAGCATTCCGGTGCCGCAGTCGGTGAGCACCAGGCTGTAGAACCGCTCCAGCACTTCCAGGGTGCGGGTGTAGTCATCGGAGCTGAAGGCCTCGGACACTGCGGGGTCGCTCTCCGACGCGAGCACCTCCAAGCGGCTCGGACCCTGTGACGTGTAGTGCCGGACATCGCTGTAGGCCGCGATTCCCTCCGCGTCGCGCAGCAGGTGGCGCACGGTCGCCGGTGTCTCCAACGGCACTTTCTGGCTCAAGGTGCCCCGGTCCGGGTTGGCGTCCACAGCGACTACCCGATCCCCGCGCGTCGTAGCGAATGTCGCGCCCAGCGTCGCGGTGATGGTCGTCTTGCCGACACCGCCCTTCTGGGAGAGCAGGGCAATCCGATAGCACCCACGCAGCGGCCGCTGCACCTGGGCGACCAACCTGTCGTGGCGCATCACCTTAGGGCTCTCGCCGGGGTCGATCAGCCGGGCTGAGGCCCAGTACACCCACTTCCGCCAGCCCGCCGACGGAGCACGTCTGGCCTTGCCGAGCAAAGCAACCGTCGAAAGGTCTAAGTAGGGCGGCGGATCGGATTCACTCGGCTCGGGAAGTGCCGGTGCTGGGC
>Ga0114921_10000242_pt1 | contig 22645 bp, 22 predicted proteins | sample BentaG_FD_87016 | JGI IMG/M metagenome (GOLD analysis project Ga0114921, IMG submission 87016) | Deep subsurface microbial communities from South Atlantic Ocean to uncover new lineages of life (NeLLi) - Benguela_00093 metaG | ecosystem: Environmental > Aquatic > Marine > Oceanic > Sediment ... | reverse complement strand
GCCATCCAGGCACCGCCAGGGGATATCGCAGCCGACCTGCGGGCGATGATCGAGGCGACGCGCGACATCTTCACCAGTTCTGTGGTTCGGGCGGCGCTGCCGGGGTTGCTAGCCGATATGTCGGCGGACAGTGACCTTCGTGAGCGGGTCACGGCCCGCTTCGCCGACCTGTTCGGTGCGGTGCGCGATCGGCTGTGGGGCGCGATCGATCGGGGAGAAGTGCGGGCGGGCGTTGACCCCGATCGGCTCGTCGACCTGATCGGCGGTGCCACGTTGCTGGCGCTCCTGCAAGCGCCCGACGACCTCGCGAAATCGGCCTGGGTGGACAGTACTGCGGCAATACTGCTGCACGGCATAGCGACCTAGCTGCCCGCCCTCTGCACCGCGACCGCGCGTGTCTGCACACCGCCGCGCCGCTAGCGGTGGCATTTTGGGCACGCTCGGCCGGACTTGAGGGTGCTGAACTGCTCGAGGGTGCTGAACTGGCGGTATCAGAGGAACCGGGCTGCTGAGTTGACCAGGTCCAGCAAGGGTTGCGGAAGCGCTCCGAGCGCGAAGGTGACGGCGGCGGTGACGGTGACGACCGCAGTCGTCAGCGCGCTGGGGACCACCACGACCGGGGCATCATCGGGACGTTCGGTGAAGAACATCAACACGATCACCCGGACATAGAAGTACGCCGCGATCGCGCTGGCGATCACACCGACCACGACCAGTGGGATCGCACCGCCTTCGCCGGCGGCTTTGAAGACCGCGAACTTGCCGACGAAGCCGCTGGTCAACGGGATGCCGGCGAATGCCAGCAGAAAGAGCGAAAAGACCGTGCCGACAACAGGATAACGCTTACCCAGGCCAGCCCATTGCGCTATCGCGGTCGCTTCGCCACCGGCGGCGTCGCGGACCAGACTCACCACCGCAAACGCGCCCACCGTGGAGAAGCCGTAAGCGAACAGATAGAACAGCGTCGATGACAGGCCGGCTTCGTTCCCGGCGATCACACCGATCAGGATGAAACCGGTATGGGCCACCGCCGAATATCCCAGCATGCGCTTGACGTCGGTCTGGGTGACCGCGGTGATCGTGCCGACCACCATCGTCAGGATCGCGATCGCCCACAGCACGGGCCGCCAATCCGCATGTAGTTCGGGCAGTGCGACGTAGAAGAGACGCAGCATCGCACCGAATGCGGCGATCTTGGTGGCTGCGGACATGAATGCCGTGATCGGGGTCGGTGCCCCCTGATAGACGTCGGGAATCCACGAATGGAACGGCACGGCGCCGACTTTGAACAGCACACCGGCCAGCAGCAGGCCGGTCCCGATGAGGGCCAGCGACGGCTTGCCGGCATCCGCCGCTACCGCCTCGGCGATGCCGTCCAGCGTGAGGGTGCCCGCATAGCCGTACAGCATGGCCGCGCCATAGAGGAAGAATGCCGATGAGAACGCGCCCAGCAGAAAGTACTTCAGCGCTGACTCCTGCGAGAGCAATCGCCGCCGTCGTGCGAGCCCGCACAGCAGGTACAACGGGAGCGACAGCACCTCCAGTGCGATGAACATCGTCAGCAGGTCGTTGGCTGCGGGGAAAATCAGCATGCCGCCCACCGCGAACAACGTCAGCGGGAAGACCTCGGTCTGGACGACGCCCGACTTGGTGGCCAATCGCTCGTCGACACTTCCGACGACCGCTGAGGCCTGCGCGGTGAAGGCGTCCAGGCCGGCCCTCTCCTCGGAGTCTTCGTCGGCCGATGAGTCCCGGCCCGATATCGTGATCCGGCGCTCGCCGATGAGCAGGATTCCAAGCACCGCGACGAGCAGGATGGTGCCCTGCAGGAAGAGCGCCGGCCTGTCGATGGCCACCGCTCCCATCATGGCGCTGGAACCGTTGCTGCCGTGCAGATCTCGAGCGATGATCACGACAGCCGCGAATGCCCCGACCAGCGCGGTGAGGCTGAGCGCCACTTGGGTGACGTAGCGCTGCCGGCGGGGGAGGAACGCCTCGACGAGGACCCCGAGAACGGCCGCGCCGAGCACGATGAGCATGGGTGATATCAGTCCGTACTCGACAGATGGCGTTGGCAGGGGCATGGCCATATTCATCGTGCCGGGAATCATCGTGCCGGGATTCATCGCGCCGGGCCTTCCGCCATCCGGGGTGCCGGGTCGGTCTGGTTGATCGTCGTGAGCGTGTGGTCGACCGCAGGGTTGATCACGTCGAGTGCGGGCTTGGGATACACCCCGAGCACCAGCAGCAGCGCGATGAGCGGAGCGACGACGGCGATCTCGCGTGGCACCAGGTCCAATATCTTGCCCTCATCCTCGGCCAACTCATCCGGCACGGGGCCCGTCATCATCCGTTGGTAGGTCCACAAGATGTAGATCGCGGAGAGCACCAGGGCACTGGCAGCGAGCACGGCAAAGGCCGGGTAGCGGGTGAATGTGCCGATGAGGACCAGGAATTCACTGATGAACGGCGCGAGTCCGGGCAGCGACAGCGTCGCCAGTCCAGCCACCAGGAAAGTTCCTGCCAGCACCGGGGCCACCTTCTGCACGCCACCGTAGGCGCTGATGAGGCGAGATCCTCCCCGGGACACCAGGAACCCGGCGATCAGGAATAGCGCCGCCGTCGAGATGCCGTGGTTGACCATATACAGCGTCGACCCGGACTGACCCTGGCTGGTCATCACGAAGATGCCCAGGATGATGAAGCCGAAGTGCGAGATGGAGGTGTAGGCAATCAGCCGCATGACGTCTGTCTGGCCGATCGCGACTACGGCACCGTAGACGATCCCGATTACCGCCAGCGTGATGATCAACGGGCTGAAGTAGGCAGCGGAGTCGGGGAATAGCTGCAGGCAGTATCGGAGCATGGCGAAGGTACCGACCTTGTCCACGACCGCCATCATCAGCACCGCACTGGCCGGCGTCGCTTCGACAGCCGAGTCGGGCAGCCAACGGTGCAGCGGCCACAGTGGCGCCTTGACAGCGAAGGCGAACATGAACCCGCCGAAGATCAGATGCATCACCATCGGGTTCACCACGAATTCGCCGGATGCCACCGCGGCGACGATCTCGCGGAAGTCGAACGTCCCCGCCGCGAAGGCGTCGCTCTGTGCGGTCACCACGTACAGACCGACGACTGCGGCGAGCATGATCAAGCCGCCGAAGAGGTTGTACAGCAGGAACTTCACCGCCGCGGCGCTTCGCTGTGCGCCGCCAAACCCACCGATCAGGAAGTACATCGGGATCAGCATGGCCTCGAAGAAGACGTAGAACAGCAGGATGTCCAGCGAAACCAGCGAGATGAGCACCATGCCCTCGACCGCGAGCGTCAGCGCGAAGTAGATGTGCACCGAACGGCCACCCCAGCTGAGGCGATCGCGCGCATCGTTCCAGCCGGCGATGATCAACAGGGGCACCAGGACCGCGGTGAGAACGATCAGGGCCAACGCGATGCCGTCGATGCCGAGGATGTAGCCGGTACCGAAAGACGGTATCCACGTGTGGGACTCGACGAACTGGAACTGCTCACCGGAGGGGTCGAAGCCGACGGCCAGGACGGCTGTGACGGCCAGGACCGCCAATGCCACGGCCAGCGCCACCCACTTCGCCAGCGTGCGCATGGTGGCAGGCAGCAGCATCACCAGCACTGCGCCGACCATGGGCACTGCCCACAGCACCGTCAGCCAAGGAAACGAGGTCACCACTGGTTCACCGCCAGGATCAGCGCGACGAGAAGGACCGTGCCGACCAGCATCGCCAGAGCGTAGGACCGCGCGAAACCGGTTTGCAGCCGCGCCAACCTGCCGGAAAAGCGCCCGACGAGGGCTGCCAGCCCGCTTCCCGCACCGTCTACCGCTTCGTCGTCGATCTCCACCAGCCCCTGGGTGATGACCATTCCGGGCTGCATCAGCACCTTCTCGTTGAACGCGTCGCCATAGAGGTCGTGGCGAGCCGCTACGGTCAGCACCGACCCGGCGGGCACCTGTTCGGGAACCGGCCGAACCCCATACATGCGGTAGGCGACAACGATGCCGACCGCGACGACGGACAGCACGATCACCGTCACCACCCAAACCGGCAGCACGTGGTGGATCTCATGCGAGCCGACCACCGGTTCCAGCCAGTGCTCGAGCGTGCCGCCGATCGCCAGGGCGCCACCGGCGGTCACCGAGCCGACGGCGAGCAGGATCATCGGCCAAGTCATCACCGCCGGCGACTCATGGGGGTTCGCCCTGGGTCGTCCTCCCGTCGCTTCGCTCGCTCCATCGGCCCAGCGCTTCGGCCCGAAGAACGTCATGAGCATCACCCGCGTCATATAGAACGCGGTGATACCTGCGCCCAGAATCGTTGCCCCGCCGAGGATCACGCCCTTGATACCGCCCGCACCCAGAGCCGCTTCGATGATCCCGTCCTTGGAGAAGAAGCCGGCCAGTGGCGGCACGCCGATGATCGCCAGATAGCCCAGACCGAAGGTCGCGAAGGTCACTGGCAGCGCCTTGCGCAGCCCGCCGTAGCGGCGCATGCCCACCTCGTCGTCCATTGCGTGCATCACCGAACCGGCCCCCAGGAAAAGGCCGGCCTTGAAGAATCCGTGCGTCAGCAGGTGCATGATCGCGAACGCGTAACCGGCGGGCCCCAGCCCGGCAGCGAGCACCATGTAACCGATCTGGCTCATCGTCGAGGCGGCCAGCGCCTTCTTGATGTCGTCCTTCGCGCAGCCTATGACAGCACCGAACAGCAGCGTGACCGCGCCCACGACCACGACGGCAGTCTGTGCGTGTGGGGCCAGGTCGAATACCGGTCCCGAGCGCACGATCAGATACACACCCGCGGTGACCATGGTGGCCGCGTGGATCAGTGCCGAGACCGGTGTCGGGCCTTCCATCGCGTCGCCCAGCCAAGATTGCAGCGGAACCTGAGCGGACTTGCCGCATGCAGCCAGCAGCAGCATCAACCCGATCGCGGTCAAGGTTGCCTCGGTGAGCGCCGGTGCGGCGCCGAAAACCGTGGCGAATGAGACCGATCCGACGGCGGCGAACATGATCATCAGCGCAATCGCCAGACCGACGTCACCGACCCGGTTGACAACGAACGCCTTTTTGGCCGCCGTCGCGGCTGACGGCTTGTGCGACCAGAAGCCGATGAGCAGATACGAAGCCAGGCCGACGCCTTCCCAACCCATGTACAGGCCGAGGTAGTTGTCGGCGAGGACGAGCAGCAGCATCGCAGCGAGAAAAAGGTTGAGGTAGCCAAAGAAACGTCTTCGGCCTTCGTCCTCTTTCATGTAGCCGATCGAGTAGACGTGGATCAACGATCCGACACCGGTGATGAGCAGCACAAAGCACATCGAAAATTGGTCGAGTTGCAGACCGAAGTCCACGCGTAGTTCGCCGACCGGAATCCAGGAGAACAGCGTCTCGTGGGTTGACCTGCTCCCGGCGTCCCGGCCGAGCATGTCGACGAACAGCACCGCGGCGCAGGCGAACGACGCGATCGCGGCCAGCGTTCCCAGTAGGTGCCCCCACGGGTCGGAGCGCCGGCCCGCCAACAGCAGGACCACCGCGCTCGCCAGCGGGAGCGCAATCACCAGCCACACAGGTACTGTCATCGGCGCCTCAGGTCCGTCTCGTCATCGCGCAAGCGCTCACTGGTGTTTCCTCTTCTTTGCGCAGGTTCTTCGCGCAGGCGCTCATCAGTGCTTCAACAGACTGGCATCGTCGACGCTGGCAGAGCGGCGACTCCGGAAGATGGTCATGATGATGGCCAGACCGATCACCACCTCGCACGCGGCGACGACCATGGTGAAGAACGCCACCACCTGGCCGTCGAGATGCCCGTGCATGCGGGAGAACGCGACGAAGGCCAGATTCGCGGCGTTCAGCATCAGCTCGACGCACATGAACATGACGAGTGCGTTGCGGCGCAGCAACACTCCGGCAGCGCCGATGGTGAACAGCAGAGCGGAGAGATACAGGTAATTGTCGGGGTTCACCGGCCCTCACCGTCTGCTTCCCCGTCTTGGTCTTCGGGCATCGCACGCAGCTGCAGGATCGCGCTGACCGACAGTTCGGAGGCCGAGCCGTCGGGTAGCCGGGCCGGCACGTCGACGGCGTTGTGTCGTGCGTAGACGCCAGGATTGGGCAGGGTGGTCGGGTGCCCCCCCGGGGCGAAACGCTCGGCGGCCAGTTCGCGCTGACTCTTGCGGCGCTCGAGGCGCTCCCGGTGGGCCAGCAGCATTGCACCCAGTGTGGCGGTGATCAACAGCGCTCCGGTCAGCTCGAAGGCCCACAGGTACTTGGTGAAGATCAGCGCGGCCAGCCCTTCGACGTTGCCGTTCGCATTCGCCTCGGTCAATCCGACGAACCCGGTCGCCGCGACGTTGCCGATACCGGCGATCAACAGGATGCCGAATGCCAATCCCGCACCGATCGCCGCAAAACGTTGTCCGCGAAGAGATTCCTTGAGGGACTCCGAGGAGTCGACACCGATCAGCATCAGCACGAAGAGGAAGAGCATCATCACCGCGCCGGTGTACACCACGACTTGGGCGACCCCGAGAAATGGCGCATCCTGGGCGATGTAGAGCACCGCCAGTGCGATCATCGTGAGGGCGAGCGAAATCGCCGAATAGACCGCCTTCGGCGCGGCGACCACGCCGATGGCACCGACCACCGACGCCACCGCCAGTATCCAGAACAGGACGGCTTCGTTGGTGCTGGTGTATCCGGCCGAGCCGGTAGACGCCGCGAGGGCGGCTACGAACTCGGTGCTCACTGCGCCTCCCCGGGCGCAGTGATGTTGCCGCGGTAGTAGTCCTCATCGGTGCTGCCCGGCGCCATCGGGTGTGGAGGTTGCTCCATACCCGGCTGCATTGGTGCCAGCAGGTTGTCCTTGCCCAGGATGAGATCGGCACGATTATCGTCGGCCATCTCGTAGTCGGTGGTCATCGTCAGTGCCCGAGTCGGGCACGCCTCGATGCACAGCCCGCATCCGATGCAGCGCAGGTAATTGATCTGGTAAACGCGGCCGTAGCGTTCGCCGGGCGAATACCGTTCAGCCTCGGTGTTGTCGCCACCTTCGACGAAGATCGCGTCGGCGGGGCAGGCCCACGCGCACAATTCGCAGCCGATGCACTTTTCCAGGCCGTCTGGATAACGGTTGAGTTGGTGACGGCCATGGTAGCGCGGGGCGACGGGTCCGGGCTTCTCGGGATACTCCTCGGTGACCGGCTTCTTGAACATGGACCCGAAGGTGACACCGAAACCGGCGATGGCATCGAGGAATTTAGGCATCTGCTGGCTCCTTGTCCGGCATTGGAGGCACTGGGAAGGCGCCAGCTCCTACCGACTCGACGGGTTGTTCGGGGGTTCTGCTCGGTTTCCGGGTGCGCAGCGTTCGCCACAGGAGCGCCATCGTCGCCAGTGCTACGGCAATGCCCGCGGCGATCAGCGCGGTGGCCCACCCCTGGTAGCCGTAGTCGCGCAGGATGCGGGTGGCCGCGACGATCATCGTCCAGCCCAACGACACCGGGATGAGGACCTTCCATCCCAGCCTCATGAACTGGTCGTAGCGCAGTCTGGGCAGCGTGGCCCGCAGCCACATGAACAGAAACAGGAACAACCACACCTTGGCGGTGAACCACAGCAGCGGCCACCAACCGGCGTTGGCGCCGTCGATGATGCTGATCGGCCACGGCGCCTGCCAACCTCCCAGGAACAGCGTCGCCGCCAACGCCGACACCGTGGTCATGTTGACGTACTCGGCGAGCATGAACATCGCAAACTTCAGCGACGAGTACTCGGTGTGGAAACCGCCGACCAGTTCGCCCTCGGCCTCGGGCAGATCAAAAGGCGCACGGTTGGTTTCGCCGACCATCGAGGTCACGTACACCAGAAAGGACGGCAATAGCAGGAAGACAAACCAGGTGTGGTTCTGGGCGGCGACGATTCCCGACGTCGACATCGTCCCCGAGTAGATGAACACCGCGACGAACGACAGCGCCATCGCGATCTCGTAAGAGACCACCTGTGCCGAGGACCGCAACCCGCCGAGCAGAGGGTAGACCGACCCTGATGCCCAGCCGGCCAGCACGATCCCGTACACACCGATCGAGGTGACCGCGAGAATATAGAGCACCGCCACGGGCAGGTCGGTCAGCTGCAGCGGAGTTCGGTGGCCGAACACCGAGACCTCGCCGCCCATCGGAATGACAGCGAAGGCCATGAACGCCGGTATTACCGCGATCACCGGTGCGGCGAGATAGATCCACTTGTCCACCCCGGCCGGGATCAGCCCCTCCTTGAGTGCGAGCTTGATGCCGTCGGCGAGCGATTGAAGCAGCCCGCGCGGACCGACTCGGTTGGGCCCGAGCCGCAACTGCATGCGGCCCAATATTTTTCGCTCGAACAGGATCGCCGTGAGCACCGTCAGCAGCAGGAACACAAAGATGCCGAGAGCCTTGGCAAGCATCAGCCACCACGAATCATGGCCGAACAATGTCGGATCGGGGTGGGTCACGGGTTGCCCCGTCCGATCGAGACCACAGCCCCGACGGTCACACCCAGTGCTCGGTGCACCGAGCTGCCGGGAGAGTTCAGCGGCAGCCAGATTACGCGGTTGTCCATGTCGGTGAACTCCACCGGAAGGGTGATCGCGCCGCGATCGGTGCTCGCGGTGACCAGTTCGCCTGGTGCAACGCCGATCTCGGCGGCAGTGTCCGGTGACAGCCGAGCAACCGGCTGGTGGGCGGTACCGGCGAGGTGCGGTTCACCATCCTGAAGTCGTCCGTCGTCGAGCAACATGCGCCAACCCGCCAGGACGGCCTGGCCCCTCGCCGGCCGTAGCAGCGACGGCTCGCACCGGGGCGACTCGGGACGGTCCCCGGCCCACCGGCCGAGGCGGGCCTGCTCCTCTGCGGCTGCCGAGGCAGTCCGCAGGCCGAGGTCAACGCCGATCTCGTCGGCCAGGAAATTCAGCACCCGCAGATCGGGCGCCGCGTTGGTGTGCAGCGAGGGCTCGAAGGGCCGAATACGACCTTCCCAGTTGATAAACGAACCCGCCTTCTCCACCACCGGTGCGACCGGGAGCACGACGTCTGCCCGCTCGGTGATCGCGCTTTCGCGCAATTCCAGGCTCACGACGAACGGTGCTGCTTCGACTGCGGCGATGGCGGCTTCGGGATCGGGTAGATCGTCTAGTTCGACGCCGCCGATCAGCAGGGCCTCCAGCTCGCCCTCGCGTGCCGCACGCACAATCGTGGTGGTGTCCCGCCCCGGGGCTGTGGGCAGTTCGTCGACGTTCCAAGCGTTTGCCACCTGTGCGCGGGCCGTCACAGCTGCCACCGGACGCCCGCCGGGCAACAGGTTCGGCAACGCGCCGGCCTCTACGGCGCCTCGTTCCCCTGCTCGGCGTGGAACCCAGGCCAACCGAGCCCCGGTTCTGCGCGCCAAGCGTCCGGCAGCCGATAGCGCCCCCGGCGAGGCCGCCAGCCGTTCACCTACCAGGATCAACGAACTCGGCTGGCTCAGCAATGCGTTGTCGGCCAATTCGTCGAGCGCCGCGGCCTCCCCGCCGGGCCCCGACCTGATCAGTGCGCCGGACAGCTTGGTGAGGCCACGAGTGGCGAACGGTGCGATCGACAACACCTGCAGCCCGCGCTTGCGCACGGCTTTGCGCAGCCGCAGGTAGACGATCGGTGCCTCCTCCTCGGGTTCCAGACCGGCCAGCAGTACGGCTGACGAGTTCTCCAGGTCCGAATAGGTGACTGTCATGGGCTGACCTGCGACCTGGGCGGCCAGGAATTCGGCCTCCTCGGCGCTGTGCTGCCGGGCGCGGAAGTCGATATCGTTGGTGTCCAACACGATTCGTGCGAACTTGGCGTAGGCGTAAGCGTCCTCCGTTGTGACCCGGCCGCCGACCAGTACGCCGGCGTTGCCGCTGGCTGCCGCCAGCCCGGCACCGGCCACGCTGAGGGCCTCCGACCAGGAGGCCGGACGCATCGGGCCGTCGGGAGATTCGGGGTCACGCACCAGCGGGGTGGTGATTCGATCCCCGACAGTGGGGTAGGTGAAGGCCCACCGACCCTTGTCGCAGTTCCATTCCTCGTTGACCTCGGGGTCATCGCCGGCCAGGCGCCGTAGCACCTTGCCCCGTCGATGGTCGGTGCGTTGGGCGCAACCCGACGAGCAGTGCTCGCAGACGCTCGGACTCGACACCAGGTCGAAAGGCCGCGCCCGGAACCGGTAGGCCGCGCCGGTCAGCGCCCCTACCGGGCATATCTGCACGGTGTTACCCGAGAAGTAGGACTGGAAGGGTTCGCCGGGCGCGATTCCGACCTGTTGGAGCGCCCCACGTTCCAGCAGTTCGATGAACGGGTCGCCGGCGATCTGATCGGAAAACCGGGTGCACCGGGCACATTGCACGCAGCGCTCCCGGTCCAGCAGAACCTGCGACGACACGTTGATCGGCTTCGGGAACGTCCGCTTCAGGTCCTCGAAGCGGGTTTCCGGGCGGCCGTTGGACATCGCCTGGTTCTGCAGCGGGCATTCACCTCCCTTGTCGCAGACCGGGCAGTCCAGCGGATGATTGATGAGCAGCAGCTCCATCACCCCGTGCTGCGCCTTGTCCGCGGAATCTGAGGTGAATTGGGTACGCACCACCATGTCGGGGGTGCAGGTGATCGTGCAGGAGGCCATCGGCTTGCGCTGACCTTCGACTTCGACCAGGCACTGCCTGCACGCGCCGACAGGGTCCAGCAGCGGGTGGTCGCAGAAGCGGGGGATCTGCACGCCCATCAACTCGGCGGCGCGGATCACCAAGGTGCCCTTGGGCACGCTGATCTCCGCCCCGTCGATCGTCAATGTCACCATCTCGACGGGCTCGACGTCGCGGTTGTGCTCGGTGAGGGTCATGCGCCCACGCTCTCCGGCGCGGCGAGCATGGACGCTTCCGGATCGAACGGGCATCCGCCGTCCAGATGGGCCTGGTACTCGTCGCGGAAGTACTTGATGGACGAGATGATGGGGCTCGCCGCCCCGTCACCCAGCGCGCAGAACGACTTGCCGAAGATGGTGTCCGAGATGTCAAGCAGCCTGTCAATGTCCGCCTCGGCTGCTCGCCCTTCTTCCAGTCGCTCGTAGATCTGGGCCAGCCAGTAGGTGCCCTCCCGGCACGGTGTGCACTTCCCGCACGATTCGTGGGCGTAGAACTGCGTCCACCGCCGCACCGCCCGCACCACGCAGGTGGTTTCGTCGAAGATCTGCAAGGCCTTGGTGCCGAGCATGGAGCCGACGTCGGCAATACCTTCGTAATCCATTGGTGCGTCCAGGTGTTCGGCGGTCAGCAGCGGTGTCGATGATCCGCCCGGTGTCCAGAACTTCAAGGAATGCCCAGCGCGAACACCGCCTGCGTAGTCGAGCAGTTCGCGCAGCGTGATGCCCAGCGGCGCCTCGTACTGACCGGGTGTGGTGACGTGCCCCGACAGCGAGTACAGCGTGAAGCCGGGGGACTTCTCGGAGCCCATGGAGCGGAACCAGTCGACACCGTTGAGCATGATGGACGGCACGCTGGCGATCGACTCCACGTTGTTGACCACCGTTGGGCACGCATACAGACCGGCTACCGCCGGGAACGGGGGACGCAGCCTCGGTTGGCCCCGTCTGCCTTCCAGGGAATCGAGCAGTGCGGTCTCTTCGCCGCAGATATAGGCGCCGGCACCTGCGTGCACGATCAGTTCCAGATCGAATCCGGAGCCGTGGATGTCGGTCCCCAGGTGGCCCGCAGCGTAGGCCTCGGCTACCGCGGCCTGCAGGCGCCGGAGCACCGGCAGGACCTCGCCGCGCAGATAGATGAACGCGTGGTGAGCCCGGATCGCGTAGGCCGCGATGATGGCCCCCTCGACCAGGAAGTGCGGAGTCGTCAGCATCAGCGGAATGTCTTTGCACGTGCCGGGTTCGGACTCGTCGGCATTGATCACCAGGTAGTGGGGCTTTGCCCCCTGGTCGCTCCGCGGGCTTCGCTCCTGTGCTTTTTGGTCGCTCCGCGGGCTCCGCTCCTGTGGAATGAAGGACCACTTGGTTCCGGTCGGAAACCCGGCGCCGCCCCGGCCGCGCAGGCCTGAGTCCTTGACGGTCGCGATGACGTCGTCGGGACCCATCGCCAGAGCCCGCTCCAGGCCCTGGTAACCGCCGTGCCGGCAGTAGGTGTCCAACGACCACGGCTCGGGTTCGTCCCAGAATCGGCTGAGCACCGGAGTCAGTGGGGTCATTCGGAATCCGTCGCATTCGAGTCGGTTTCGCCCGTCGAGGGCGGGGCCTGCGGATCGGCCGGCGGTGCGACCATGTCGCGCTCCTGGGCGATTCGCAGGCCGGCGAGTGTGGCAGCACCGACCGGTGCTGCCACACTCGGGCTAGCGGTGTTCGGCAGGCCGGCAAGGGCTCTCGCGGCGTCCCGGAAAGTACATAGCGACGCACTGCGGGTGGGCGTCGGTGGTGCGCCGGCGCGCAACGCGTCGACGAGATCTCGCGCCGACGAAGGCGTCTGGTTGTCGAAGAACTCCCAGTTGACCATCACCACCGGCGCGTAGTCACAGGCGGCATTGCACTCGACGTGCTCGAGGGTGATGCTGCCGTCGGCGGTGGTTTGGCCTGCGTCGACGCCCAGGTGGCCCCGCAGGGTGTCGAGAATGGCGTCACCGCCCATGATCGCGCACAACGTGTTGGTGCAGACACCGACCAGGTACTCACCGGTCGGGGAACGACGATACATCGAGTAGAAGGTCGCGACTGCTGCGACCTCGGCGTGCGTCAAGTCCAATTGCCTTGCGCAAAAGGCGATCCCAGCGGGCGTCAGGTAGCCGTCCTCGGATTGGGTTAGGTGCAGCAATGGCAGCAGGGCTGAGCGTGATTGAGGGTAGCGCGAGATGATCAACGCGGCGTCGGCCTCGAGGCGCGACTCGACGTCGGCGGGATAGGCACTCCGCCCGTGGATCGGGGGACCGGGTTCATCGGGTCGCTGTCCCAGCTCGATGAAGATGCTCACCGATCCACCCCACCCATCACCGGGTCGATCGATGCCACTGCCGAAATCGCGTCGGCGACCATTCCGCCCTCGCACATCGCTGCCACTGCCTGCAGATTGGTGAACGACGGATCCCGGTAGTGCACCCGGTAGGGTCGGGTGCCGCCGTCGGAGACCATGTGCACGCCGAGTTCGCCGCGGGGGGATTCGACCGCGGCGTAGACCTGGCCGGCGGGAACCCGGATACCTTCGGTCACCAATTTGAAGTGATGGATCAGGCCCTCCATCGAGTGCCCCATGATTTTGGCGATGTGTTCGGGTGAATTGCCGAGCCCGTCGGGGCCGAGTTTCAGATCGGCGGGCCACGCGATCTTCTTGTCCTCGATCATGACGGGTTGACCGTCGAGCCGCTCAAGCCGCTCGACGCATTGCTCAACGATCTTGAGCGACTCACGCATCTCCTTCACGCGGATCAGATAGCGGCCGTAGGCGTCGCAGCCGTCGTCGGTGATGACATCGAAATCATATGTCTCGTAACCACAATAGGGTTGCGCCTTGCGCAGGTCATGCGGCAGGCCCGTCGAGCGCAGCACCGGGCCGGTGACGCCGAGCGCCATGCACCCGGTCAGGTCCAGGTAGCCGATACCTTGGGTGCGCGCTTTCCAGATGTAGTTCTCGTTGAGTAGATCCTCCAGATCGCAGAATCTCGTGGGTAGCAACTCGAGCAGGTCCCGTACCTGACTGATTCCGTCGTCCGGAAGGTCGACCGCGACCCCTCCGGGTCGAATGTAGGCGTGGTTCATCCGAAGTCCGGTGATGGACTCGAACACCGACAGAATGAGTTCGCGCTCTCGGAAGCCGAGGAACATCGCCGTCATCGCACCTAGTTCCATGCCGCCGGTGGCCAGTGCGACCAGATGACTCGAGATTCGATTGAGCTCCATGAGCATCACCCGGATCACCGACGCCCGCTCGGGTATCGCCTCGGTGACGCCGAGCAACTTCTCGACTCCGAGACAGTAAGCAGCCTCGTTGAAAAACGGTGACAGGTAATCCATTCGGGTTACGAAGGTCACGCCCTGCGTCCAGTTGCGGAACTCCAGGTTCTTCTCGATGCCGGTGTGCAGGTAGCCGATCCCGCATCGCGCCTCGACGATGGTCTCGCCCTCGATCTCAAGGATCAGGCGTAATACGCCGTGCGTCGACGGGTGCTGGGGACCCATGTTCACCACGATGCGTTCGCCTGCGTGTTCGCCGGCGTTCTGCCGCGCTGCGGTGACGACCTCGTCCCAGTCCTGGCCGCCGACGACGACGACACGATCAGCCGGGCCGGGATCATTGTGTGACGTGGTCATCAGTTGTAGGCCCTGCGCTCGTCGGGCGGGGGTATCTCGGCACCGTGATACTCCACCGGTATCCCGCCGAGCGGGTAGTCCTTGCGCTGCGGGTGGCCGACCCAGTCGTCGGGCATCTCGATACGGGTCAGGGATGGGTGGCCGTCGAAAATGATCCCGAAGAAGTCGTAGGTTTCGCGCTCGTGCCAATCGGTGGTCGGATACACCCGGAACAGCGACGGGATGTGGGGATCGGCATCAGGAGCGGCCACCTCCACACGGATACGACGGTTGTGGGTGATCGACATCAACGGATAGACCGCATGCAATTCCCGCCCGGCCTCGTCGGGGTAGTGCACGCCGCTGACGCCCAGGCAGAGTTCGAAACGCAGATCGGGTTCGTCGCGCAGCGCCTGTGCCACAGTGGGGAGTGCTTCGCGACTGACCTCCAAGGTCAGCTCATCGCGGTGCACCACCACGCGTTCGATCGCTGCCGCGGAGGCTTCTTCGCCCAAGGCGGCCGCCAGTGAGTCGACGACTTCGTCGAAGTAGCCGCCGTAGGGCCGCGGCGATCCGGCCGGCAAAGCCACCGTACGGACAAGACGGCCATAACCCGACGTGTCGCCGCTGCCCTCGGCGCCGAACATGCCTTGGCGAACGCCGATGACCTCGGGGTTCGGATCCTCGGCAGCCGCGTTGGTCCTCTGCCCGTCGCCCGAGTTCGCCGTCACCGCAGCAGGCCCTTCAGCTCGATCGTCGGCTGGACCGCCAACGCGGCCTTCTCGGCTTCCCGGATCGCTTCCTCGCGGTTGACGCCGAGCGGCATCTCCTGAATCTTGTCGTGCAGTTTCAAGATCGCGTGTAGCAGCATCTCCGGCCGCGGGGGACAGCCTGGAAGATAGATGTCGACCGGCACCACGTGATCGACGCCCTGGACAACCGCGTAGTTGTTGAACATCCCGCCGGACGACGCGCAGACGCCCATCGCCAGAACCCACTTGGGTTCGGCCATCTGGTCGTAGATCTGGCGCAGCACCGGGGCCATCTTCTGGCTCACCCGTCCCGCGACGATCATCAGGTCGGCCTGGCGCGGCGTCGCCGAGAACCGCTCCATGCCGAAACGTGAGATATCGAAGCGGGGCCCGGCGGTGGCCATCATCTCGATCGCGCAGCAGGCCAGGCCGAAGGTGGCCGGCCACAAAGACCCCTTACGTACGTAGCCGGCGACTTGCTCCAACGTCGATAGCAGAATTCCACCGGGCAGTCGTTCCTCTAATCCCACACCAGACCTCCCCGCCGCCATTCATAGGCGTACGCCACCGACACATTGAACAGGAACAAGCCCACGGCGATGACACCGAAGGCGCCCAGATTGTCGAACGCCACCGCCCATGGGTAGAGAAAGACGATCTCGATGTCGAACACTATGAACAGCATCGCCGTCAGGTAGTACTTGATCGGGAATCGTCGGCCGGTGGCGGCCGCGGCGGGATCGGAGGCATCCATCGGCTCGATCCCGCACTCGTAGGCCTCCAGTTTGGCGTGGTTGTAGCGCCTGGGCCCGATCAGTAGGGCGATTCCGACCGACCCGACGGCAAACGCAGCTGCGATCGCCCCAAGCACCAGAATCGGTGTGTACAAATTCATACTGAGCAGGCGCTCCTTGGGGGCTGTCGCTATGAGCTGCCCCACAGCCTAGCCCGTTTTCGATGCGAGCCAAACTTGAGGGTCATTATCGCCGGGAGAGCCGTTCAGCGATCCTTCAGCGGCCCGAAAAGAATAGTGCACCAGCAGTTTTCGGCATCCAATGGGCTACGCGGCGGTACGCAACAGCGCCGCGACCGCATCGCCCAGCCGGATCGGGTCGATCGGGTGGGGAACCGCCGCTTCCGCACGGGACCACCTGGCCAGCCATGCGTCATCGGGCCGTCCCGTCAGCACCAACACGGGAGGACAGGGGTCGACCTCGTCCTTGAGCTGTTTGGCGACGCCCATTCCGCCGACAGGGCTGGCCTCACCGTCGAGGATCGCCAGATCGAAGCCGCCTGCGTCCATGTGCCGGATCACCATCGCGGCGGTGGCAACTTCGACGTAGCTCAGCTCCGGGAGCTCGGGACGCACCCGCCTACCCAGTGCGAGCTGTACCTGCTCCCTGGTCCTCGGGTTATCGCTGTAGACCAATATCCGCAGCGGGTTCGTCGATGACCGCATCGGGGATGGCGTCGGGGATGGCACAGCGCGATGGTAGCCCGGCATGAATGCGACGTACCCGAGACGTCTGCTTTGTGGCCTCGCCGATCAGGTTTGACGATCGGTGAGCAGCGGCGTGATCTCTGCCGGGTCGAAGTACTCGTCGATGCGGCTGATCAGACCGTCGGCACCCAATCTGATCACCATGCAGACGCGCATCGCGATCGATGCCCCGGTACGGCCCTTGGCGTGCAGAATGTGCTGCTGGACGAAGCCGCCGTCGAACAGCTGGCGATCTAGCACCTGGTATTCACGGTCGACGGTGGCATTGACGAACCAGGCGATGATCCGTATCGACCGGTCGCGACCGGTCGGATGCTCGTCGCCGATTTTCCAAACCGCCACGTCAGCGTTGAACAGTTGTTCCACGGCTGCGATATGGCCGTTCTCGATAGCAGCGAAGAGCCGGTCGGCAAGCTCGGTGATCGCTGCTGAATCGGCGTCAGACATCCGGTTGACCTCAACTTCGGTTCAGGGTGAGCACTGCGTCCCGATTTTCTCAAATACCCCACCACATCGGCTCTGCGGTCATCGGGCAGGCCGGCAATTCCTCGCCGAAGCGGCCGGTCGAGTGTCATGATCCGGCAATGGTTTTTTTGCGCCGTTCGGTCGCCCTGGTCGCCGGCCTGGCCATGCTTGGAGGCGTCCTGGTGTCCGCACCGGCTGCTGCGGGCCCGGTCACCGGGAACTGCGGCTTCGCACCCGACGATATCTACCAAAATGAATTTCAGTGCTATCGCTACGGGGAATTCTACACCCCGCCCGATCCGTTGCCCGCTGGGCAGCCCGGGGACCTGATTCGCTCCGAACCGTCCCGATTGGTCCTCGAGCCCTCCGGTGAGTTGGGCGCATATGTGGCCACGGGGACGCGGATCATGTACCGCAGTACCGATGCCCGCGGGAACCCTACCGCCGTCACCGGCACCTACTTCGAACCTGACAACCCCTGGCCGGGGCAAGGACCGCGGCCTTTGATCTCGTTCGCGGTAGGCACCTACGGGCAGGGTGATCAATGTGCTCCGTCTCGGCTTTTCAACCAGGGGATACATTTCTCCAGCGGCCTGGACATCACTTTCGGCTACGAGGAAATGTTCATCGCCACCATGGTGGCCCGTGGTTTCGCGATCGTCGTCACGGACTACGACGGCCTCGGTACCCCCGGTGTGCACACCTACGTCAACCGCATCGCGCAGGGTCAGGCTGTCCTCGATGCCGCTCGTGCGGCAAAGAAGCTCCCCGACACCTCGCTTGATGTCGACGGGCCGGTGGCCTTCTGGGGGTATTCCCAGGGTGGTGCCGCCTCGGCATCGGCGGCTGAGCTCGCGCCTTCCTACGCTCCCGAACTCGACGTCGTCGGCGCCTACGCGGGCGCGCCGCCGGCTGACCTCGTCGAATTGATGCCGTTCGCCGACGGCAGCGCGCTCGTCGGCGCTGTCGGCTACGCGATCAATGGTGCGATCGCTGCCTATCCGGAGATCGAACCGTCCGTTCGCCACGTTCTGACGATCTACGGTGAGGATCTGCTGGACAAGACCAGAGATCAGTGCGTCATCGAGACATTTCTGAACTTCGCGTTTCACCGCCTCGAGGAATACTTCACCGTCGATCCGTTCGAGCTCCTCACGCGCGAGCCGATGAAATCAATTTTTGAGCAGCAGCGGCTGGGCCGGCTCCGACCGCAGGCTCCAGTCTTTGTCGACCACAACCGATATGACCCGCTGGTGCCGTATGCCCCGAGCCGCCAGATGGCCATCGACTGGTGTGCCCAGGGCGCCGATGTCGAGTTCTGGACCAACGAGCAGCCCCCGTTTTTGAACAAGCTCGTTGTCAATCACGGGTTGGCCTACTTCGTGGACGGCGAGCGCGGCATGCAGTGGATCGCCGACCGGTTCAACGGGCTGGCGACCACCCCCAACTGCGCGAACATCTGATCGAGCCATCGCCGCGAGCACGGTAACCGCTGGTCCAGGACCAGCATCGGTGGAAACCCGGTCTCAGGTTCCGTAGAGAGTCTTCTGCCAAATCCGAGAAAGCGTCGCGATGGCGTCGTCGTCGCCGAGTTCGAGCCCGAGTCCGAGCCCAGAGCTCCCGACGAACACGGTGGTGAAGTTCTCGAAGAGCAGTGCGATAGCGGCCGCGGTGAACTGGGGATTCAGTTCACCGCCATAGCCTTGGTCTTGGGCCCGCCGCACTGACGCGGCGACGATGTCCATGCCGAAACGGCGGAACTCGTCCTGCACAGCCGCGAAACGTGGCTGGGCGGTCGCCAACTGGGCCACTGCGATCATGATCCCGTAGTTCTGCTTGAACATCGTCCAGTATCTCGCTACCACGCCGGTGAAAAAGGCTGCGTCATCAGGCGACTCAGGTAGCTTCAAGCTCAGTCCCGACGGTGTCACCACCTCTCGCAGGAACGACTGGGCGAGCGCTTGCAGCAGGTCTTCCTTGTCGGTGAAGTAGCGGTAGAACGCTGCCGGTGACTTACCGGCGGCCGCGGTGATGTCGCTGAGCGTCGTGCCGTGAAAGCCTCTTTCGGCGAACAGTTTCCGGGCCGACCGTTCGATTGCCTGCCGAGTCAATTGGCCTTTGGCGCTCAGTGTTCCTGGCTGGCGGGCGGGCATGTTGGCCGCTAACCCAGCATTCGGTCGCCGGCGCGGAGCAGGGCGCTGGGAAGTTCGTGTCCCACCGCACCCTGTGCGACGCGGGCGGCAGCGATCGATGCCTGCAGGTCCACGTCAACGTGAACTCCGCTGTCGCGCAGGAGGTACACCAGGTCTTCGGTGGCGATGTTGCCACTGGCGCCCGGGGCGAACGGGCAGCCGCCCAGGCCTCCGACGGAGGCATCCAGCCGGGTGACGCCGGCGCTGACGGCGGCGTAGGCGCTGGCCAACCCGGTTCCGCGGGTGTTGTGGAAGTGTGCACCGAGCGGGATATCGCCGACCCTGGGCCGGACGAGGTCGATCAGGCTGCTGACCCGCGGCGGAGTGGCGGTGCCGATGGTGTCGGCGATCGCGAGCCGGTCGGCACCGGCCTCAGTGGCGGCTTGGGCGATATCCACCACCCGCTGTGGGGCTGTGAGTCCGTCGAATGGACAGTCCCATGCGGTGGCGATGATGACTTCGACGGTGACGCCGCTGTGGTGGGCGATCGCGACGATGTCGCGGATCCGTTCGGTGGCTTCGGCCGAACTACGACCCACATTGGCCCGGCTATGCCCGTCGGCTGCCGACACCACGTATTCGATGGAGCCTAGTTTTGCGGCGATTGCGCGCTTCGCGCCATTGGTGCTGGCGACAAGTGCGGAGAATTCGATACCAGGGAAGTTGTGCAGCTCGGCGGCGAGGTCGGCCGCGTCGGCCAGGGCAGGCACTTTCGACGGCGAGACGAAGGCTGTCGCCTCCATTTCCTGCACTCCGGTGGCGGCGATAGCGGCGATCAGATCGAGCTTGGCCGCCAACGGAATCGGGTCTTCGATCTGCAGGCCGTCGCGCAACGACACGTCTCGAATATCAACATGATCGGGTAGATCTGTCACAACACGCCCTCCGATCGAAGCGCCCTGATTTCGGTGTCGGTCACACCGAGCAGGTCGCGGTACACCTCATCGTTGTGCTGACCGGGCCGCGATGAGCCGGCGCGTCGGATGGTTCCGGGTGTCTCGGATAACACCGGTACGACGCCGGGGCCCTTGACGTTTCGTCCGATGCGTTCATCCCAGTGATCAGCGATCATGCCGCGAGCTTGTAGCTGAGGGTCCTCTACGACTTCGGCGACGGTGTTGATCGGACCGCTGATCACCCCGGCTTCGGACAGGGTCGCGATGATGTCATCAGGTCTACGCTCGGCCGCCCAGTCTCCGATGATCGTGTCGAGTCCGTCCTGATTACGGCCCCGGGCAGCATGATCGACGAACCGTTCATCGGTGGCGAGTTCGGGTTGGCCCATCGCCTCGCACAACCTGCGGAAGACGGTGTCTTGGTTGGCCGCGATCACCACCCAGCTGCCGTCGGCAGTCGGGTAGATATTCGACGGGGCGATGCCCTCCAGCCTGGTTCCCGACGGACCCCGCACGACGCCGCCAACATCGTAGTCCGGGATGGTGGATTCCTGTACCGCCAAACATGATTCGGTCAATGCAGCATCCACCACCTGCCCCTCGCCGGTCACCGAGCGGCGGTACAGTGCAGCCAGTGCGCCCTGCGCGGCAAACATGCCGGCGAGGCTGTCTCCCAGCGACAGCGCCAGCCGTGGGGGAGGGCCGCCGGGAAACCCGTTCATGTGCCGAAGTCCGCTGGCGGCTTCGGCGACCGAGGCGTAACCGGCTTTGTGCGCATCCGGTCCCGTCTGGCCGTATCCAGAGACACGGACCAGGATAATTCTGCGATTGCGCTGGCGGAGAACGTCATAGCCCAAACCCCACTTCTCCAAGGTGCCAGGCCGGAAGTTCTCGACGATGACGTCGCTGCGCTCGACGAGGTCGAGGAAGAGGTCGCGCCCTCGGCGCTCACGCAGGTTGAGGGTGATGGCCTTCTTGTTGCGCGCATGGACCGTCCAGAAGAAGTGGTGCCCGTCGAGTTCGGCCTGCCCCCAGGTGCGAAGTGGATCGGGGGCGCCGGGCGGCTCGATCTTGATCACCTCCGCGCCCATGTCGCCCAGCAGGCGACCGGCGAAGGGGCCGGATATCAGTGTTCCGACCTCGATGACCCGGATGCCGTCGAGCGGGCCCAGCGGGTCTGTCACGGTGTGACCGCCAAGTCGTGGCGCCGCAGCCAGTCGGTGGCGATGCCGACGGCCTCGTTCAGTTTGTCGCGCTGTCCGGGCCCGGCGTAGTAGTGGTTCGCCCCCGCGATCTCGTGCATCTCCTTGTCGGAGTTGCCGATCGCCTCGTAGATCCGGCGGGTGTGGCTCGGCGTGCATGCGTCATCGGCGAGATTTCCGATTACCAATGCGGGCACGGAAATGTCGGGTCCGCACTTCACGGCGTCGGCGTTGGCGTCGTCATAGCTCCACTGCGACAGCCAACTGCGCAGCGTGCAGAACCGCGCCAGGCCGACCGGACCCATGTTCACTACCTCAGGATCGCCCAGGTAGCAGGTTCCGGGGGTGCGTTCGTTGGGATCGACGGTCGGGTCGAGCCAGCGCGGATCGGCCATGGTGCCGTGTACGACGAACGCGAACTCTGCGGAGTCCGCGCCGGGACGCCCAGTTGTCCGCAAATCGGCGAGTTTGGTCTTGACCCAGGCCGTAATACGCCGGTTCCGAGCAATCTGGGCCTGGTGATAGCGCTCCAGGAACTCCGGCGTGTACGGCGGCTGATTGGGGTTGTCGGGGTCGTAGAGATCGAGCTCGGGTTCCCGCTTGGTGGGGTCGTTCTCGTCCAGGATTGACGCGTCCATCCACTCCGTCATCGTGCCATGCCTGCTGACGTGGGCGGCGAGCAGCATGATGGCGTCGGCCGGGATCAGTCCCAGCTTGGTCAGGTCGGGACCGTCGCCAGATGGGCTCGCCCGCACCGTGGGGCGCTGCGCCTGCTGCTGATAGAACATCGATAGTGAGCCCCCGCCGCTCCAGCCCGCAAGCACGACCTTGGCATAGCCGAGCCGGTTCTTGGCATCCTTGATGCACTCGCCCAGGTCTTCGACGACCTTCTCCATGAGCAGGGCGGAGTCGGTTCCGCGGAATCGGCTGTTGCAGTAGATGACATGGTGACCGGCTCGGGCCAGGGCGTTGATCATGGGCAGGTAGGCACCCCCGCCGATCGGATGCATGAACACCAGGACGGTGTCCGATGCCGCCGCCGCGGTGGGTCCGGTGTGCGCAGGCGCTGACGGCTAGAGTAGATAGCTTTCCAGCACCACCAACTCGGCGACGCCGCCGTAGACATCACGGACAGCTGAGTTGTTTTGGTAAGCAACCAGATACGGAATTCGATCGTATTCGTGCTTGGCCGCTGCTGTCTTCGCGCAAGCGCTCATCGGCGTTTCCGTTTCTTCGCGCAAGCGCTCATCGGCGTTTCCGTTTCTTCGCGCAAGCGCTCATCGGCGT
>Ga0114921_10000241_pt1 | contig 22707 bp, 13 predicted proteins | sample BentaG_FD_87016 | JGI IMG/M metagenome (GOLD analysis project Ga0114921, IMG submission 87016) | Deep subsurface microbial communities from South Atlantic Ocean to uncover new lineages of life (NeLLi) - Benguela_00093 metaG | ecosystem: Environmental > Aquatic > Marine > Oceanic > Sediment ... | reverse complement strand
TTGAAATCCTCAGCCAGAGGCTCCGAGAGCTTTCTTTTCTGAACAAAGGATTGAAAATTTCTATTCTAGATGAGCGTACAAACAGACAGCATGAGTTTCAGTACAAGGGCGGAATCCAGGAATTTGTTCAGTATCTCAATCAGAACAAAACCGTTTTGAATCCAAAACCTATTTACTTTGAAAGCACAAAAAACGGCACTGTTGTGGAATTGGCTCTTCAGTACAACACGAGTTATTCTGAATCAATCTTTACTTTTGTGAATAACATCAACACCGTCGAGGGAGGAACTCATCTCATCGGATTTAAGGCTGCCCTGACTAGAACCATAAATAATTATGCCAGCTCCCATAACCTGATTAAAGACCTGAAGCAAAAATTAACTGGTGATGATACACGCGAAGGACTATGTGTAGTATTGAGCTTGAAATTAAAGAATCCTCAATTTGAAGGTCAGACAAAAACAAAGCTGGGAAATAGTGAAGTCAAAGGAATCGTCGAATCCATTGTCAATGAGGAGCTGTCTGCTTTTTTTGAGGAGAATCCTACTAATGCCAAGAAGATCATCCTCAAAATCTTAGATGCAGCTATAGCTCGAGAGGCTGCTCGAAAGGCGAGAGAGCTAGCGCGGCGGAAAGGTGTTTTGGAGTCTACTTCTCTTCCTGGGAAGCTGGCAGATTGTCAGGAGAGAGATCCTGCCAAGAGCGAAATATTCCTTGTTGAGGGTGCCTCTGCCGGTGGTTCAGCCAAGCAAGCTCGAGACCGGCGTTTTCAGGCCATTCTTCCTCTTAAAGGGAAAATCCTTAATGTCGAAAAAGCCAGGTTTGATAAGATCCTTAAAAGCGAAGAAATTGGAGTGATCATATCAGCCCTGGGAACAGGTGTCGAACAATCAGATTTTAACCTGGAAAAGCTTCGCTATCATAAGATCATCGTCATGACTGATGCCGATGTTGACGGTTCCCATATAAGGACTCTCCTTATGACCCTATTCTACAGACAAATGCCTCAGATTATTGAAAAAGGTTATCTCTACATCGCCCAGCCTCCTCTGTATAAAATATCAAAAGGAAAGTCTGCACCCCTGTATTTAAAAGAAGAGAGAGAGTTCGAAAAATATATAATCAAGAAGATTTCAGAGGAATTCCAGATCAAAGTAGCCAGAAAAAGAGAGTTTATTAGGGGAGAAAAATTCAGAAAGTATTTCAGGAAAATAATTACCAAAAAGAATTATATTCAAATAATGGAAAGAAAGGATTTCCCTTTCTTTCTTATCGAGATTTTGCTCGAGAATGACGTGGACAATGTGGATTTCTTGCGGAAGCAGAAAAAAATGGAAAAAATTCAGAATCTTTTCACGGAAAAAGGCATTGTTTCTATCCTAAGTCAAGATGAAGAACACGGAGTCTATGAGTTATCGTTTGATTTTCAAATCAATGGAATGAATATCACCTCAAAAATAAACTGGGAATTAATTTCTTCTGTTGAATACAGAAATCTTTATAAGATTCATAAAGACCTGGAGAGTTTCAGACCTCCGTTTCTCGTCATGAGCGTTAGCGAAAAGGTTAAGATTGAAAGTGAAGCTAAGCTTATTGAATACCTGTTCCAGAAGGGAAAGAAGGGAATTGTTATCCAAAGGTATAAGGGATTGGGTGAGATGAATCCCCAACAGCTATGGGAAACAACCATGAATCCTGAAACCCAGTCTCTGCTTCAAGTGTCCATTCAGGATGCTGTTGAGGCAGATAAAATCTTTACAATCCTCATGGGCGATGAAATCGAACCCAGGAAGAATTTCATCGAAGAAAATGCCCTTAAGGCTCAAAACTTGGATATCTAAAAAATCCAGGTTTTAATCTTTAACTAAGAATAAGGAGAATCTGTGAGTAGGGATTTAACTGTAATAAGCCTTGAAGAGGAGATGAAGCGCTCCTATCTCGATTACGCAATGAGCGTGATAATCGGACGGGCTATCCCTGACGTAAAAGACGGGCTCAAACCTGTTCATCGGCGCACGTTGTATGCCATGTATGAGATGGGAAATGCATGGAATAAACCTTATAAGAAGTCTGCTCGAATCGTCGGAGATGTCATAGGGAAATTCCATCCCCATGGTGAGACGGCAGTTTATGACACACTTGTTCGCATGGCCCAAGATTTCAGCCTCCGTTATCCGTTAGTAGACGGCCAAGGAAATTTCGGCTCTATAGATGGAGACCTTCCAGCTGCCATGAGGTATACCGAAGTCCGAATGAAAAAGATAACCCAAGAGCTTTTGGGGGATATAGAAAAGGATACTGTAAGCTTTGTACCTAACTATGATGACAGTCTTCTCATGCCTGAAGTTCTTCCGGCTAAACTGCCTAACCTTCTGGTTAATGGAGGTTCTGGGATTGCAGTGGGCATGGCCACTAATATCCCCCCTCATAATCTGACTGAAGTCATTGATGGTGTTATACATCTTATTAAGCATCCTAAAGCAAGTTTGGATGAGATTATGGAATTTGTCCCTGGCCCGGATTTTCCAACAGGCGGATATATCTTCGGCAAAACAGGAATCAGAGAAGCGTATGAAAAAGGCAAAGGTATCATCCAGTTAAGAGCCAGGGCAATGATAGAGAGAGGAAGAAATAAAGACAGAGATCGAATCGTGGTCACTGAAATTCCTTATCAAGTTAACAAATCCAAGCTTTTAGAGAATATTGCAGCTCTGGTAAATTCCAAGAGACTAGAAAGCATTGCTGATATTAGAGATGAGTCAGATAGGGAAGGAATGCGCGTAGTCATCGAGATAAGAAGAGGGGAACTTCCAGAGATTGTCTTAAACAACCTCTATAAGCACACAGCTCTCCAGACTTCCTACGGCATTATTCTCTTAGCCATCGCCGAAAAACAACCCAAGTTGCTCGGCCTGATCGAAGCGATGAAATACTTTATATCTCATCGCCAAGATGTTATCCGCCGCCGTACTCGCTTTGAGCTAAAAAAAGCAGAGTTAAGAGCGCATATCCTTGAAGGCTTAAGTATAGCCTTGGATAATTTAGACAAAATCATAAAACTTATCCGTTCCTCTCGGACAGTAGACCAGGCAAGGAAAGGATTAATAACCAACTTTCGTCTGACGAAGATCCAGGCCCAGGCTATATTGGATTTACAGCTTCAAAAACTAACCCGATTAGAGAGAGAAAAGATTCAGAAAGAATACAACGAGTTGAAAAGAACAATAAGAAAATTAAGAAAAATCTTGGGCAGTGATAAACTCATTCTCGATATCATCGTGGATGAATTGAAGAAATTAAAAGAAACATATCAAGATGAGAGGCGTACAGAGATTATAGAGGAAGAAATCTCGGAAATCAGACCAGAGGATTTAATTAAAGAAGAGGATATAGTTATCACCTATACTTCCACTGGCTATGTGAAGCGGACGTCCCTGAGTTACTACCATTTCCAAAGCAGAGGAGGAAAAGGCAAGAGAGGAATCAGTATGAGGGCCGAAGATGTGGTCCAAAACCTTTTCATAGTATCCTCTCATAGTTATCTTCTCTTTTTCACCAACACAGGACGTATCTACTGGCTGAAGGCTTTAGAAATACCAGATGTTGGAGTTGCAGGCCGGGGTAAATCTATAAAAAATTTAATTCAATTTAGTCCTGAAGAAAAAGTTCAATCAGTCGTTTCAGTGAAAGATTTCCCTAAGGACCACTATGTGGTGATGTTGAGTTCAGATGGTTTGATTAAGAAGACAAAACTTAGTGATTTCAGAAATATTCGAAAGACCGGCATAATCGCCATGACCATTAATCCTCGCTGCGAGCTGCTCAAGGCAAGATTAACCGACGGTAAAAAGGATATTATCATCGGTACTAAGTTGGGAAAAGCTGTCAGGTTCAAAGAAGCGGAGATAAGGTCCATGGGACGACAGGCTGCTGGAGTGAGGGCTATTTCCCTTGGTCCCAAGGACAAGATGATAGGTATGGTTGTGGTCGATGAAGGGGAACAATACATTTTTACCGGTAGCGAGAAGGGCTGCGGGAAAAAAACAGAAATAAGACTCTATCCCAGGCATCGGAGAGGGGGAAAGGGAGTTATAAACCTCAAAGTTAGCCAGAAGATCGGTCCTGCTGTAGGGATGGTGGGAATATCTGAAGAGGATTTACTCTTGATTACAGAAATCGGAAAAGTCATTCGGATAAAAACAACAGGAATCAGGCCTTCAGGACGAGCCACCCAAGGTGTTAAAATAATCAACTTGGGAAAGGGGGATAGGGTGGTGTCCATTGCCAAGGCACGAGAAAGCTAAACTAGACAAACCAGACAAACTAGACAGACTAAATAAACGAAAGTGGGACTTGACAGTGAAATCTGGACTTCATTAAAATGAACACACTAAAAATAAAGGAGGGATGAATGGCCGAGACAATCTGTCAGATTTTATTAAATACACTTAAATCCTACCCAAAAGATGATTTGATTCTTCACAAAAAAGAAGGAAGCTATGTTCCCATCTCTACTGAGGAATTTGTCAATCGAATTAAATATTTCTCTCTTGGACTGAGAGAACTAGGACTTGAGGAAGGAGATAAGATGATTATCCTTTCTGAAAGCAGGCCAGAATGGGTAATCTCTGATTTTGCCTGTTTATGCCTGGGTGGAATTACTGTACCCATCTACACCACACTCCCTTCCGAACAGGTCAAATACATAATCGATAATTCTGATGCCAAAATAGTCATTTTCTCCACGGATGACCAATGGGAAAAGCTCAATGCTGTTCGGAATGAACTAATTAAAGTTAAACATTACATCACTTTTGCTTCCCAAACGCCCGAGGGAGTCTTGACCTTTGCTCAAATCTTAGAGAAAGGCAAGAAAAGAGCAGAGGAAGAGCCGGAGACTTTTGAAAAGCAGGCTTTGAAAGTACAACCTGGCGACATAGCTTCTGTTATCTACACTTCCGGGACAACAGGAATTCCCAAGGGAGTCATGTTAACCCACAGCAATTTTGTCAGCAATGTCAACAGTGTTTCTTCTATCCTTGATATCACAGAAAAGGATATTGCCCTCTCTTTCTTACCTCTGTCTCATGTTTTTGAGAGAATGGCCACTTATGCTTATCTCCATAATGGATGCACCATTGGCTACGCAGAGAGCATGGATACCGTGGCTGAGAACTTTCTCGAAGTAAGGCCTCACTTCATGGCTAGTGCGCCGCGGGTCTTTGAGAAAATCTATTCTAAAGTCATGGATAACGTTCTCTCAAGCTCGCCTTTGAAGAGAAAGATTTTCTTTTGGGCTTTGAAAGTGGGAAAGGAATACGGAAAGAGAAAGCTTCTCAATCAGCCCATGCCCAGAGGACTGCAATTCAAGAGAAATTTGGCTCACAAGCTTGTTTTTTCCAAGATTATCGAAAAGACAGGAGGGAGAGTAAGGTTTTTTATTTCTGGAGCAGCTCCTTTATCCAAAGACATAGCTGAATTCTTTTATGCCATGGGGTTGACTATCTTGGAAGGTTATGGTTTGACAGAAACTTCGCCAGCCATTTCTCTAAATACTTTTGAAAACATGAGGTTTGGAAGTGTGGGCAAGCCTGTCCCAGGAGTAGAAGTGAAAATTGATGAAGAAGGTGAAATACTCACCAAGGGACCCCATATAATGAAGGGCTACTATAAAATGGAAGCCGAAACAAAAGATGTCATGGATGGAGAATGGTTCCGTACCGGTGATATTGGACATATTGATGATGATGGCTTTCTGGTTATCACAGACAGGAAAAAAGACATTATTGTTACTGCTGGAGGCAAGAATGTCGCGCCTCAACCCATCGAAAGCCTTTTAAAAACCAATCCCTACATTTCCACTGCGATGGTTATTGGAGACAAGAGGAAATTCATATCAGCCCTAATTGTTCCTAACTTTGAAAAAATAGAAGAATACGCCAAGGTTAACAGTATTCCCTATGAGGACATAAAGGGATTGGTCAAGAAAGAAGAAATCTTAAATTTTATGCTTGCCGAAGTTGACAAGACAACGCCCAACCTTGCTTCTTATGAAAAAATTAAAAAGATTGGTCTTATGGATAGGGATTTTGAGATAGATAAGGGGGAAATGACTCCTACCTTAAAAGTGAAAAGAAATATAGTGGAGGGAAAATACAGGGATTTAATAGATTCCTTCTACGTGGAATAAGTGAGTTGATTAGATTTTACTCAGGCTGATTTTTTTTGCCTGTAGAGTATCCGACCGCAATTTTCACAAAGAATTAGTTTTTTCTCGCCAATGAGTTCATTGAGAACTTGTGGCCTGATACGCATATGGCACATTGAGCAGAAATCATCCTTCACACGGGAAAGGGCTATTCCATTTTTTTTCTCAAAGATGTCCCTGTAAAGTTTAATCTGAGGAGGGGAAATCTGATGAAGGAACTTATCCTTTTCTTGGCTTAAATTTTGAATTTTTGTTTCTAATTCTTTCTGCTTTTGATTTATCGTTTCTTTTTCTTTTTCGAGTATTTCTTTCTCTTGATTGTATTTTTGAGTGGCTTCTTTTATTTCTTCGTTGATATCATCTGCAGAGAGCATTTCGCTGATTATCTCTTCTTCCAAGCTATCGATTCTCTGTTGGGATTCGTCTATTTCTTTGAGAAGGGCTTGGTATTCCTTGTTTGTTTTTACTTCATTGAGTTGAATCTTATATCTGGAAATCTGCGTTTTTAAATCTTGAACCTCATTTTCCAGATCTCTTCTCTTCTTTTGATTTAGGGCGAGTTTTTCTTTAGCTTCCGCTATGATTTGGGTAGCGGATTTTATTTTTTGATCTATTTCAGAGATTTTGTCGGGAATATTTTCTAAGAAAGCAGAGATGTGTTTTATTTCTGTGTCAAGATTTTGAAGACTGATTAGATTTTCAAACTCGATTTCCACATCTTTGCCTCAAAAGCAGAATGGGCCTACCAGGATTCGAACCTGGGACCTGCCGGTTATGAGCCGGTGGCTCTACCGCTGAGCTATAGGCCCTAGATTTTTCTTATATCAAATATCAAAAATCAAGTCAAACAATAGCAATAGTTTGTCTAGTTTATCTAGTTTTTTTAGTTTATCCAGTGCGAAAAAACTAGTGAATCATGCAGTTGAAAATGCAGTTAACAGGCAGGGGATATAGGGTATTGATAGGGGAATAGCACCTATTAAAAGAGATTTGTAGGGATTTGATTTATCAGACCCTAACTGGACAAACTATACAAACCAGACAAGCTAGATAAACTAAATTATGGTTCGTCTGTAAAAGATTTTAGTTTACGGCTTCGGCTCGGGTGTTTTAATTTTCTCAGGGCTTTAGCTTCGATCTGCCTGATTCTTTCACGAGTAACTTTGAATTGTTGTCCAACTTCTTCGAGAGTATGCTCGTTTCCATCACCTAATCCGAATCTCATCTTTAAGACCTTAGCTTCTCTTTCAGTTAGAGATTTTAAAGCTTCCTCAATTTGTTCTTTCAGGTTGATATGGATGACAGTATCTGGAGGAGATGCAATAAGTTTGTCTTCAATGAAATCTCCCAAATGACTGTCTTCTTCCTCTCCAATTGGTGTTTCAAGAGAGATAGGCTCCTGGGCAATTTTTATGATTTTTCTTACTTTGTAAACCGGCAGATCCATTTTTTTTGCCACTTCTTCACAAGAAGGCTCTCTTCCTACTTCCTGGACTAAACTTCTTGAAACCCTTATCAATTTGTTAATGGTCTCTATCATGTGGACTGGAATTCTTATGGTACGAGCCTGGTCGGCGATGGCTCGGGTTATCGCCTGTCTGATCCACCAGGTTGCGTAAGTGGAAAATTTATATCCTCTCCTGTATTCAAATTTATCCACTGCTTTCATTAGTCCCATGTTTCCTTCTTGAATCAAATCAAGAAACTGCAGTCCCCGGTTGCTGTATTTCTTGGCAATGGAAACCACGAGCCTGAGGTTGGCTGCTACCAATTCTTTTTTCGCCTGGTTGCTAATTTTTTTCCCAGCAGTAATGGCTCTGACTATTTTTCTTAAGCCACTGGAATCAAGGCCGATTTCTTTGTGCTGTTTTCGTAAAAATTTGTTAACTTCTTTGATTTTTAATTTCAAAGACTCCTTTTCTATTTTTCTCTTGGTCTGATTGAGGGCTACATTCAATTCTTCTTTTAGATCTTCTAATTCGTTTATGATTTCTAAATTTTCACGAAGGTGGTTGATTATTCTTTCCCGGTGAGAAGGGCGGAAATTGAGTTCTCCGATTAGATTACTCATTTTGACAATAATCCGGCCACGGGCAAACGTGTTTTTCTTTATTTCAGGAATACGGTCTAACTTCTCGCTTAATCCTTTGATAACCTTAACCTTATCTAAAATTCCTTTCTTTTTTTCCTCGAGTTTCCCTTCGACAATCTCATCTTCGCTGATATCAAACATTTCCTGGAGAATCGAAGGATTCTCTTTTATCTTTTCCTCCAGGGAAAGGACTGTGTTTAAAACCAGGCGTGTCTTTGAGAGAGCTTTGATGATTGCTTTTTCACCTCTCTCTATTTCCTTTGCTATGACGATTTCTCCCTCACGAGTCAAAAGGGAGATACTGCCCATTTCTCTTAAATAAAGTTTTACGGGATCAGTCGTTCTTTCTAAGCTATGAATAGGAACGAGGTTATTCTTCTTTCTCTTAGCGATTCTCTCTCTCCGTTTAACGCCGAGTATTTTGATTCCATGATCGTCCATTGAGCTAAGAAGATCATCAAAATGCTTCTTAGTGTTAGAGCCATTAGGAAGGATTTTTTCTATTTCGTCATACAGAAGATACCCTTGTTTCCTCCCCTTTGATATGAGTTGATTAATTCCGTCTTTTTCGTCTTTGTTTTTAGGAGACAATCTTAACTCCTATTTCAAAAATACTTATCCATTTTTGAAACTTATGATATATACATTTTGTTTCATTTATATGAAATAATTTGTTTAGTTAAATCCTGTTTTTGTGAGAGGAGAGAAGAGAGCTTTTCTTTCTCTCCATTCCTTTCCAATCTTATGATTTCAGCTTGAAGATTTTTCATTTGGTTTTGTAACGAGATTTTTCTTAAAGCGTTTAGACAGTCCAGCGCCTCTTCCTCTGATGGGGGATTTTCCTCCTCCAAACGAATCCTTGACAGAGAACTCAACAACACCGGCTCCAATTCCTGGTTCAATTCGTGAATGCTTATTTTCTTATTTGACTTGAAACTATCGAGGAGAATCTTAAAGATGGACTCTCCTTTCAGGCCATGAAAATCGGCTTCTTTCATTTCGGCACAGACAAGAGAAGCAATATCTTTGTTTTCAAGTAGTATTTGAAGGAGTCTTTTCTCAGCTGGTAAAAAAAGTTCTTTCGCTTCGGGTGCTTTCTTTTCTTCTTTTTGTTTGGTTATGTTCCGAATGACTTCTTCATCCACTGAGAGAATTTCACTTGCTTGTTTTAGATATTCACTTCGAATAATAGAGTCAGGAATCTTTTCAATTTCTTTGACTATATTTTTTACGATTAAAGCTTTCTCTTCTGGAATATCCATTCTTCCTCTCTCAAGGAAATAATCAGTCATAAACTTGAGTCCGGGAGTGCTTTTCTTCAATAGCTTTTTATACTCCTCTGTGTTGTACTTTTGAAGGAAGCTGTCAGGGTCAAGTCCTTTGGGCAAAATCAAAACGTTTATCTGGGCTCCATTTTCAAAACAGAGAGAGATGGCCCGGAGAGCAGCTGATATTCCGGCAGAATCGCTATCGTAATTAATGATTATTTTTGGAGCAAAGCGACGGGCAAGGGAAACCTGGCCAGAGGTCAGACTAGTTCCTAATGAAGCAGCAATATTTGTAATTCCGGCTTGATAGAGAGCGGAAAAATCTGTATAGCCTTCGACAAGAATCAGTCCACGTTTCTCACGAACGGAATCCTTGCTGAAATTTAGGCCGTAAAGAAGATTTCCCTTGGAGTAAATGGGCGTGTCAGGAGAATTCAGGTATTTTGGCTCTGCATCGATCACCGTTCTTCCACCGAAGCCGACTGCCTTTCCAGTGATGTCAAAGATTGGGAAAATAATTCTACCTCTGAAACGGTCGTAATACCCCTCCTTTTTTTGGCCTGGAAGAGCCAGACCTGCTTTTTCAAGCAAGCTTACTTCCACGCCTTTTCTCTTAAAAAAATCGACAAGAGAGGTCCAGGAATTTATTGCATAGCCGATCTTTAGATTCTGAATTGTTCCTTCTGATATGTTTCTCTTTTTGAGATATTCAAGGGCTTTTCGGCCTTCGGTGGTGTTAAACAAGTTTTTCTTATAAAAAGCCAAGGCACTTTCGTTAATTTTGAATAATTTTTCTTTTAGTTTAAGAAGTTTCGGAGATAATTTTTTTCTCTCTGGAAGTTCAATGTTGTATTTTTCTGCCAGAGATCTTAAAACTTCTGGAAAACCGAGGTTTTCTTTTTGCATGACAAGGGAAAAAACATCTCCTCCAACTCCGCAGCCAAAACAGTGAAAGAGTTGCTTTTCCTCGTCAACAGTGAAGGAGGGATCCTTCTCAGAATGAAAAGGACAGAGTCCGACGAATTTTTTCCCACGTTTTTTTAGAGTCGTGTATTGAGATGCAATCTCAATTATATTTGCAACTTGCCTTATTTGGTCAACTATTTCCATGGTGGAATAAATACATAAAGAAAATGGGATTACTATAGAATATAGGAGTGAAAGATTCAATTGTCAAGCATTGAGGTCAGGCCTTATATATTATGGGGTCAAATCTTTATATTTGACATTAGGATTAAAACAATAATCAAAAAAAACCTCTGATGTCAAATATAAAGATTTGACCCCATTTTATAATAACAAGGCCTGACCCAAATGATTCAAAGATGATTTATCAAACTGGCCAGATAGGCTGCGCCAAAACCGTTGTCAATATTAACTACACCGACTCCTCCGGGACAGGAGTTGAGCATGGCCAAAAGAGCTGCCAATCCTTTAAAGCTGGCTCCGTAGCCTACACTCGTCGGAACAGCAATAATGGGTATTCTAGTCAGGCCAGCTACTACACTGGGAAGTGCTCCTTCCATACCAGCCACAACTATGATTACCCTTGCTTTTTTTATTTTTTCATATTCCCCAAGTAATCTGTGCAGGCCAGCAACTCCCACATCGTATATTTTCTCTACTTCATTGCCCAAAGTGTGTGCTGTCACAAAAGCTTCTTCGGCTACAGGAATATCTGAAGTTCCGGCAGTCATGATGATAATTTTTCCTTTTCCCATAAGAGTTTCTTTCTGCTTGAGATAGATGGCTTTTGCTTGAGGATTAAAGACAACCCGAGGAATTTTTTTCTTTATTTTTTCATAAAGAGGTTTTTCAACTTTTGTGATAAGAAGGTTGCTTCCTTTTTTATAAATCTCTTGAGCAATAGCCATAATCTGTGAATCTGTTTTTCCTAGGCCAAAGATTATCTCAGGAAAGCCTTTCATTAGTTCCCTGTGGTGATCGATTTTAGCAAAGCTCAAATCCTGGTAAGGATAATCTCTCAGCATCTGGAGAGCTTCCTCTGGGGAGAGTTTTCCTTGATGAACCTCTTTCAAGATTTTTTCAAGCTGTGATTTCATCAGAAAGATTCTAACAAAAAAAAGTCAAATCTCAAAGCTCAAATCTCTAAAATGAATAAGCAAAGTTTAAGGAGCGAAGAGCATGAAGTATAGTTTTGTAGGGGTTTGATGCATCAAATCCTAACTAGACAAACCAGACAAACTAAATAAACCAGATAAACTAAATGGCCTGCCTAAAAAACAATCTTCTATGATATAATGAACGATAATAAAATGGCAGAGAAAAGCACCATCCAAAAGGATGTCTTTCTCTCGGGAATCGGCATCCATTCAGGAGAGAATGTAGATCTTCTACTGAAGCCTTCCTCTTCAGGGGAAATAACGTTGATGAGAAGGGATCTGAAAAGTGTAGAAATCAAGATCGATCCTCAAAAAATTAAAACTAAGAGGGGCTCTTTTTTAGATGCAGAAGTGGGTAAGATTTTAACCCTTGAGCACCTGCTGGCTGTGCTCTATGTATTTGGGATAGATAGCTTAGTCATCGAGCTCAAAGGGGGAGAAATTCCCATCATGGATGGAAGTGCTCTTCCTTTTGCGAGAGCCATCCAGGAGGCTGGAATAGAATTCATTCCACACGAGAAAAAGACCATAAAAATTATCAAGCCCCATACTATTCAAGAAAATGATGCTTATATTGCTTTCTACCCGGATTCCGTCTTCAAGATATCTTACTCTATTGAATTTGATCATCCTGCCATAGGACGCCAGGAGCTGAGTTTGCCTCTAAGCTCGGAAGATTTTGTCAGAGAGATTGCTCCAGCACGAACTTTTGGTTTTTTAAAAGATGTGCCTCATCTCCGAAAAGCGGGATTAGCTCTTGGCGGTTCCTTGGAAAATGCTGTAGTTCTTGATGACAAGACAATTATCAGTGGTCCTCTCCGATTCTCTGATGAGTTTGTCCGTCATAAGATTTTGGATTTAATCGGCGATTTATGCCTCCTTGGCAGTCCTGTCTTCGGTCATTTCAAAGCTCACAAGGCAGGCCATGCTCTCCATTTAAAGGCTATTCATTTCATCTTAAACAACCCCGAATTCTGGACATACAATTAATCCGTTGCTCCGTTAGTCCGTTTGACCGTATGCAGGTTAATCCGTAACTCAATTACACAATCACTCCACATGCATAAGCGAACTAACCCAAATAATATTTGTGGAAGGTTTATTTTCTACGGACACACGGACTCACGGACAAACGGACATACTTATCTCAGTTTAGTTTCTTCTTGTCAAAGGGAGCATTCTGATATAGAATTAGAAAAATTAAAATCCATAGGTTTTAAGGAAGATAAGAGTGAATAAACAGAAAACAAAAAAGAGCGATTACGAGAAAGCCTTTCCTGCTTACTCCCAGGCTATGAAGGCCTTTCACAAGGGTGACTATCAGAAAGCTGAAGAATTGCTGCAAGAATTTTCAGAGAAACATGTTTCCGAAATGGAATTCGTGGACCGGGCAAAAGTTTATCTGTCGATCTGTCAGGAGCGGAAAAAGGATAAAAGAGTTGAGTTAAAAACCTTTGATGATTATTATCAATACAGTATCCATAAAATTAACGAAGGAGATTATGAGGAATCCTTGAAGTTGCTAAAAAAAGCTTTAGAAATGAAGCCCAAGCAAGGCAAGATACTCTATTTAATGGCTGATGTTTATTGTATGAAGGGAGATATGGATAAGTGCTTAGAATACTTAAGGAAAGCTATCCAAATTGATAAGTATTTTAGAATACTCGCTCAGAATGAGAGAGATTTTGAGCCCCTTTGGGAAGATAAAAAATTTATTCTCATAACCAGAATGAAATGAAACAAGGGTTTATTGCCCTCATTTTAGCTGCTGGCCAGGGAACCAGGTTTAAGTCAGATAAGATAAAGGTGCTCCATTCCATTTTGGGGAAGCCAATGCTTCAACTGGTGGTGGAAGCTGTCCAGAAGTTAAAACCAGAAAAAACTTGCGTAGTTGTGGGCCACCAGAAGAATGAGGTAATGAGTGCACTTTCTTCCTCAAAGGTCAGTTTTGTTCACCAAAGAAAACAGTTGGGTACAGCTCATGCTGTGCTGGCTGCAAAGAATGTTCTGAAAAAGGACAGTAAAAAGGACCTGCTCGTTTTGCATGGGGATTCGCCCTTAATTACAGCAGCGACTCTGAGGCCTTTATTGTCTCAACATATCAGGCAGGGAAATTCTTTAACTTTCATGAGTGCGGAATTGGAAAATCCATCAGGATTTGGCCGTCTTATCCGATCAGAAGATAACACAATAAGGATTATCGAGGAAAAAGATGCAACTCCTGCACAGCGGAAATTAAAGGAGATTAATGCAGGGATTTATGTCTTTAAAGTAAAGGACCTTTTTCAGGCCTTGCCCAAGATTTCCAACCTCAACCGAAAAGGTGAATACTATTTGACAGATGCGGTTGAAATCTTAGCCAAACAGAAAAGAAAGATTGGGATTCATAAAACATCTCGAGCCGAAGAGGTTGTAGGTGTCAATAGCCGGTTAGAGCTTGCCTGGGTTGCCGAGATCTTGAGAGGGAAGAAAATCAAGGAACTGACAGAAAGAGGAGTGACAGTCTATGATCCTCAGACAACTTGGATAGAACTGGATGTCCAGATTGGAATGGACACTATCATTCATTCTTCTGTAATCATAGAAGGAAGTTCAAAGATAGGAAATAGCTGTCAGCTCTATCCTTTTGTTCATCTTATTAATTCTCGAGTGGGAAACCGAGTAAAGATTTTCAGTTCTACTATGATTGAAGAAAGCCGAATAGAAGATGATTCTAAAGTCGGACCTTTCGCCCATCTGAGGCCCAAAACAGTCATCAAAGAAGGGTCTAAAGTGGGGAATTTTGTCGAGATGAAAAATACTGTTTTTGGTCCCAGGTCAAAGGCGGGTCATCTGACTTATTTAGGGGATTGTGAGGTAGAAGAAAAAGTTAATGTAGGAGCTGGCACGATTACCTGTAATTATGATGGGCGAAAAAAGCACAAAACCCACATTGAGGCAGAGGCTTTTATTGGCTCAGGCACAGAATTGGTAGCTCCTGTCAGAGTGGGCAAAAAGGCCTATATTGGGGCAGGTTCCACTATCACCAAAAATGTGAAACCTGAGGCCCTGGCCGTTGAACGCGGCAAGCAGACAGAAAAACCACGCTGGACCAGAGGATTAAAGAAAAAATAATGTGTGGAATCATCGGGTACATAGGTTCTAAAAATGTTGTTTCTGTTCTTTTAGATGGCCTGAAAAAGCTTGAATACAGGGGATATGATTCAGCTGGAATAGCTGTAGTTGGAGAGGAAGGCAAGTTAAACATAAGGCGTGTTAAAGGGAAGATTTCTCTACTCGAAGAGAACCTAAAATCTTCTCCTCTCGAGGGAAGCTTTGGAGTTGGGCACACTCGCTGGGCAACTCATGGTAGTCCTTCTGAGGAAAATGCCCATCCTCATCGTGATTGCACAGGCTCTTTGGTTGTTGTTCACAATGGGATTATCGAAAATTATCTCACTCTGAAGAGAGGTTTAGAAAAGGAAGGTCATAAATTTCTTACAGAGACAGATACTGAAGTCATCGCCCATCTTATCGAAAAATATTTTCAAGGTCAGCTCGAGGAAGCTACACTCAAGGCTGTAGGAAAACTGGATGGAGCCTTTGCCATTGCTGCCATATCCACACAGAATCCCCGCAAGATCGTTGCAGCAAAGATGGGACCGCCTGCTGTGATTGGCTTTGGAGATGGAGAGTATTTTGTTTCATCAGATGTAAATCCCATTCTCTCCCATACACAGAAGGTCATCTTTCTTGAAGACGAAGAAATGGCAGTTGTAGAGCCTGAAGGAGTAAATTTCAAGAATTTTAAGGGAAGAAAGCTGCACAAAAAAGTAGAGGAAGTTTCCTGGAGTCCCCTGATGGCTGAGAAGAGAGGGTTTAAGCATTTCATGCTCAAGGAAATATTCGAACAGCCCCAGGTGATTAGAGATACCCTTCAGGGAAGACTTTCCCTGGATAGGGGAAAGATTTTGTTGGAAGAGACAGGAATTTCTCCGCAGGTCTTAAGAAATACAAAAAGGATAGTCATCATTGCTTGTGGCACTTCATATCATGCTGGCTTGATCGGCAAGTATTTATTGGAGAGTTTAACCCAGATTCCTGTTGATGTTGAGTTCTCCTCTGAATACCGCTATCGAGATTTTATCGTCGATAAAGATACTTTGGTAGTCGTCATTTCTCAATCAGGGGAAACAGCTGACACATTAGCCGCTTTACGGGCTGTAAAAGAGAAAAAATACACATCCCTGGCTATCTCCAACACGGTAAATTCTTCTATAGCAAGAGAAGCAGATGGAGTTCTCTACACCCATGCTGGACCCGAAATAGGAGTTGCTGCCACCAAAACCTTCTCTGCCCAGATTACAGCCTTATCGCTCATAGCCTTATACCTGGCTCACTTGAAGAGGAAAATTGACAAGAAGACAACTCTTTCTTTGATTCAAGAACTGCAGCGGATTCCTCACAAAATGGAAAGAATTCTCAATCAGGCCAAACAACTTGAGAAACTTGCTCGCAATTTTGTCTCTTTTTCCCATTTTCTCTACCTAGGGCGCTGGATTAATTTTCCTGTTGCCTTGGAGGGTGCTCTTAAACTGAAGGAGATTTCATACATTCATGCAGAAGCTTATCCAGGTGGAGAGATGAAGCACGGTCCTATTGCCCTTATCGATGACCTGATGCCTACCATGACCGTTATTCCCAAGGATAGAGTTTATGAAAAGATGGTCAGCAATATTTCAGAAATTAAAACACGTGATGGACATGTTTTAGGCGTAGTTTTTGAAAACGATGAAGAGATAAGAGAGAAGCTTGATGAGATTATTCCGATTCCAGTCACTGATCCTCATTTCACTCCCTTCTTAACTGTCCTTCCTCTGCAGCTTTTCGCCTATTATATAGCGACTCTCAGAGGAGCTGATGTGGACCAGCCTCGCAACCTTGCCAAAAGCGTAACCGTCGAATAATCTGGTTTGTCAAGTTTCTCCAGTTTATTCAGTTTGTTTAGTGCGATACTAAAAAAGTAGGGGTTTGATTTATCAAACCCTGATTAAAATTAACTAGATAAACTAAACAAACCAGATAAACTTGAAAAACTAGATTATTACCATTTAATTCTGATCATCAATCTTGCCTGGCGGGGTTGTTGCCTTCCCCAAACTTCACCGAATATGGGTATGTCTTCTTTAACATAAGATATAGGTTTCTGGGAGTTTAAAAGATTGAAAATGTCGAGCCTTAAGATCAGGGCCATGTTTTCAGGGAGGCGAAGTCCTTGGAGCCTGAACTCTTTTTCTAATCCCACATCTAGATAAATGTGGGAGGGAGTTTTCGTAGTGCCCCTGCCTTCAGGAAAAGAATAATAACCACCAAAAAAAGGCACGTAGCCCAGCTTTTCCCAATAGTATCCAGATATCCAATCAAAGGAAGAAGAAAAGGCAAGACCGTAGGGCCCAATTATGATGGAGTTTATCTTGAGGTTGTGATCGACTGAGTAGGGGAGCTTACCGTACCAGCCCTCATCTCCTATGCCTCTTCCTCCCAATCCGCCTAACTTCCAGTTCCATTCTTCTCTAATTTCTCTCAATTCGGGCAGATCAGGAATATAAATGTGATTTCCGAAAAGTCCTAAGTAGTTAGTGCTTCCTTCTTCCTGAGACCATGATCCGGTTTCAGATTGCCCGGGATTGGTTCCTTTTGCAGAAGAGTGGCAGTAGGAGGCATTCAGAAAAATATTCTCCCCGATTTTTCCGTTTAGCTCGAACTCAAAACCTTGATAGTTTCTTCTTTTGTGTTCGAAATTATCATACAGGAATTTATATTCAGTTACTGGGTCAAATATGGCAAGTACTTCGAGCAATTTTTCTGCCTTTGCCCGGACATAGCGTGCCTTGAATACCCAGTTCTTACCCAGCCTACGGTCAAACTCGATCAGGTAACGAGTGAGAAAATTCGGTCTCAAATTTTCAGCGACTACAAAAGGCTGCAATTTCTGCTCGTTTTCAAATTCCCAGTTTGAAGGATCATGGATTTCGCTTTCTGTGGGATTTTTGGGACCCTGCCATCTGTATGTGCGAAAGATCAATCCAGCACCAGTGTTAAACAAACCTAAAGGCATGGTGGTTATTGGATCAGAGAACCGTCCCCATCCGAGTTTCAGAATGTTCGTTCCATCGCCAGTTATGTCTACTGTCAGGGAAAGGCGTGGAGAAAGAAAGTCGTCTAAGTTCCAGGACCACAGCTTTTCCTTCTTATTGTCGAGGCAAAGTTGAGTCTGGCTGCGCAGACCAACCATTAGGGTAAATCTGTTCCAGGAGATCTTATCCTTGAAAAAAAGTCCTATTCCCCGAGATGAGTTGATAAAGCTGAAATCGCCGTATTCATAGAAAAAAGTCGGTGTTCTTCGCTCCTCCTTCCAGGTCTCAAAGTAGTATTTTGTACCGAGGTCAAAGCCATTATTGGGAAAGATGTCTTCATCTTTTCCGGTAAAGTCGACAGTGAAAGTAGAAGAGAATGCATAATATTCAATACCCAAATTGAATTCATGATGGCCAAAGGTTTCTGTTTCTATGTATTTAGTGAGCTTAAAGTTAAAGTCCAGCCTTTTCTGATCATCGGTGACGTTTCCGTAGCTGTTATGGATGTTCCGAGCTAAATCCTCGATATAATACTGGGCAGGACCTAGATCCTCATCGACTGGTTCGATCAGAGAGTCTCGAGAGACCTGTCCCAAGCCTGCCTCAATAAAGGTTGAAGAATTTAATATTCCCTTGTAGTTGATACGGAATATAAGGTCGGAAAAGAATTTTTCTTCATATAAATCTGGAATTCCTGTTCCACCTTTCTGCCCGAAGGACTTATGGTAGACTGTGGTTAGGGAAAGATTGTGGTTGGGATTAAAAGCATAGGTGAGCTTGGCAAAGAGATTATTACTACGGATAGTTTTTTGGCCTTCCGGGATGAATAAATAATCCACTGTAGAGTCCCTAGTTTGTTCTGTATCAGTAAACAGATTGTTCGAGAGAAAAAACCATAGTCTATCTTTGATGAGAGGGCCACCGATGTTGAAGTACCAGTTGTAGTTGGAGAACTTATCGCGTTCGCTCACCACCGCGAGCTGTTCTTTTCGGGAAGATTGGAGTTTTTTATCCGTGAAAACGAGAGAAAATTCTCCTTTTAAATCGTTGCTTCCGCTTTTGGTGACCATGTTGATGATTCCTCCAAAAGCTGAACCGAGCTCAGGGCTGAATGGGTCGGAGATGATCTGAATCTCATCGATAGAATCAAAGTTTATCCGCATTCCAGAATTTTTTAGCCTCACTCCGCTGATCGAAAGACCATCCACAATCCAGTTGTTGCCTTCTTCTCCTTCGCCGCGAAAACTGGGCTGACCTTCTGTGGCTGTCCCACGGCGCGTGTTAATCCTGACACCTGTTACTCCTGGAGTAAACTTGATGACATCTACAACCGTTCGATTTTGTGCAGGCATTTTTTCCAGGTCTTTACTGCTTATGTGGAAGCTGGTGTCGGTTGAGGTTTTATCGATGAGAGGAGTTGGGGCAGTTACAACAATTTCTTCCCTTATCTCTGATAATTTCACGGTAACTTTCAAGTAAGTAACTCTTCCCAGGCGTACAATGATATTTTTCTGAATGACAGGATTGAATCCCTGAAGTTCAAAAGTTAAAACATAGTTACCTACAGGAAGGAGAGGGAAGTGAAATTCGCCAGTTTTTGTGGATAGAGTGCTCCGTATCCCCTGGAGACTTGGACTTTCAGCTGTTATTTCCACTCCAGGGAGGCCGATTCCGTGCTCATCCTGAACCTTACCTTGAATCTTTCCTGTTTCAATGGCCTGTGCTGCGTTGCAAAGGAGGAGAAGGAAAACTGGAACGAAAAAAATGATTATTTTTTGCTTTACCATGTCTTTCTCTTTGTCGTGACTTGTCTGTGAGATGCTTTAGCCTTCTCTTATTTGATTGATAAGATGATATTATAACAGTAGGGAGAGAAGTTCAAATGTCTTCTGTTTTCGTCCCTTCCCCTCCCACCAGGGGAAGGGGAAATTATTGATATAGAGTTATTTGTAGTAGGGATTTGACGAATCAAATCCTTTAAATAAACAACACATGATAGATAAAGGTGACAGACCAAAAGGCTTAGGCCTGTTTTCCTGATTTACTTAGCTTTTCAGCTTTCCTGACATAAAGAGTTCTCTGGATAGCTGCAATGTTTGAAACTAAGGCAATAAAAATCAAAATAGCTATCATAACTATGTCAAAAACTTTAAAAAGTGAGCCTAGGATAGTTCCAAGAGAAAGAAAAACCATTCTCTCAGCTCTCTGCATAAAGCCGACTCTGCATTCGAATCCTAGTCCTTCAGCCCTTGCCCTGGTGTAGCTGACCATGGTTGAGCCGAGGATTGTCCAGAAAGTTATCCAGAGGGCCCAGTGATTTCTAAAATAGCTGGCAATACCCAAATAGATAAAAAACTCAGAATATCTGTCTAAAGTTGAATCAAACATGGCGCCGTACAGGCTTTGTTTATTAGTCAGTACAGCAACTCTACCATCGATTATATCGAATATCCCACAAATGATGATTAAAATCCCTGCCCAGACCAGGCGTTCGAAAAAGAATAATACCCCTGCTCCAACCCCAGCAAGTAAGGCAATAATAGTCAAAGCATTAGGACTAATTTTAAGTCTAACCAAGAGATTGATAAGAGGATTAAGCAATTTTGGGAATTCGGATAAAAGTTTCTTGGGCAATATACGGAATGGTTTTTGAGCTCGTCTGTGTATCGAAGAGTTTTGAGTCATTGGATTTTAGTAAAAAAGCAAAAATAATCTAATATCAACCAAAAATCAAGCTGAAATTGAGCGGGCGTCATCGGGTTGATAAGATTTACTCAATTTCCTCCAGAGCGTCAATCTCCTGGCCGAAGAGATGGGCAGTAATCTTTTTTGGAGTATTGGTGAGTTGAGTCTCAAAAGAATCGTATAGACTATGAGCAGCATCTGCCGAGATAATCAAGGTTTTGTATCCTTTTTTTGCAGATAAGAGGGAAGTTGCTGCTGCCAGAGTTGTCTTGCCGACTCCACCTTTGCCGGTGAACAGGATTATACGCATGATCTTTTATTCTATCAGGATAAGGGATTGTATCTCAACATTTGACATTACAGATTTAGATTAAAATTTTATAAAAATAAAAATATTAAATGCTGAGGTTCAATCCCATTCTATTCTATCATGATTGGAGAATCAAAACTTGTTGATGGATTCGATTAAAATATATTGAATCAGTCGTAATATTCCAATCCCAGATGAGTGATGAGCTCTTCTCCTTTGAGGTGTCGAATGGTATTTTTCAATTTCATCAGCTGGATAAACAAATCATGTTCAGGATAAATTTCAGGCGCGCACATTGGGCTCTTAAAGTAGAACGATAGCCACTCCTGAATTCCTTTCATCCCGGCGCGTTGAGCAAGATCTAAAAATAAGACGAGGTCTAGGACAATGGGAGCAGCTAAGATGCTGTCCCGACAGAGAAAATCAATCTTGACCTGCATCGGATATCCAAGCCAACCAAATATGTCGATGTTATCCCAGCCTTCTTTATTATCACCTCGAGGTGGGTAGAAGTTAATCCGCACCTTATGATAAAAGTCATTGTATAAATCTGGATAGACCTCAGGCTGCAAAATATACTCGAGGACCGAGAGTTTACTCTCTTCTTTTGTTTTGAAAGATTCTGGATCATCCAGAACTTCACCATCTCGATTGCCAAGAATATTCGTGGAAAACCAGCCGTTTAAACCCAACAATCGTGCCTTCAGCCCAGGAGCGATTATGGTTTTCATCAAAGTCTGCCCGGTTTTAAAATCTTTCCCTGCAAGGGGAACTTTTTTCTGCCGTGCCAAATCTACTAGCGCAGGAATATCAACAGTTAAATTAGGAGCTCCGTTAGCAAAAGAGACTCCTGAAGCAATTGAAGCATAGGCATAGATCATGCTGGGTGCAATAGCCTGATGATTTTCTTTCATTGCCTTTTCGAAAGACTCGATTGTCTCATGGACGGGATCTGGTCTCATGAATATTTCAGTGCTGGCGCACCAAACCATAATCATCCGGTCAAGTCCATGAGATTCCTTGAAGTTTTGAATATCTTCCTTAAGCATCTGGGCATAGTCGTATTTTGTAGCCGCCTCTTTGACATGTTCTCCTGTTAGCTTCTTGACATAATTCTGATCGAAGACCGCTTTCCATGGACGGATTTCTTCGATTTCGCTTTTTACTTTGTCCAATAAATCATTGCTAAGCACTCCTGCCTTTAAGCCTGCTTGATGAATATTGTCTGGAAAAATGTCCCAGCCGCCGAAGACAAAATCGTTTATACTGGCAAGCTCAACAAAATCTTTTATCATGGGAACTCTTTTTTCCGTTCGTTTGCCAAGTCTGATAGTCCCCATCTGAGTTAAAGAACCAATAGGCTGGGCAATGCTTTTCCTGATGGCTGAAACGCCAGCAATAAAAGTAGTTGCTACTGCTCCAAGGCCTGGTATCAATACTCCTAATTTTCCAGTTGGCTTTTTGATCTTAATTTCCTCGGCCATTCTCGTTCCTCCCCATAGGTTTTACATATATTCATTCAACAATGACGGATTGTCATTAGTTCGAGTCATTGTATTGACTACTTTTATCACAGCTAATATTTTACTTCAAGCAAGAAAATTTTGTACTCAAAGTTAACTTTTGTATAATTTGGAGCTATTGAAAAATAGAGAAAAATCATCTATATTTTGTGTTGACGTCAGACCCTCTTAAATCGTGCCGGGGTGGCGGAATTGGTAGACGCAAGGGACTTAAAATCCCTCGTAGGTTATCCTACGTGCCGGTTCGAGTCCGGCCCTCGGCACTCTTTTTATCGCCGATCCCTTAGTATTGAATTAATTGCCGTAACTAGTACAAACTAAGCCAAAACAGGCGTAAACAAACAAATTTGGGTGTTATATAAAAAGCATAATAAGCTATGTT